>WBZL01002366.1_pt1 | contig 18460 bp, 20 predicted proteins | sample 5204291 | NCBI WGS metagenome assembly WBZL01 (sample SAMN12344345, study PRJNA552823) | activated sludge metagenome | biome: Activated sludge suspended growth; feature: Nitrification reactor; material: Wastewater; isolation source: activated sludge from nitrification reactor of wastewater...
GCCCGCTACCGCGCCCCGCCTACGCCGCCGCCCGTGCCCACGCTGCTGCTGGCCAGCACGCACGACCGGCTGGTGCGCTGCGCATGCTCGCGCGCCCTGGCGCGCGCCTGGCGCTGCGCGCTGGTGGAACACCCCCACGCAGGCCACGACCTGCCGCTGGACGATCCGCAATGGGTGGTGCAGCAGGTGCTGGAAGCACCGGGCGGGTGATGTTGACTTCAGTGCTGGAACTGTGCGTCCAGACGGGGCGAAGGTACATGAGCAAGGCCACAGCGTCTGCTCATCGCCTTGTGTACATGCTCTTGTGGGCCTGGTTCAGACCCGCTCCAAGATGACAGCAATACCCTGCCCCACGCCAATGCACATGGTGCACAGCGCGTAGCGCCCGCCCGTGGCGTGCAAGCGATTCACCGCCGTGGTCGCCAGGCGCGCGCCCGAGGCCCCCAGCGGGTGGCCCAGCGCAATGGCGCCGCCCCAGGCGTTGACGCGTGGGTCGTCGTCCTTCAGGCCCAGCAGGCGCAGCACCGCCAGGCCCTGCGCAGCGAAGGCTTCGTTGAGTTCGATGACGTCGATCTGCTCCAGGCTCAGGCCGGTGAGCGCCAGCACTGTCTGCGTGGCCGGTGCCGGGCCGATGCCCATGATGCGCGGGGCCACACCGGCCGTGGCCATGCCAACGATGCGGGCTTTGGGCGTGAGGCCGTTCCTGGCGGCGCTGGCCTCATTGGCCAGCAGCAGGGCGCAGGCGCCGTCGTTCACGCCCGAGGCGTTGCCAGCGGTGACGCTGCCGTCCGGGCGCACCACGCCCTTGAGCTTGGCTAGCGCTTCGAGGCTGGTCTCGCGCGGGTGTTCGTCCTGGCTCACGACGATGGCGTCCCCTTTCTTCTGGGGGATGGTGACGGGGGTGATTTCAAGGGCCAGGTGGCCGGCCTTCTGGGCGGCAACGGCCTTGAGCTGGCTGGCCAGGGCCATGCGGTCCTGGGCTTCACGTTCGATCTGGTATTCGACGGCGACGTTCTCGGCGGTCTCGGGCATGGAGTCCACGCCGTATTTTTCCTTCATCAGCTTGTTGATGAAGCGCCAGCCTATTGTTGTGTCATAGACGGCGTTGCTGCGGCTGAAGGCGCTTTCCGCCTTGGGCATGACGAAGGGGGCGCGGCTCATGCTCTCCACGCCACCGGCGATCATCAACCCGGCCTCGCCGGCCTTGATGGCGCGCGCGGCCGTGCCCACGGCGTCCAGGCCGGAGCCGCACAGGCGGTTGATGGTGGCGCCGGGCACTTCCAGGGGCAGGCCCGCGAGCAGGCTGGCCATGTGGGCGACGTTGCGGTTGTCTTCGCCGGCCTGGTTGGCGCAGCCGTAGAGCACGTCGGTGATGCCCTCCCAATCCACATGGGGGTTGCGCGCCATGAGGGCGCGCAGGGGGATGGCGGCCAGGTCGTCGGTGCGCACGCTGCTGAGCGCGCCGCCGTAACGGCCGATGGGGGTGCGGATGGCGTCGCAGATGAAGGCGTGGGTCATGGCAGCTTCTGTTTGGATGGTGTTGGGCGGTTTGCCTTGGTGGAGCAAGACAGTGACATCCATAAGCCCAACAGCCCCCCGCCTTGGCGGATTTTCTCCTGCTGGCGCTGCATTTGGGCACAGTGCCTGCAGCTTGCATACAAGCAACAAAAAATAAAAAACCCCGCTACCGATTTGATAGCGGGGTTTCCTTATGCCGTTTGGTGGGTCGTGCGTGACTCGAACACGCGACCAACGGATTAAAAGTCCGGCTCCATGCACATTTGCCAGTGTTGATTGGCGCCTATATAATCAATACAAATCAACAACTTACAAGATTTGCACTGGACATGCACACAGTAAGAGCGTTGATTGATATTCCCCAAAATTGGGGGTTTTTGGCTACATAGTGGCTACATAGTGGCTACATGGTGGCTACATGGAATCGCCTTGTAGCCCAGGCAGGACGCGGAAAGCCTTGTACCGGTGGCTACATGGAACCGCCGTTAGCCCAATCGACCAAAAAATCAGCATGGCACGACCGAAGAAAAGCGAAGTTCCAGACATTGCCGACCGGGTACACCTGACCGCAGGCGCAATCGAGCGACTGGCCTGCCCACCCGGCAAGCCGCAGGCATTCATGCGCGACACCGAAGCGCCCGGCCTGCGCGTGCGTGTAACTGCTGCTGGTGCAAAGTCGTTTGTCTATGAGGCGAAGCTGAACCGGCAAACCATCCGGCGCACCATTGGGGATGTGAAGGTGTGGAGCATTGAACAGGCCCGCACCGAGGCCCGCCACCTTGCCGTGACCTTGGACAAGGGACACGACCCCCGAGAACTCCAGCGCCAGCAGCGAGCCGCCCAGGCCGCAGCCAAAGCCGCAGCAGCCGTGCAAGCCGTGACCGTGGGCGAAGTCTGGGCCGTGTACCTTGAGGCCCGCCGCCCACATTGGGGTGATAGGCACTATGCCGACCATGTGGCGTTGGCAAAGGCAGGGGGTGAACCTGCCAAGCGTGGAACCCGAGGCCGTGGCGTGACCATTGCCGGGCCATTGCACCCGCTGCTGGCGCTGCCCTTGCGTGGCCTGACCGCGCCCGTTATCGAGGCTTGGGCCGCACGCGAAGCCCAGACCCGACCCACTGCCGCCCGGCTGGCGTGGCGATGCCTCAAGGCGTTTTTGAGCTGGTGCGCAGAGCAGCCGGAATACGCCCCCGCACTTCCCGCTGTGAACCCCGCCAAGACACGGAAAGCACGCGAGGCGCTGGGCAAGGCTGGCGTGAAGAATGACGCTCTGCTGAAAGAGCAATTGCCCGGCTGGTTTGCCGCCGTGCGCAGCATTGGCAACCCCGCCATATCGGCCTACCTGCAAACCCTGCTGCTGGTGGGTGCACGCCCTGGCGAAGTGCTGGCGCTGCGATGGGACGACATCAATCCGCAGTGGCGCGGGTTGACCATCCGCGACAAGGTAGAAGGCGAGCGCGTAATCCCCCTGACGCCCTACGTGTGGCACTTGCTGGCGAGCCTGCCCCGCCGCAGTGAATGGGTGTTTGCCAGCGCCATCCGAGAGCCGGGCAAGGCAGCGCAGCCCATTGCCAAGCCGCACCAAGCCCACGACAAGGCGTGCAAGGTGGCAGGTATCGAGGGCCTGACCCTGCATGGCCTGCGCCGCAGTTTTCGCAGCCTGACCGAGTGGCTGGAAATCCCCGCAGGTGTGGTGGCGCAAATCATGGGACACAAGCCCAGCGCCACCGCAGAAAAGCACTACACCGTGCGCCCGTTGGACTTGCTGCGCGTACACCACGAACGCATTGAAGCCTGGATACTGGAACAGGCCGGGGTGCAGTTTGATGCCCAGGCCGCGCCCGGTGCGCTGCGCGTGGTGGCTGGTAAATAGCAAAAAAGCTATACTATGAACACTTGGACAGTGACATTGCACCCGCTGGCAGAGACCGAACTAAAGGCGCTTCCCAACGATATGCAGGCCCGGTTTGTGCACATCGCCGAATTGCTGCAAGACTTTGGCCCGCAGCGTGTAGGGCTGCCACACATTCGCCCGCTGGAGGGCAAGCTGTGGGAGATGCGAATGCAAGGCCGTGACGGCATCGCCCGCGCCGTGTATGCCGCCATCCAAGGCCGCCGCCTGCTGGTGCTGCATGTGTTTGTGAAAAAGACCCAAACCACGCCCCGCAGCGCCTTGGAAACCGCCCGCAAACGCCTGGAGGCCGCAACATGAAAACCCTGAAAGACATCAAGCGCGAACTACTGGCAGACCCTGCAACCCAGGCCGCCTACGAAAGCCAAGCCGCTGAGTTCGACATGGCCCGCGAACTGATTGCAGCCCGCAGCCGCGCCGGTTTGACGCAAAACGACGTAGCGCAGCGCATGGGCACCACGCAAAGCGTGATTGCACGCCTGGAGGGGGGAAAGACCATCCCTTCCATGCGCACAGTGCAGCGCTATGCCCAGGCTGTGGGAGCCTGCGCCGTGGTGCGTATCGAACCCCAGGCCGAACACGCCTGACCGTTTCGCCCCAGCTAGGCCCGCGAACCGAAAAGCGGGTTTCCCTGCCCGCCTGCTGGGGCTCCTATTCAGGGTTGCACTGAGGGGGTGCCGTATGTCCACACGCACGATTGAGCCGATTCATATTGTTCTGTCGGATGCTGATGGCGGTTATTACCGCTTTGGAGACTTGCCCCGATTGATTGCTGATGCGCTGTATCTGGAACACCCGGACGACGACGACGAAGCGCAGGAATTGCAATGGATGAAACATGCAATTGATGGCGTGGAAAAATACAAACGAGACTTAGCACGCGCTGCTGGTTTGACAGATGGTGAGCCGGGTTACTTGCATGTCGTTGAAAACAGCGCATCAAAGCGCCCACTTGAATTGCGCACGGGTGCTGTATTGGATGCTGGGCTAGTTCACTTGGATTGGCTGAACGAATGGGGCGAATCGCGCAAGCCGCCGCATGTTTTTTCTACGGCATCGGCACCAGAGCCCCAGGCCGCAACGCCTGCGCCCGTAGCAAAGGAAACACCAGCCGAACGCCGCGCCCGCTGGCTTGATATGTTTGAAGCCGAGGAAAAGCTAGGGAAACATGGGGCATTGCAGCGATTGGCAAAACGTGAAGGCGTTGACCGCTCCAACATGGGCAAGGACATTGCCAAGGCACGGGCCGAACGTGCCGACCAAAAACGGGCCGGTGTGTGGGCTTCGCAACTGGTGCAAGACGGCAAACGCAAAAGCTGATTACCCGGAACCTACCCGGACTGATACCCCGTCCCACTATGAGAGCGAGCCGGGGTAGTTACCCGGTTTGACGGGGTTAGACACCCAATTTTTCTACTTCACCCCACGACACAAATCAACGTGTCGGAAAGGTGAAAAATGCAGACAGCAACCCACCACAGCACAGACACCCGCCGCGCTGTATCTGAGCCCCAACAGTTCCCCCCGCTGGAACTGGTGAACCGCCCCACGGTTCCGACCGAGCAAGCCGCCCATTACCTGCTACGCCGCCCGCAGACTTTGAGGGGCTGGGCATGCGCTGAAACCTTCCCCGATGGCTTGCGCCCGGTGCGCATCAATGGCCGCTTGGGCTGGCCTGTATCTGGCATCCGCCGTGTGCTGGGAGTGGCAGCATGAGTACCACCATCTACACCCACCCGGACGGCCACGAAATCGCCGTGGGCCATGGCCTGCTGACCGCCTGCACCAGCGAAGGCACTGCCGTTTCCCTGCCCATTGGCCCCGCTGGCCTGCGCGATGTGGCTGCAAAGCTGCTGGCGCTGGCTGATGAAGTGGAGGCGAAGCAATGAGCGCCGCCCCAAAAGGAAAAGCCCCCGCACCGACCAAGACGCAAGGGGCCCACGGTGAACAACTTTCGTTTCTGCCGCCCCCGCCATTTTGCCCCACATGGCCCAAGCGCGGAACCCTGGCAGATAAGGCACTGGGAATGCTGATGGATGGCCGTTTGATTGACCACCCCGAGTTTGAAAGCAGCACGCAATCCTGGCGCTTAGGTGCCGTGATTTTCACGCTGCGCACGCTGGGCTGGCCGGTGGAAACCATCGAGGTTCCAAGCCCCACGGAACACAGCCCCGACCGCGTGATTGCCTTGTACCGCCTTGACGGGAAATACACCGCGCAAGCCCTGGCGATGAATGGGGGTGCGGTATGAAAGCAATCGAAATCGTGTGCAGTTCCTTTGAATGGTGGGGCGACCGCTGGGGCAGTGCAATGCCCTATTCCTTTGATGCTTGCACCATCCCGGACGGGCACCAACTGCCGAACGCGCCCGTTTGCGTTTACGTGCTGACACCCGACCCCCTGGAGGCCGCGCAATTGCTGCGTTTGCTGGCTGCGAAGCTGGAGAGGGAGCCCCAGCTATTGAAGCCGCTGAGCGAGCCGGGCAACACCCCAGGCAATCCCGCGCCAGTAGATGACGGGGGGTGCCCGTTTTGATGCACGACACCGCAAAAGCAATCGACGCATTGCACGCCATCCCGCCCGACCTGCCCCGCGATGAATGGGTGAAGGTGGGCATGGCTGCACATGCCGCCGGGGTGGACTTCGACACCTTCGACGCCTGGAGCGCCGGGGCTGGAAACTACGACGCCGCCGCATCCCGCGATACGTGACGTAGTTTCAAGCCGGGCAAGGGTATTGGCCCTGGAACGCTGTACCGCGTGGGCGCAGAGCATGGCTGGCGCATGGGTGAAGGCAAGCCCCAGCAAAGGGCCGCGCAAGCCCCAAAGAAGGCCGCAGACCCCCCGCGCCAGCCCGCCCCAGGCATGAGCCCTGCCGAGGTGTGGGAGCGCTGCGAACCTGCAACCGCTGCGCATGGCTACATCGTGGCGAAGGCCGCCGCCGGTGTGCCTTTGGATGCCCTGCGCGTAGTGCCTGCTGGTGACCCGCTGCGCATTCAAGGCGAGAGCATGGCCGGGGCGCTGGTGGTGCCTGCCTATGCGCCCGATGGCAGTTTGCAGAGCCTGCAATGTGTGACCACTGGCGACACCGCCGCCCGTCTGAAAGCGAAGGGGAAAAAGCCTAAGCTGAACTTGCCCGGTGCGCCGATGGCCGGTGCATCCTTCACCGTGGGCGATGTGGTGCCCGGTGCGCCCGTGGCCTTGTGCGAGGGCGTGGGCACTGCGTGGGCCTGCTGGCAGGCTACCGGGCATCCTGCCGTGGCGTGCTTTGGCTGGGGCAACGTGGGCAAGGTGGCCGAAGCCCTGCGCCAGCGTGACGCCGCCGCCCGGCTGGTGCTGGTGCCTGATGTGGGCAAGGAAGAAAGCGCCGCAGAGATTGCCCAGGCCGTAGGGGCTGCCGTTGCCTACATGCCCCAGGGCGAGGCGCAGAACTTCGACGCGAACGACCTTGCCCAGCGCGATGGGCACGATGTGCTGGCCGCGCTGCTGGAGGATGCCCGAGAGCCTGCGCCGCCGGGCCTGCCTTTGTCGGTGGCCTTTGCCGACGAACTGCCCGAAGCCTTCACGCCGCCTGATGAACTGGTGGAAGGGGTTTTGACTGCTGGCGATGGTTCCGTGCTTTACGGCGACAGCAACAGCGGAAAAACCTTTCTCGTTATCGACATGGCCGCCGCTGTGGCGCGTGGTGCGCAATGGATGGGCCGCAACACTGAGCCGGGCCTAGTGGTGTATCTGGCCGCAGAGAGCCCCGCATCCGTGCGTGGCCGCCTGCAAGCCTATCAACGTCACCACGGGGTGCGCGTGCCCAACTTCGCCATCGTGCAAAGCCCTATTGACTTGTTCGACGGCGATGCAGACACCGAAGCCGTTATTGCAGTGGTGCGCCAGCTAGAGCGCCAGCGAGGCCAAAAGGTGCGCCTGATTGTGGGCGATACCCTGGCACGCCTGAGTGCTGGCGCGAACGAGAACGCCGGGCAGGACATGGGCCTAGTGGTGCGCCGCTTCGACCGCATCCGCACCGCCTGCAACGCGCATTTTTTGCTGATTCACCACAGCGGAAAAGCTGCCGCAAATGGTGCCCGTGGCTGGAGTGGCATTCGTGCCGCAGTGGATACCGAAATCGAGGTGACGGACTCGCCCACGGGCCGGTGCGCTGAAATCACCAAGCAACGCGACCTGAGCACCAAGGGCGAGCGCATCGGGTTTCGCCTGGACACCGTGACGCTGGGCACGACCAAGTGGGGAGCCGCTGCAACGTCCTGCGTGGTGGTGCCTGCTGACGCACCCGACAAGCCCCAGGGCAAGCGGGTTTCCGAAGTCGGTGGCGCTGTGCTGGAGTACCTGCGCACCCAACCCGCCGGAAAGAAAAAGCGCGAGGTGGTGGAACACTTCCAACCGCTGTACGACAAAAGCGCTGTGTACCGGGAGCTCAAAAAGCTGGTGACAGCCGGGCAAGTGCTGGAGTGCATCGGGATTGTGACCGCAGTTAGTGAGGTGCGAAATGGTGCGAAATAGTGCAAACACCAATCCGCACCGCCGGGCAGAAAAGGTGCAGATGAGTGCAACAACCCTTAGGGTTGCACCAATCCGCACCTGCCCCGCACCTGCTGCTGGCATCAAGGATGAAGGCCATGCAATCACACAGAAAGATGGCCGCGTGTTTCGCTGGTATGGGGTAGAGCCATACACCCGCAAGGATGGCAGTGCATCCGTGGTGCTGGTGTGGTGTGGCACCTGCGCTGTTTGTGGCGCACCCTTCACCGTCAAGACACCGCAGCGCCTGGAGGGCACCAAGGCATTCGGGCGCAAGCACTGCGACATGCACAAGCTGAAAAGGGGCTGCAATGAATGCTGACCTTTTCGGCCTGGAGCAACAGACACCCCGAACCAACAGCCGCCCCGAAGCTGCCGCCCTGGTGGAAGTCTTGAAGGCGCTGCGAACGCATCCCGCCGTGGCATGGGCCGAGCGCATGAACACCGGAGCCGCAAAGGTGGGCAACCGCTTTATCCGCTTTGGCTGGCCGGGCTGCCCTGATGTGCTGGGGCAATTGAAGGATGGCCGCCTGCTGGGTGTGGAAGTGAAAGCGAAGGCCGGACGCCTGCGCCCTGAGCAAGCCCTATTCCTGGAGCGCATCCGCTGCGCTGGTGGCGTGGCCTTTGTGGCGCGTGACCTGCGCGATGTGCTGCGTGAATTTGAAAACAATCAAAGGAAATCAAACCATGCCAAAAGTTGACCGCGTGCGAGTGGACTACATGCCGGGGCCTGCTGCCGTAGAGGCGCTACAGGCCGCGCAAGGGCTTTTCCCGAACAGCAACACCCAGGCGCTGATAGACCGGCTGGTTATTACGGGCTTGTCTGCGCTGGTGCAAGGGCATTGGAAGCCACCGCCGCTGTATGGTCGTGACCGCGATGCGTGGAAGCTGCCCGCCGACCTGCGCAACGTACCGGGGAAGCGGGCTTAAAGAAACCGCCTGAAAGCCCACCGGTTCCGGGCAACCTGTCCTAAAGTACAAAGAGGTGCGGCGGAAAATCCGGAACGTTCCGCGTGCGCGTGCGCGAGAGCCCCCCTGTTTTGTCAGACCCTAAAGAGCCCCCGCGTGGGGCTTTTCTTTTGCTGGCGCTGGAGTGGCCACACGCTGGCTACTTGGTGCAAAACCCTGTACCAGTGGCTACATGGTGGCTACATGACCCCGAAAACAAAAAACCCCGCTACCGATTTGATAGCGGGGTTTCCTTTATTGGTTTGGTGGGTCGTGCGTGACTCGAACACGCGACCAACGGATTAAAAGTCCGCTGCTCTACCGACTGAGCTAACGACCCACTACAGCCCAAACTCGCGCTGAAGCCAAGCTGTAAAGCCTTGCATTATAGTATGAAAATTGCTGCTTGCGCCGAAACCTGGTGGTTCAAAAGCTACTTGTCAGCCCATGACGCCAGGGCGTCCAGCACCCACCCTGCGGCACATTGGCCGAAGGTGGCGGTAACGGCCACCACGGAGCCGTACCCATGGCAATTGAGGCTACCGTCACCCTGTACAGCACAGGATGCATCGGGCGGCGCCACTGCCTCGCGGCTGAAGACGCAGGGCACGCGCATCTTCTTTCCGTCCCGCGGCGCGCCATGGTGCTTGCGCAAGCGGTAGCGCAACTGGGCCAGAAGGGGATCGTGGGTGACCAGCGACAGGTCGTCCACATCCACCTTGTGCGCCAAGCGCTTGCCACCCGCCGCACCCACGGTGATGAACATGGCCTGACTGGCACGTGCCCAGACGGCCATGGCCGTCTTTGCGGGCACTTGGTCGCAGGCATCGATCACCGCGTTCACGCCTTGCGGCAATATTCCTGGCCAGTTGCCGGGCTCGACAAATTCTTCAATGCAATGCACCTGGCAACCGGGGTGAATGCGTTCGATGCGATCGCGCATCGCCTGCACCTTGGCTTGCCCCACCGTCTCGTCCAGCGCATGGATCTGGCGGTTGATATTGGATTCGGCCACATGGTCCAGATCGATAAGAGTGAGCTTCCCCACGCCACTGCGCGCGAGTGCCTCCGCCGCCCATGAGCCCACACCACCCACCCCGACGACTGCCACATGCGCTGCACGGATGCGGGCCGCACCAGGTTTGCCATACAGCCGATCAAGCCCGCCAAAACGCCGTTCCAGCGCCATGTCGGGCATTGCGTCGTGCAAAGGCGATGCCTCTGTGGAGTCCAAGGAGCGATGCCCTTATTTGAGACGGGAGAGGCGCTCCTTGGCCGCCACAGCGGCTTCGGACTGCGGATACGCGCGTACAAGGTCTTCCAACGTCTTGCGGGCGCCGCGCGTTTCCTTGAGCTCGATCTGGCAATTGGCGATGGACAGGGCCGCCTCGGGCGCGCGGGCATGCTGGGGCGCAGCAGCCAACAGGGCGCGGAAGTTCTGGATGGCTTCCTTGTAGTCGCGCGTAGCGTACTGGGCGTTGCCCAGCCAGAAGCGCACCGAGTGCTGGTAGCCGCTGCCCGCGTACTGCTTGAGGAAGCTGGCGAACAGCGTCTGCGCCTCGGCAAACTTGCCTTCACGGAAACGTGTCAGGGCTGCCTCGAAATCACGCTTTTCTGCAGGGTCGGCCTGGAACTCCTGTCCATCGACTGCGACCTTGACAGGCTCGAACTGGCGCAGGCGCTCGTCCACACCTTGCGCCATGTCCTTGTGACGGCGCTGCAGTTCCGCTGCCTCGCGCACCAGCTGCTCGTTCTGCCCACGCAACGTGGCCACCTCGGCGCGCAGGCCTTCGATTTGCGATTGCAGGTCGATCAGGGCACGGCGCAGTTGTGCGCTGTCTTCGGCAGAGCGCTGGCTGGATTGGTTCAGCACATCGACGCGCTGGCGCAGTTCCAGGATGGCGCGGCGCGCTTCGTCATCTTCAAACAGGGCCGCATGGCCCTGGGGCAGATAGGCACAGGCCAACAGCGCTGCCAGCAGCGAAGGGGCCAGGCGCAGGGATGTCATGGCAGCACGCATGGGCCAGTGAATCAACGGTAAGAGATTTCAGCGCGGCGGTTCTTGGAATAGGCGTCTTCGCCATAGCCTTGCACGGCAGGCTTCTCTTCACCAAAGCTCACGGCTTCGATCTGGTTGTCGGACACGCCCAGCAGGCCCAGGGCGCGGCGCACGGCTTCTGCGCGGCGCTGCCCCAGTGCAAGGTTGTACTCGCGGCCACCGCGCTCGTCAGTGTGGCCTTCAATCACGGCCTTGCGTGCAGCCCCTGCCTTGATGAAGCGCGCATGGGCTTCGATCAGCGATTGTGCTTCGGGCTTGATCACATAGCTGTCGTAGTCGAAATACACCACGCGGCCCACGCCTTGGGGGCCAGCCTTGTCGATGGCCGACTGGGACAGGTCCACGCCCTGCACACCACTCTGGCCGGCATTGCCCGCATTGGCACCACCCGTGGACAGCGGGGCACCGTTCTTGTCTTCGACAGGAACCTTGTCGAGATCGACACCGGAACTGCAACCGGCAACAAGAGCGAGGACAGCCAGGGCAAAGGGAATACGCTCGAACATGAAAAACTCCTGAAAGCAAAAAAGAAAAGGATTCACTGGAACTGGTAGGGACCCCAGTCCGGCTCGCGAATGTCGCCACCCTGCCCCGCCAAACGGGCCTTGATTTTTCCATCCAGGGTGGTGGTCATCAGCGCTTCACGGCCCTGCTGCTGGGTCGCATAGACAATGAGTCGGCTGTTGGGTGCAAAACTGGGGCGCTCGTCCGCTGAGGAGTCGGTGATGGCGGTGACATTGCCAGTGGCCAACTCCATCACTTGCAGCTTGAAGGCACCACCGGCACGCGAGATATAGGCCAGCCAACGGCCATCGGGGCTGATGGCGGGCGAGATGTTGTAGCTGCCATTGAAGGTCACGCGTTCAGCACTGCCCCCGCTACTGGGCACCTTGTAGATCTGGGGCGCTCCACCACGGTCGCTGACGAAGTACACATGTTTGCCATCGGGCGAGAAGGCAGGCTCGGTGTCGATGCCACTGCTTTGCGTCAGACGACGCGGTTCACCGCCGTTGGCGTCCATGGTGTAGAGCTGCGAGTTGCCATCGCGACTCAGTGTGATGGCCAGCGTGCGGCCATCGGGCGACCAGGCAGGCGCACTGTTGGAACCCTTGAAATTGGCCACGAGGCGGCGGCGCCCGGTGGCCACGTCGTGCACATACACCACGGGCTTGCGCGACTCAAAGGACACATAGGCCAGTTGGCCACCCGAAGGCGACCAGGCAGGCGAGATGATGGACTCGGGGCTGGAGAGAGCTGCCTGGGCATTCTCACCATCGGAATCGGCGACCCACAGGCTGAAGCGGTTGCCAGCCTTGGTGACATAGGCAATGCGGGTGGAAAACACACCACGCTCGCCTGTGAGCTTTTCATACACATAGTCCGCGATGCGGTGTGCCACCAACCGCAGATCGGCCTGCACCACGACATAGCTCTGTCCGCCCAGGTCCTGGCCACGCACTACGTCCCACAGCCGGAAACGCACGTCGTAGCGGCCATCGGCCAGGCGCACCACACTGCCAGACACCAGCGAGTCCGCACCCTTCTGGCGCCACAGAGCCACGTCGGGGCGTGCGGCTTCATCCAGGCGAACACCGCCAGTGTCGATGCCACGAAACTGGCCACTGCGCTCCAGATCCGCCTGCACGATGGCAGAGATTTTTTGGGGAGACTGGGTTTCGTCCCGGAAGGCGGCAATCGCAATGGGCAACTGCGTCATTCCTACACCCGTGACTTCCACACGGAACTGCGCCCACGCTGGCACCGTAGCCAGAGCGCTCAAGCCCGCCACAAGGTGGCGACGTGTGGGAAGAAAGGTGGGAGCGGAACCAGAACGATCAGGGGAGCGATGGTGTAGGGTCATTCTCAGTACTTGGCAATCGTGCAAACGCCACAAATCAGGCGGAATGGTACACACCCCGGACATACCCCCATGTCACAAACTGTTGATGGGGCCAAGGACAGAGGGAAATCTCCCTTGCCCTGGGCCCCATCACGCGGTGCGTGAATGCCTCAGTCGGCCGTGGCTTCCTCCGGCTCCGCTGGTTCCGACTTGGTGGCGCCGCGCTCTTTCTTGGGCAGGGGCTGGATGTCCAGGAGCACCTCGGAGGTTTCGGCTCCCTTGTCGTCTGTTTGGTGGGTGATGTCCACCGTCAGGCGTCCACCGTCCTGCAGACGACCGAACAGCAGTTCGTCGGCCAGCGCCCGGCGGATGGTGTCCTGAATCAGGCGCTGCATCGGACGTGCGCCCATCAGGGGGTCGAAGCCCTTCTTGGCAAGGTGCTTGCGCAGCGCGTCGGTGAAGGTGACTTCCACCTTCTTTTCGGCGAGCTGCGTTTCGAGTTGCAGCAGGAACTTGTCCACCACGCGCAGGATGATCTGTTCGTCCAGCGGCTTGAAGCTCACAATGGCATCCAGCCGGTTGCGGAACTCGGGCGTGAACAGGCGCTTGATGTCGCCCATTTCGTCGCCTGCCTGGCGCGGGTTGGTAAAGCCAATGGTGGCCTTGTTCATGGTCTCGGCGCCCGCGTTCGTCGTCATGATGATGATGACGTTGCGGAAATCGGCCTTGCGCCCGTTGTTGTCGGTCAACGTGCCGTGGTCCATCACCTGCAACAGCACGTTGAAGATGTCCGGATGCGCTTTCTCGATCTCATCGAGCAGCAGCACGGCGTGCGGCTTCTTGGTGATGGCCTCGGTCAGCAAGCCACCCTGGTCAAAGCCCACGTAGCCGGGAGGCGCGCCGATGAGGCGGCTCACGGCATGACGCTCCATGTACTCGGACATGTCGAAACGGATCAGGTCCACGCCCATGATGTAGGCCAACTGCTTGGCGGCCTCGGTCTTGCCCACGCCCGTGGGGCCGCTGAACAGGAAGGAGCCGATGGGCTTGTCGCCCTTGCCCAGGCCCGAGCGCGCCATCTTGACGCTCGAGGCCAGCACTTCCAGCGCCTTGTCCTGGCCGAACACCACGCTTTTGAGGTCGCGTTCCAGCGTCTGCAGCTTGCCGCGGTCGTCATTGCTGACGTTGGCGGGCGGGATGCGGGCAATCTTGGCAACGATTTCCTCGATCTCGGCCTTGCCGATGGTCTTCTTGCGCTTGCTCGCCACCAGGATGCGCTGCGCGGCGCCGGCCTCGTCGATCACGTCGATGGCCTTGTCGGGCAGGTGCCGGTCGTTGATGTACTTGGCGCTGAGTTCCGCCGCAGCCTGCAGGGCGGCAGCGGCGTACTTCACGCTGTGGTGCTCCTCGAAGCGGCTCTTGAGACCCTTGAGGATGTCCACCGTTTCCGCCACGGTAGGCTCGACCACGTCCACCTTCTGGAAGCGCCGCGACAGGGCGGCATCCTTCTCGAAAATGCCGCGGTACTCGGTGAACGTGGTGGCGCCGATGCACTTGAGCGCGCCCGAGCTGAGCGCGGGCTTGAGCAGGTTGGAGGCGTCCAGCGTGCCACCCGAGGCCGCACCCGCGCCGATGAGCGTGTGGATCTCGTCGATGAACAGGATGGCGTGCGGCTTGTCCTTCAGGCTTTTGAGCACGCCCTTGAGGCGCTGCTCGAAATCGCCCCGGTACTTGGTGCCCGCCAACAGCGCGCCCATGTCGAGCGAGTACACGGTGGCCTCGGCCAGGATCTCGGGCACGTCGCCCTGGGTGATGCGCCAGGCCAGGCCCTCGGCGATGGCCGTCTTGCCCACGCCGGCCTCGCCCACGAGCAACGGGTTGTTCTTGCGACGGCGGCAGAGGATCTGGATCGTACGCTCCACCTCATAGTGACGGCCGATCAGCGGATCAATTTTTCCATCCTTGGCCAGCTGGTTGAGGTTCTGCGTGAACTGCTCCAGGGGCGACGCCTTCTCGCTGCGCTCGCCACCGCCAGACTCCTCGCTTTCAGCCGGGCCTTCTGCGCCCTTGGCGGGCTCGGGCGGCTCGCCCTTCTTGATGCCATGGGCGATGAAGTTGACCACGTCCAGCCGCGTCACGCCCTGCTGGTGCAGGTAGTACACGGCATGGGAGTCCTTTTCACCAAAGATGGCCACCAACACGTTGGCGCCGGTAACTTCCTTCTTGCCATTGCCCGTGGACTGCACGTGCATGATGGCGCGCTGGATCACGCGCTGGAAACCCAGCGTGGGCTGCGTATCCACCTCATCGGTACCAGACACCTGGGGGGTGTTGTCCTTGATGAAGTTGGACAGCGAGGTGCGCAAATCCTCAATGTTGGCCGCGCAGGCGCGAAGCACCTCGGCAGCGCTGGGGTTATCGAGCAGTGCAAGCAACAGATGCTCCACGGTGATGAACTCGTGGCGCTGCTGGCGGGCCTCGACGAAGGCCATGTGCAAGCTGACTTCCAGTTCCTGGGCAATCATGTGAACTCCTTTGTGCTTGCAGGTCAGGGATAGGGGGGTAGTTCGGGGCGGGGAGGCCTTTATTCAACCGGCTCGCACACGCATTGCAAGGGGTGGCCCGCCTGGTGGGCGGCATCCAGCACCAGATGCACCTTGGTCAGCGCAATGTCGTGCGGGTACACCCCGCAGACACCCCGGCCGTCCAGGTGGATCTTGAGCATGATCTGCGTGGCGGTTTCGCGGTCTTTGTGGAAAAACTCCTGCAGTACCACCACGACAAACTCCATGGGGGTGTAGTCGTCGTTGAGCATCAGCACCTGGTACATCTGCGGGGGTTTGACCTTTTGCGGCACCCGTTCGAGCACCACCGAACCGCCGTCGTCCGGCACGGGCGGCTTGACGACCGGCCCGGGAGGGGGAGAAGGTGGTTTGGTAGCCATGGATTTCATTCTAGCGAGCAGAAAATACAGTTGCAGGGTCAAGAAATTTGACCATTCAGGTCTATTTCAAGGTCTCGGGTCACCGTTCGGTCATTCATAGACCACGGTGACGTCACCACCACACGCCTGGGCGCGCCAGGCAGCCAATGCAGCGTCGGTGGGGTAGGTGCGGAAGGCCTCGCCCAATTGCAGCTCGGCGCAGGCGCTGTCGCCGTCCTGCGTGCACCGCACGCCCAGGCGCACACGCAGCCCATGCTGCAGCTCGCCGTGCTCGGTGGATTCCCTGCGCGGCGGATGTTCGCGCAGCAACCGCGCCACGTCAGGCGGCGGATGCCCCACCGCCACGCGCAGGTATTTACCAAAGCGGCAGCGCCCCCCGGCCAGGTCGTGCACCTGCTGGACGATGAAACGGGCCTCAAAGCCATTGCGTCCCGGCTGCAAGCGCCCGGTCACGATGACCAGCTCATCGTCCTTGAGCAGGTCGCGGTGCGCCTGCACGACAGCATCGCTGGCTGAAGCCTCGACGCGCGAGGCACCGTCCTCCAGCACAAATATGCCCTGGCGCCCCCGCTGGCCATTGACCACGCGAAAGTCGCTCACGATGCCCGCCACGGTTTGCGGTTCACGGGTGTCCACCAGGTCCGCAATCCGCAGGCGCACAAAGCTGGCCAACTCCCGCGCCGCTTCATCGAACAGATGGCCCGACAGGTAAAAGCCCAGCGCGGTTTTTTCCTGCATGAGCTGCTCGCGCACACCCCAGGGCGGCACTTCGGCAAGCTCGGGTTCCTGCGTGCTGGAGCCCTGGGCATCATCGCCCATCATGTCGAACAGCCCGCCCTGGTTGGCGTTGGAATGCTGGGCTGCAGCGTAGTCAAATGCGCGGTCGATGGACGCGGAAAGCGCTGCGCGGTTGCGGTGCAAGCCGTCAAACGCACCCGCCTTGATCAACGCATCGACCGTGCGCTTGTTGATGCGGCCCCGGTCCACGCGCACGCAGAAATCGAACAGGCTGGTGAAGGGGCCACGGACACTGCCCCTGGGACCCTCGCCCTGCCCTTCGCGTGCAGCGACGATCGCCTCGATGGCCTGCTGTCCCGTGCCCTTGACGGCGCCCAGACCATAGCGAATCACCGTGTCGCTCACCGGCTCAAAGCGATAGTTGCCCCGGTTGATGTCCGGTGGCTCGAACTGCATGCCGAAATGCTTGGTGGCATCTTCGTACAGCACCTTGAGCTTGTCGGTGTCGTCCATTTCCACGGTCATGTTGGCGCAGAAGAACTCGGCCGTGTAGTGCACCTTGAGCCAGCCGGTGTAGTAGGCCAGCAGCGAGTACGCGGCAGCGTGCGACTTGTTGAAGCCGTAGCCCGCGAACTTCTCCATCAGGTCGAACACCTCGTCGGCCTTCTCCTGGCTGATGCCTTTTTCTGCGGCACCCTTGCGGAAGATGGCCCGGTGCTCGGCCATCTCCTCGGCCTTTTTCTTGCCCATGGCACGGCGCAGCATGTCGGCGCCGCCCAGGCTGTAACCGCCCAGCACCTGGGCGGTCTGCATCACCTGCTCCTGATAGACCATGATGCCGTAGGTCTCGGCCAGCACGGGTTCCACCAGCGGGTGGGGGTACTCCACCACTTCCTTGCCATGCTTGCGCGCCACAAAGCTGGGAATCAGGTCCATGGGACCGGGGCGGTACAGGGCGTTCAGCGCAATCAGGTCTTCCAGCCGACTGGGGCGCGCTTCCTTGAGCATGCCCTGCATGCCCCGGCTTTCAAACTGGAACACGGCTTCAGTCTTGCCCTCGGAGAAAAGCCTGTAGGTTGGGCCGTCGTCCAGTGGAATGTTCTCGAAGGCAAAGTGCTCCTGGCCCTTGTGCCGGCGCACGATGAATTCCTTGGCGATCTCCAGGATGGTGAGCGTGGCCAGGCCCAGAAAGTCGAACTTGACCAGGCCGATCGCCTCCACGTCATCCTTGTCGTACTGGCTGACAGCCGACTCGCTGCCTGGCTGCTGGTACAGCGGGCAAAAGTCGGTCAGCTTGCCCGGCGCAATCAGCACGCCTCCCGCGTGCATGCCGATGTTGCGCGTCATGCCTTCGAGCTTTTGCGCCATCTCGATGACGGTGCGCACGTCCTCTTCCTTGCGCACGCGCTCGTACAACAGGGGCTCCAGTTCCAGCGCGTAGTTGTTCTTGTCACCTTCCGTCTTGGTCTCGGGCGGATAGGCCAGGGTGTAGGTCTGGCCGGGTTTTGCGGGCACCAGCTTGGAGATGCCATCACAAAACGTGTAGCTCAGGTCCATCACCCGGCCCACGTCGCGGATGGCGGCCTTGGCTGCCATGGTGCCGAAGGTGGCGATCTGGCTCACGGCATCCTTGCCGTATTTTTCCTTTACGTAATCGATCACCCGGTCGCGGTTGGCCTGGCAGAAGTCGATGTCGAAGTCGGGCATGGAAACCCGCTCGGGATTCAGAAAGCGCTCGAACAGCAGGTTGTACTGCAAGGGATCGAGGTCGGTGATCTTGAGCGCATACGCCACCAGCGAGCCTGCTCCCGAACCCCGCCCCGGCCCCACGGGGCAGCCGTTGTTCTTGGCCCACTGGATGAAGTCACCCACGATGAGGAAGTAGCCGGGGAAGCCCATCTTGAGGATGGTGCCCAGCTCAAATTCCAGCCGCTCCACATAGCGCGGGCGTTGGCGGTCGCGCTCGGCG
>WBZL01002367.1_pt1 | contig 18431 bp, 19 predicted proteins | sample 5204291 | NCBI WGS metagenome assembly WBZL01 (sample SAMN12344345, study PRJNA552823) | activated sludge metagenome | biome: Activated sludge suspended growth; feature: Nitrification reactor; material: Wastewater; isolation source: activated sludge from nitrification reactor of wastewater...
GATGCGCTCGACGCGGTTGCTGCCCAGCGGCTCGACCTCCTGCTCCTGCAGCACGCGCAGCAGCTTGCTCTGCAGCGCCAGCGGCATGTCGCCGATCTCGTCGAGAAACAGCGTGCCCCCGTCGGCAAGCTTGAACTTGCCGTCGCGGCCCTTGCGCTCGGCGCCGGTGTAGGCGCCGGGCGCCACGCCGAAGAACTCGGCCTCCAGCAGCGTCTCGGGCACCGCGGCGATGTTGACCCCGACGAAGGGCTTCGAGGCACGTCGGCTGGCGGCATGGATGGCATGCGCCAGCAGCTCCTTGCCGGTGCCGGTCTCGCCCAGCAGCAGCACCGTGGAGTCGGTCTGCGCCACGCGGCGCGCCTGGCGCTTGACCTCCAGCGCCGCCGGGCTGCTGCCGATGAAGCTCGCAATCGTGTACTTGGGCCGGCGCTGCTCGGCCAGCTGGCGCCGTGCGCTGTCGAGCTCACCCTGCAGCCGGATGAACTTGCGCATCAGCGGCTGCATCGTCGTTTCGGGGTGGTCGAGCAGCACCATGCCGAGCGCGCCGATGACCTCGCCGGCGGCATTGCGCAGCGGCAGCCGGCTGACCAGGAAGGTGCCGGCGTGGTTGGTCAGCAGGTCCACCAGGATCGCCTCGCCGGTGTCGACCACGTGCGCCATCAGCGTGTTGGGCACCACGTCCTCGACACGGCGGCCGACGAACTCCTGCTCGCTCGAGAATCCCAGCGCCGGCAGGAAGTTCTTGTAGCCGTCGCTGATCCACACGATGCGGTGGTTGCGGTCGACCAGCATCGTGCCCATCGCCGTGCGCGCAAAGGTCTCGAACATGCTCTGGGCAGCCAGCTTGAGCACCTGGTCCGCATCGAGAGGGGTGGCGTGGTCGTCGAGCATCGGCGGGTCGTGCCGCGGCAAGCGGTGCAGGGGCACGGCGGCATTCTGCGGCACCGCCGACAGGGCCGAGAATCGACGCATGCTCGAAGAGATCCGCCAAGCCGCCGCGCGCCAGCGCAAGTCCCGCGTCCTGCGCGCCATGACGCTCGCCAGCCGGCTGCTGCTGTCGCAGCAGGGCGAGATGAACGGCATGGCCGTCGCGCGCCGCATCGTCGACCACCTCGACGGCCTCGAGGGCAGCGACCTCGGGCCGTACTTCGACTTCCTGGCGCGCGAGCTCGATCCCGATCCACGGCGCGTGCTGCAGCTGGCCCAGGCCTACGCGACGCGGCCCTCGGCAGCCGCGCTGATCGAGCTGGTGCAGGCCGTCGAGCCGCCGCGCCAGGAACTGCTGCGCCGGCTGAACCGGACACCGGGCGGCACCGCGGCCATCCTGCGACTGCGCCGCGCGCTGCTGCGCGTGCTGCCCGGCCGCCCCGACCTGCTGGCCCTCGAAGCCGACCTGCTGCACCTGTTGACGAGCTGGTTCAACCCCGGCTTCCTGCAGATGCGGCGCGTCGACTGGCATGCCCCGGCCGAGCTGCTGGAGAAGCTGATGCTGCACGAGGCGGTGCACGCCATCGACGGCTGGGACGACCTGCGCCGCCGCCTGCAGCCCGACCGGCGCTGCTTCGCGTTCTTCCACCCGCAGCTGCCTGAGGAGCCGCTGATCTTCGTCGAGGTCGCGCTGCTGCCGGAGATGCCCGGCGCGATCGCGCCGCTGATCGACAAGGCCTCGACCCCGCTGCCACCGGATCGCTTTCGCGTCGCGGCGTTCTACAGCATCAGCAACTGCGAGCCGGGGCTGCGCGGCGTGTCGCTGGGCAACTTCCTGATCAAGAGCGTCGCCGCGCACCTGCAGCTCGAGCTGCCGCGCGTGAAGACCTTCTGCACGCTGTCGCCGCTGCCGGGCTTCGCGGCCTGGCTGCTGTCCGACCCGGACCTTGCGGCGCTACCACGGCTGCGCCGCACCGCCGCGCCCGTCTTGCAGGCGGCACGCCAGCGGCTGCTGCAGACGACCGGCGGCGACCTGCGCAGCCTGCAGCGGGCGGCCTGGGTGGACAAGGCCGGCCACGAAGACCAGGAGGCGCTGGCGCGGCTGGCGGCGGCCTACCTGGTGTCGCAGACGCCCGAGGCCGGCGGCGACCCGGTCGGCCGCTTCCACCTCGACAACGGGGCGCGGCTGGAACGGCTCAACCCGCTCGGCGACCGCTCGGCCAAGGGCCTGCGCCAGTCCTTCGGCGTGATGGTCAACTACCTCTACGACCTGCACAAGATCGAGGCCAGCCACACCAAGTTTCGCGCCGGCGAGGTGGTGCGCTCACGCGCCGTGGGCTCGCTGCTGTAGGCGCGCGCCGTCGCACAATGCGCACCGGAGCCCGGCCCGCCGGACCCGCCCCCTCCCTCCTTCGAATCGATCCGCGTCGACATCCCGAGACCAGCATGGGCAACCTCTTCGTGGCGCTGCGCGCCGCCTTCCCCGCCGACCTGGACCAGGTGGCCATCGAGACCGCCGACACGCCGACGCCGCTGCACTACACCTGGCGCGACCTCGACCGGGCCACGGCGATGATCGCCAACCTGCTGCAGTCGTTGCGCTTGCCCGAAGGCTCGCGGGTCGCCGTGCAGGTGGACAAGAGCGTCGAGGCGCTGATGCTGTACCTGGCGGTGCTGCGCGCCGGGTACGTCTACCTGCCGCTCAACAACGCCTACCAGGCCGCCGAGATCGAGTACTTCGTGCGCGACGCCGAGCCGGCGGTGGTGGTGTGCAGCAGCCGCCACTTCGGCTGGATCAGCCGCATCGCCTTCGACGCCGGCGCCGGTCACGTCTACACGCTCGACGACGACCGCAGCGGGACGCTGCTCGACCGGGCCGCCTTCCACCCCGACCGGCACGAGCCGGCGCGCCGCTCGGCCGACGACCTGGCGGCCATCCTGTACACCAGCGGCACCACGGGCCGCAGCAAGGGCGCGATGCTCACCCACGGCAACCTGCTGAGCAACGCGCAGGTGCTGAAGGACTACTGGGGCTGGGCCCCCGGCGACGTGCTGGTGCACGCGCTGCCGATCTTTCACGTGCACGGCCTGTTCGTCGCCTCGCACGGCGCGCTGCTCAACGGCAGCCGCATGATCTGGTTCGGCCGCTTCGATCCCGAGGCCGTTATCGGTCGGCTGCCCGAGGCCACTGTGTTCATGGGCGTGCCGACGCTGTACGTGCGCATGCTCGCTTCGGCGACGCTCGACCGCCAGGCCTGCGCCGGCATGCGGCTGTTCATCAGCGGGTCGGCCCCGCTGCTGCTGGAGACCTTCAACAGCTGGCGCGAGCGCACCGGGCACACCATCCTCGAGCGCTACGGCATGAGCGAGACCATCATGCTCACGTCCAACCCCTACCGGCCCGAGGCGGCGCGGCGCGGGGGGACGGTGGGCTTTCCCCTGCCTGGCGTGGGCCTGCGCGTCGTCGACGACCAGGGCATGGAGGTGGCCACCGGCGACATCGGCGGCATCCAGGTCAAGGGCCCGAACGTGTTCAAGGGCTACTGGCGCATGCCGGAGAAGACCGCCGACGAGTTCACCACCGACCTGTGGTTCAAGACCGGTGACGTCGGCAAGGTCGACGCCGACGGCTACGTGACCATCGTCGGACGCAGCAAGGACCTGATCATCAGCGGCGGCTACAACGTCTACCCGGCGGAGATCGAGGGCTACCTCAACGACATGCCCGGCGTTGCCGAGAGCGCCGTGGTCGGCGTGCCCCATCCCGACTTCGGCGAGGGCGTCGTCGCCATCGTCGTGCCCAAGCCCGACGCCTCACTCGACGCGGCCGGCCTGATCGGCGCGCTCAAGGCGCAGATCGCCGCCTTCAAGGTGCCCAAGGCCTTGTTCGTGGTGGACGAGCTGCCGCGCAACACGATGGGCAAGGTGCAAAAGAACCTGCTGCGCGACAAGCACCAGCGCCAGTTCGCGTCATGACCGACACGGTCCCCTTTGCGTGATGGCCGGCATGGGCGCGGGCGTGCGATGACCCGTGCAGACCTTGCCGCGCCGGACGACCGGCCCGCGTCGCGCTGCCCACGCTGCGGCGGCGCGTTCCACTGCGGGCGCCACGACCCGACACCTTGCCACTGCACCGCGGTGGCGCTCGACGCCGGCACCCTGGCGGAACTGCGGCGCCGCTACACGGGCTGCCTGTGCGGGCCCTGCCTGCACGAGCTCGCGCGTGTCAAGCTGTCGCCGATCGATCAGGGAATCCACTAGGCGACACCCCGGCAGCCAGAAGAGGCTGCGGGATACAGTGCGCGCTTTCAGCGAGGCTCCCGCCTCGGGACCGCACCAGGAGACACCCGCATGAGCACCCGCACCCCGCGCCTTCTGTCGTCCGCTTGGGCCGCTGCCGCCCTGTCCCTCTGCACCGCGCCGGCCCTGGCCGCCGACGTGGTGCTCAAGGCTTCGCACCAGTTCCCCGGTGGCAAGGGCGACGTGCGCGACGAGATGGTGCAGATCATCGCCCGCGAGGTCGCCGCGGCCAAGGTCGGGCTGGAGATCAAGGTCTTCCCCGGCTCCAGCCTGGTCAAGGCGCAGGAGCAATGGAAGGCCATGCAGACCGGCCAGATCGACATGACCTCGTTTCCGCTCGACTACGCGTCGGGCTTCCACCCGCAGTTCGGCGCCACGCTGATGCCGGGTCTGGTGAAGAGCCATGCGCATGCCGAGCGCATCAACGCCTCACCCTTCATGAAGGACATCAAGGCCATCATCGAGCAAGGCGGCGCCAAGGTGCTGGCCGATGCCTGGCTGGCCGGCGCCTTCGGGTCGAAGGACAAGTGCATCAAGCGGCCCGAGGATGCCGCCGGGCTGAAGGTGCGCTCGGCCGGCGCCACCTTTGCCCAGATGTGGGCCGGCGCCGGTGCGTCCATCGTCTCGATCCCCTCCAACGAGGTCTACAACGCGCTGCAGCAGGGAGTGGCGCAGGCCACCGACACCTCCACCGGCAGCTTCGTCTCGTTCCGCCTCTACGAGCAGCTCAAGTGCCTGACCGAGCCCGGCGACAACGCGCTGTGGTTCATGTACGAGCCGGTGCTGATCTCCAAGAAGAGCTGGGACCGGCTGGACGACGCGCAGAAGAAGGCGCTGACGGCCGCGTCGAAGAAGGCCGAGGCCTACTTCAGCGCCGAATCCAAGAAGCTCGACGACAAGATGGTCGAGGCCTTCAAGAAGGCCAATGTGCAGGTGGTGTCGATGAGCGACGCCGACGCCGAGGCCTGGCGCGCCGTGGCGCAGAAGACCTCGTACAAGGTCTTCGCCGAGAAGGTGCCCGGCGGCAGGGAACTCATCGAGAAGGCCCTGAGTGTCAAGTGAAGGCCGTGGGGCGGCAGCGCCGCCCCCCGCCCGCCGGCCGCTGCCCGGCTGGGTGACGGCGATCCACACCGTCTCGCGCGTGCTCGGGGTCTTCTCGGCCGGGCTCATCGTGCTGTCGGTGGTGGTCATCTGCCAGATGGTCTTCGTCCGCGCCGTGCTCGGCCAGTCGTCGATCTGGCAGACCGAGTTCGTGACCTTCTCGCTGGTGGCGGCGACCTTCCTGGGCGCGCCGTACATCCAGATGACTCATGGCCACGTGGGCGTCGACGTGCTGCCGCTGATCCTGGCGCGGCGCGGACGACGCCTGCTCCACCTGGCCGGCGCGACGATCACCCTGGCCTTCTGCCTGGTCTTCGCGTACGCCGCCTGGCCTTGGTGGCACGAGGCCTGGGCCAAGGGCCTGACCACGCCGTCGATCTGGCGCGCGCGGCTGTGGATCCCGTACCTGGCGGTCCCGGTGGGGCTGGTCTGGCTGTGCCTGCAGCTGGTGGCCGAGATGGTGCTGGTGGCGTCCGACCGGCAGGACCCGATGGGCACGCCAGCGGGGATGGAGTCGTGAGCATCGATCGCGGCGCCGCCGGGACTGGCGCCCCGCCTCGCGTGCAGGGAGACCGCTCGTGAGCCCGCTGTGGATCGGTGCGCTGGTCTTCGTGGTGACCCTGCTGACGCTGGCCACCGGGCTACCCATCGCCTTCGGCCTGGGTGCCACGGCGCTGCTGTTCATGGTGGTCTTCGATGGCTGGCACAGCGTGCACTTCGTGCCCGAGACGGTGTTCGCCGGCCTGTCCGACTTCACGCTGGTGTCGCTGCCGATGTTCGTGCTGATGGGCGCGGCGGTGGCCTCGTCGCGCGCCGGCAGTGACCTGTACGAGGCCCTGTCGCGCTGGCTGCACCGCGTGCCGGGCTCGCTGGTCATCTCCAACATCGGCGCCTGCGCGCTGTTCTCGGCGCTCACCGGCTCGTCGCCGGCGACCTGTGCGGCCATCGGCAAGATGGGCATCCCCGAGATGCGCCGCCGCGGCTACGACGCCGACCTGGCCGCCGGGGCCATCGCCGCAGGGGGCACGCTGGGCATCCTGATCCCGCCCAGCGTGACGATGATCCTCTACGGCATCGCCAGCGAGACCTCGATCGGACGCCTGTTCATCGCCGGCATCATTCCCGGCCTGCTGCTGACCACGCTGTTCATGGCCTGGGCGCTGTACCTCAGCTGGCGCCGCGGCACCCGGATCCTCGACAGCGACCGCCTGTACACCCTGCGCGAGAAGGTCGAGCTGCTGCCCAAGCTGCTGCCGTTCCTGATCGTCATCGCCGGCGTGGTCTACGCGCTGTACGGCGGCATCGCCACCCCGTCGGAGGCGGCCGGCGTCGGCGCCTTCCTGTGCCTGGCCATGGTGATGGTCATCTACCGCGTGTGGAGGCCCAAGGAGCTGTGGCTGATCGTGCGCGACGCGCTGCGCGAATCGGGCATGCTGCTGATGATCATCGGCACCTCGATCCTCTTCGGCTACATGATGTCGTCGCTGCAGGTGACCCAGGCGGTGGCCGAGGCGATCGCGCAGATGCAGGTCAACAAGTGGGTGATCCTGCTGGCGATCAACGTGATGCTGCTGGTGGCCGGCTGCTTCCTGCCGCCGGCAGCGATCATCCTGATGACCACGCCGATCCTGATGCCGGTGATCACCGCCGCCGGCTTCGACCCGGTGTGGTTCGGCGTGATCCTGACCATCAACATGGAGCTCGGCCTGATCACGCCGCCGGTGGGGCTCAACCTATTCGTCATCAACGGCATCTCGCCGGACATCCGGCTGCCCACCATCCTGAAGGGCGCCCTGCCCTTCATGGGCTGCATGGTCGTCGCAATCGTGATCCTCTGCGTGTTCCCCGAACTGGCCACCTGGCTGCCGAGGAAGCTGATGGGCTGAGGCAGGACGCCGAGCCGTCATCACGGACGGTCCGGCGCTGCCGACCGCCCCGGGCGCCGCGAAGGCCCGGCCTGCGAGGCCGGGCGCGCCCAGGCCCTCCGCGGGAGGCGTTGCACGGCCGGCGTCGGCCGGTCGCCGATGCCCCGCCCGACACACCGTTCGTCGCCGTCCGCAGCAGCTCGGCACACGGCACCCGCGCTTCGTCGCGATCGGCTGGCAGCTGGACGGCGGGCTGCCTACAGTGCGATGCATCGACAGCCCGCCACCTCCCACGAAAGCCTGCCATGACCCGCACCCGCCGCTTCCATCCCCAAGCCTTCGCCCTGGCCGCGGTCTGCACCCTGGCCACCTTCGTGAGCATCGAGCGCCTGGCCGCCCCGGCGGCTGCCGACCCGTCGCTGGCACGCGCACCCGCGACGTCGACCGTCGAACAGCAGGTGGTCGTGATCCAGGCCCCGCGCGTGGCCCACAGCTGAACGATCCGTCGTCAACCGCCGCTCGTCCACGCCCCACGTCGTCAACACATCGTCAGCGCTCCCGGGCACACTGGCGGCATGGCTCATGCCGCCCCCACCCTCTGGCTGCACCCGTCCCACGATGGTGAGTCGTGCGGCGGCTGCGCCACCGTCGACGACGCGCCGCGCTGCCGCGCACAGCTCAGCGCCGAACCCTGCCGCCATCCCCGTCTCGCCGGACGCGCCGACCAGCTGGCGCTGGTGATGCAGGCGCTCGATCGCCAGGTGATCGAGCCGGTCTCGCAGCGCGGCATCGTCAGCCTGGCCTGGGTGAAGTCGCTGCGCATCGAAGGGGGCGAGGCCGAACTCACCGTGACCTTCCCGCCCAGTTGCGGCGCCGGCCAGCGCCTGGCCGACGCCGCCTTCCAGGCCCTGCGCGGCCTGCTGCCCGACACCGACGTGTACGTCCGCCACGACGGCGCCTGAAGGCGCCCGGCCGCGCGACCCGTCGGCCGCGCCTCGTCGGGCTCGATCCGCGGCCGCGTCGCTCGCCGCCCGGCGCCACCAGCCGCCAACCACCTGGCCGGCTGTCCGCGGGCCGCCGCCGCGCAACCCCTGTATCGTCGTCGCCTCGCCATTGGAGGACGCCAGATGAAGATCGCCTTTTTCGGTACCGGGCTGATGGGCTCGGGATTCGTGCGCCGCCTGCTCGCCAACGGACACGAGGTCCAGGTCTGGAACCGCAGCGCCGGCAAGGCCCGCAAGCTGGAGGCCGACGGGGCGCGCGCCTTCGACGACCCGGCCGCCGCGCTGGCCGGGGTCGACCGGGTCCACCTGTCGCTGGCCGACGATGCCTCCGTCGACGCGGTCCTCGAACCGCTGGCCGGCCGCATGCCGCCATCGACCTGGATCGTCGACCACACGACCACGGCCGCCGGCGCGACCCGCGAGCGCGCGGCACGCTGGGCGTCGCGAAGCCAGCGCTACGTGCACGCGCCGGTCTTCATGAGTCCCGCCAACTGCCACGAGGGCACCGGGCTGATGCTGATCTCGGGCGCCCGCACCCATCACGACGCCCTGCTGCCCGCGTTGCAGCAGATGACCGGCCAGGTCGTCTACCTCGGCGAGGATCCGTCGCGCGCCGCCGCATTCAAGCTCTTCGGCAACCTCACGCTGCTGGGCATCCTGGGCGTGCTGGGCGACGTCAACCGGCTGGCCCATGCCCTGGGCATCCCCACCGGCGAAGCCTTCTCCTTGTTCCAGCACTTCAACCCCGGCCAGAGCCTGCCGGCGCGTGCCGCGCGCATCGAGTCGGCCGACGTCACCCAGCCCTCGTTCGAGGTGTCGATGGCGCGCAAGGACGTGCGCCTGATGATCGACGAGGCCCGGCGTGGCGGCCAGGAGCTGCTGGTGATGCCGGCCGTGGCCGCGATGTTCGATGCCGCCATCGCGCGCGGACAGGGCGCGCTGGACACCGCCATCACCGCCCGCGTGGCGGACTGACCCGCTGCCACCCGCCCGGAGCCGCCCGATGATCGAACACCACCTCGACATTCCCACCGACGACGGCGCGATGAACAGCTTCGTCGTGCATCCCGACGAGGGCGGCCCCTTCCCGGTGGTGCTGTTCTTCATGGACGCACCGGGCAAGCGCGAGGAGCTGCACGACATGGCGCGGCGTCTGGCCGCGGTCGGCTACTTCGTCGTGCTGCCCAACCTGTATTACCGGCGCACGCGCGACTGGTATCTCAAGGAACGCACCGAGCCGCTGATGGCCGAGATGTTCGCCTTGATGGCCACGCTGGACCGCCGCACGACACGTTGCGACACCGCGGCGCTGCTGCGCCATGTCGACGCGCAGGCAGCCGCCGATGCCTCGCGCATCGGCGCGGTGGGCTACTGCATGAGCGGCCCGATCGTCATGTGGGCTGCGGCCGACTTCCCCGATCGCCTGCGCTGCATCGCGTCGATCCACGGCGCCAACATGGTCACCGACTCGCCGGACTCGCCACATCGCATGGCCCCGCAGCTGCGCGGCGAGAGCTACTTCGCCTGCGCCGAGATCGACAAGTGGGCGCCGCCGGCACACATCGACACGCTGCAAGCGGCGTTGAAGGACGCCGCGGCGCCCCACCGCGTGGAGTGGTACCCGGCGGTCGAGCACGGCTTCGTGTTCCCGCAGCGTGCGGTCTACGACCGGCCGGCTGCCGAGCGCCACTGGGAGCGGCTGTTCGCGCTGTTCGAGCGCCGGCTTCGACGGCCGGGCTGAGCCGGCCCGGCCGCGCATGGCGGCGCGGGCGCGAAAGGCCCACGCGGTGCCGTCGCGCCGCCGGCCTCTGATCCATCGCCCGCCGGATCGCGCCGCGCTGCGGTGCCCCTGCGCTGCGGTCAGTCGGGCTCGATGTGCGGCGGCGACAGGCCCTCGGCCGGCTCGCCGGTGTCGGGATCGATCCAGTCGGCGATGCCGATCTCGCTCTCGGCCTCGTCCAGGCCCTCGCCGGGCTGCAGACCGCCCTCGTCGTAGCGGTCGCGATCGGCGCGGGCCGCCTCCGGGGTGGCGAACGGCCCGAACACCTGGCGGCCGTCCGCGGCCTCCCAGTAGTACCCGTCCGGACGATGGTGGACGGGCGTGTCGGCGGCGCCCGCCGGCGACGGTTCGATGATCTTGGCCGCACCCATGCGCCGCAGCGGCTTCGGCCGATGTCCACGTTCGCTCGCCGTCATGCCTGACCTCTCTCCATGCGAACCCAGTGTGGTCCGCGCGGGTCGGTGGGTGTTGAGTGCGCTCATCCGTGGCCAGGCGGACCAGGACCGGCTTGGGATGGCTTCGCCGGTTCGGCCGGTTCGCCGGTGGCCGCCGGTGAACCAGCGCGGCCGCCCGGGTGCGCGCCGGGGCTCGCGGCGCGGAGCGCCCGATGCGGCTCGATGCGCCGCGATCGCCCCGGTCTCAGGTCGACAGCGCCAACTCGTCTTCGGGGCCCAGGCCCTGCTCGATGCCGTAGCGCACCAGGGCCGCGGTCGACGGCAGGCCGAGCTTGTCGTGCACCCGCCGCTTGTGGGTGCTGACGGTCTTGGGCGACAGGTTCAGCGCCTGGGCGATGGCGCCGGGTCGCTGCCCTGCCACCAGGCGGCGCAGGATCTCGAGCTCGCGCTCGGTCAAGCGCGCATGCGGCGGCTGTGCGCCGGCCTGGGCGAACTGCTGCACCAGCCCGGCGGCGACGGCCGGGCTGAGGTAGCCGTTGCCGTGCATCACGCTGGCCACCGCGGTCAACAGCTCGTTGGATGCCTGGTCCTTGGTGACGTAGGCATTGGCACCGGCCTTGATGGCGCGCATCACGTAGGGCTGCTCGGCATGCATGCTCAGCACGACCACGCGAAGACCCGGGTGGTCCTGGCGCACCCGGCGCACCAGCTCGAACCCCGACAGGCCCGGCATCGTGAGGTCGGTGATCAGCAGGTCCGCCGGGTGCCCGGCCAGCCAGGCCAGCGCCTCGTCGCCGCTGCCGGCCTGCGCCACCCGGGCCGGGGGTTCAGCCGATTCGAGGATGCGCGCGAGGCCTTCACGAACCAGCGCGTGGTCATCGACGATGAGGATGCGCAGCGTGTCGGAACCCATGTCGCATCTCCCGACCGGGGCGCTCTTGCCCCTGTGCCTGCGATCCTAGTCGCGGTGGTCCGTACGGCCTTGCGCTGAGGCAAGCCGTGGCACGGGTCGCCGCGCGACTCAGGCCGGTGGCGTCGCCCGCGCAGCCGCCAGGCCGTCGCCCGCTGCGCCCGCGGCGGCGCGCAGCGCCGCCACGACCTCGTCGTCGGGCACCTGGTGGAAGTCGACGTAGTGCAGCCCGACGGCTCGAAACGGCCAGGGCTCGGCCAGGCACACGAGGTCGTCGACGTCGCGCGCCAGCATGGCCACCGTATCCGAGGGCGCCACGGGCACGGCCAGCACCAGGCGCGCCGGCGCGCGGCGGCGCAAGGCCTTCAAGGCGGCACGCATCGTGGTGCCGGTGGCGATGCCGTCGTCGACCACCACCACGGTCGCACCCGCCACCGGCAAGGGCGGGCGGCCGTGCAGGTAGACCTGCCGACGCCGAGCGATCTCGTCCACCTCGCGCCGCGTTTCGCGGGCCAGGTAACGGGCGTCGGCACCGGTGGCCGTGGCGTTGGCCTCGTCGGTCACCACCTCGGGCGGGTCCCCGTCGACCACGGCGGCCACGGCGAACTCCGGCTGCATCGGCGCGCCGATCTTGCGCACCAGCAGCAGGTCCAGCGGGGCGTCGAGGGCACGGGCCACTTCGGCCGCCACCGGCACGCCGCCACGCGGCAGCGCGAGCACGACGATCGGCGGCTCGAGACGGCGCTTCAGCAGCACACGCGCCAGCTCGCGCCCGGCCTCGCTGCGGTCGGCAAACGGTGTCATCGGCAGGTCCCCCGTATACCGCCGCTGCCGGCCGGCGCAGGCCGCGGCTCCGCCGCGATCAGGCCACGCGCCGTTCGGGGTGGCAAGCCGCGCCGTGCGCGGTCATCGCCTCGTCGTCGTCGCCCATCGCCCGGGTGTACTGGGCATAGGCGCGCAGGCGCTCGGCATCGAGGATGTCGACCTCCCGGTTGTGCACCGTGACCAGGCCCGCCTTGGCCAGCACGCCGAAGCAGCGGCTGGTGGTCTCGTGGGCCAGGCCCAGCAGGCTGGCCAGATCGCGCCGACCCATGCGCAGCACCAGCCGTCGCGGCGAGAGGCCGCGGCGCGCCGCCCGTTCGGACTCCTTGACGAGGAAGCGGGCCAGCCGCACCTCGGCCGACACCGCCGACATCAGGTCGGCCACCTCGGAAGCCAGGCGCACCGCTTCGCTGGCGGCGCGCATGAACGCCCGGTCGAACACCGGCTCGTGCTGGCGCAGGCTCTCGAGCTCGCGCCAGGGCAGCATGAAGACCGTCGAGCTCTCGAGCGCGGCGATGCTGAAGGCCTGGTGGCCGTCGGCCAGCCCGCTGAACCCCAGCAATTCGCCCGGGCCGGCGAAGCTCAGCACCTGTTCATAGCCATCCGGCCCAAGCCGCGAGCGCTTGAAGCAGCCCGAGCGCACCACGCCCACCGTCTGCGAGGGCGCACCCTGGTGCCACAAGGCGGCGCCTTCGTTGGCCCGCCAGATGGTGACCGGCACGTCGTGGGCCAGCATGGCATCGGCGGCGGGCACGCCGAGGATGCGCAGCATTTCGCTCAGCCGTCCGGGCAGGGTGGTCGACGCGACGGCGCGGCGAGCCGGCAGGTAGTTGACGCGGGGACCGTGAAGCTCGGTGACGAGGGGAACGGCGCTCATCGTGCTCTCCAGCAGGGGTTTGGTCGTTGCGCACAGCATCCCCCGAATGCCGGCGCGACCCAATCGGAGGCTCCCGCGACGAGCCCCGCGAATCGGGCACTGGTGCAGGGGAAGTCTTCCGATCCGGCATCGGAAGAATCCGACCCCGCGGCAAACGCCGCTGGCGGCCCGCTTTGCGCCTCGTCAGCTGACCGTCGATGCGGGGCTGACGAGTGGCCCCTGGATGACTACGATCACCTCATCGGCCACGGCCCGGCGGGCCGTGCACCCGCCCATGACCACCCCTGCCTGCCCCGTCACCCACGCCGAGCCACAGATCCTGCTGGTGGACGACCACACGGTGGTTCGCGAGGCACTGGCGCAGGTGCTGCTGGCGGCGTTTCCCGGGGCACGGGTGGCGCATGCCGCGTCGGGCTTCGAAGCCCTGCAACACCTGCGCGCCCGGCGCCCGGACGTCGTCGTCACCGACCTGACGATGCCCGAGATGAACGGCCTGCAATTGACGCAACGCCTGTGCCGCGAACACCCGGGACTCGGCGTGGTGGTGCTGAGCATGCACGACGAGCACCACTACGCGCTGCGCGCCTACCGGGCCGGCGCCCGGGCCTACTTGAGCAAGGACGAGCCCGGGGCCCGACTGGTCGACGCCGTGCGCCAGGTGCTGGCCGGCGGCAGCTACGTGACGCCGGAGGTGGCCGAGCTGCTGACGCGCCGCATGGCCATGGCACCGGCGCGCGAGGCCGACCGCCGCGAGGGCCTGCTGGAGCGTCTGTCGGACGAGGAGATCGAGCTGCTGCGTCGGCTGTCGGCCGGCGAGGCCAGCGCCGACATCGCCGCCGCCATGCACCGGTCGCCCAAGACCGTCGCTCGCTACAAGACGGCGATGCTCGACAAGCTGGGGCTGCCCAGTACGGCGGCCTTGATCCGCTTCGGCATCGAGCAAGGCCTCGACGCCGGCCGGGTCGCGCGCGCACAGCCCGTCGCTCCCACGACGTCGGCCGGCCCGGGCGGCGACTGACCGGCTCGGGGCTTGCCCGGCCCGGAGGGCCGGCGTGGTGGGTGCTCGGCGCTGGGGTGACATCGGATCCCGACCCGGTTCCGCAGCGTGGTGGTCCCGCTCAATCCAGCCAGATCGCCGCGTGCCCGAGCGCGCTGCGGGTCACCGAGGTGACCGAGCCCGACCCGCGCACCGGATGCATCCACGACGCCGCGGCCAGAACCTCGGCACCCGCCGCCCGCATGCGCTCCAGCGCCCGTTCGCCCTCGCCGGCCGCGCGCGCCACCACCGCGTCGCGCAGCACGATCACGCGCAGATCCAGCGCGCGCGCATCCAGCACCGTCTGCAGCACACAGCCCTCGGTACCCAGACCGACGACGACCAGTCGGTGCACGTCGCCCGCGGACAGGCGCCGGTGCAGGTCGGTGCCCCGGAACGCCGAGGCGGTGTCCCGGTCGGGCAGGCAGCCCTTGGAGACGAGGCCGACGCCATCGGGCAGCCGCAGGCCCGGGGCAAACGCCGCGCCCTCGCTGTGCATCACGCAATGCGGCGGCCACGGGCCTCCGCTGACGGTGAACGAGGCATGCCCGGGCGGATGCCAGTCGCGCGATGCGTAGATCGGCAGATCGAGAGCCTGGAAGCGCTGCACCACCGCGTTGACTCGCGGCAGGATGCGCGTGGCGCCGGCCACGGCGAGGCGACCGCCGGGCATGAGGTCGCGCTGGAAGTCGACGACCAGCAACGCGTCGCCCGGCATCGGGCCGTCGCGCAGCACGTCGTGTTCGGTCCCCGATGCGTTCATCGCGGCCATGTTGCAGGCCCGATTTCGCGGCGGCTTGACCGTGCTCACCGCGGTGTCGCGGCCGCCCGGGGCCGTTGCGTGCAGTCAATGCCGGCTCGGCGATCGCGGCGCCCACTGCAGGCGACGGGGAGGCGACACCGTCGCCTCGGAGTCCCGTAGCGACAGGAGAGCGATCATGAACGAACGCCGCAATCCGGACTCGTTTGCACTGGAGCCTTTCGACGACAGCCTGCGTGCGTTGTGGAGGCCGTGGCACTGGGAAGGCAAGGACATCGCACCACGCATCAAGGTGGACATCACCGAATCGGATGCCGCCTACACCGTCACCGCCGAGATTCCCGGCGTGCGCAAGGAGGAAGTCGACGTGCGCATCGACGGCAACCTGGTCACCATCGGCGCCGAGGTGAAGAAGCACAAGGAAGAGAAGGACGGTGATCGCGTGCTGCGCAGCGAACGCCAGGAAGGATGGGCCAGCCGCAGCTTCACGCTGGCCTGCGCCGTCGACGAGAGCAAGGCGGCCGCCCGCTACGACAACGGCTTGCTGACGTTGACCCTGCCCAAGCGCGCCGGCGAGGCGACCAGGCGGCTGCGCATCCAGTGACCGGACACCACCGGGCGGTGCACCTGGAGGTGCCGCCGGAGGCAGCCTGCCGCCTGGCACACCCTGCCAGCCCTCGAGCTTCTCGCCGTCATGCCCACTCGCCGGCCCTCGTTGGATGCCCAGCCCGCAGGCGAGAGGGCGGGTGGCAGACCCAGGCGGCGGCTGTTGCTGGTCGAGGACCACGCGATGGTGCGTGAGGGTCTGCGCCGCGTGCTCGAGTCGCCGGCGCATGATCCCTGGCAGGTGGTCGAGGTCGGGACGGCCGAGCAGGCGCTGGCTCGCCTGGACCGCGAGGACTTCGACCTGCTGGTGACCGACCTGTCGATGCCCGGCATCGGCGGGTTGGAGTTGCTGCTGCGCCTGCGGCACCGGCCGGCAGCGCCGCCGGCCCTGGTGCTGAGCATGTACGACGACGCCAGCCATGTGCGCAAGGCCTTCGAGGCCGGCGCGCGGGGCTATGTCTGCAAGGGCAGCCGATCGGGCGACTTGCTGGATGCCGTCGAGTGTGTGGCCGCGGGCGGCACCTGCGTGCCGACGGTGCACCCGCCCGTGCTGCTGCCCGCGGCCGTGCCGAGCGAGCCCTCGACCCGCCCTCGCCCCGCGCCAGCTGCCCCTGCCACGGACACCCCGGGGGCCGGCGGGATCGTGGCGCCGCAGGCCTGCCAGCCTCTGCGCTGAGGCCTCTCGGAAGCCCGCTCGCCAAGGCGACCCCCGCCAATGCGGCCGGCATGCCGGCTCGACGCTCGAGCCGGGCGGCCGGATCATCGTGCGCCTGCGGACGATCGGCCCGTGCGCGGCAATCGGCGCATGCCATCGACGATTCGCCGTCTTGCACGAGCCCGGCGCAAACCTGAGTCCTGTCGCATCCGCAGCCGTGCAGTACGCCGTCGATGCAGGCTTCGGCCTGATCACGCTGAACCGACCGCAACCGGTCAACAGCCTATCGGTCCTGGTCCGCGCAACCGACTTGCCGCATGGTCTTCAGCTCGACATGGATCTCGCAGTCCACGCGCTGCCGCATCCCGACGTCACCGAGGGACGGGCAACCTTCCAGGCGCGGCGCCAACCGAAATCCAACGGAGCACGAGGGGCTTGCGCGTGAGGGCGGCCCGCATCCTCCATTCGCGACGCTGGCACGCAACGCCACCACTTCGCCGTGAGGCCCCGAAACGACGAAGCCCGCTCGGGGCGGGCTTCGCAAGTGGTTCGTCGCCACTTCGGAATTTTGGTTGCGGGGGCAAGATTTGAACTTGCGACCTTTGGGTTATGAGCCCAACGAGCTACCAGACTGCTCCACCCCGCGACTGAGCCTGAAAGTATAGCACGTCCGCGCAGTCTCGGACCCGCGGACGGCGGTGCGTCACTCGGCGGTGCTTTCGGCTGCCGGCTCTTCGGTGGGCTCGGGCCGGTCGACCAGCTCGACGAAAGCCATCGGCGCGTTGTCGCCGACGCGGAAACCCATCTTCAGGATGCGGGTGTAGCCGCCCGGGCGGGCCTTGTAGCGCGGCCCCAGCTCGTCGAAGAGCTTGGACACGACGGCGCGATCGCGCGTGCGGTCGAAGGCCAGACGGCGGTTGGACAGCGTGGGCTCCTTGCCGAGCGTGATCAGCGGCTCGACGGCACGGCGCAGTTCCTTGGCCTTGGGCAGCGTGGTCTTGATCGCCTCGTGCTGGATCAGCGAGTTGCACATGTTGCGCAGCATCGCCAGTCGATGGGCGCTGGTGCGGTTGAGCTTGCGAAGTCCGTTGCGGTGGCGCATGGTGCGTTCCTTTCCTGTCTTCTGTCCCCGGCCGTGTCAGGTACCGGGGGTGCACCGGGCCGCGCGATGGCGGCCGCTGGAGATGGTTGCCGGCCCCCGGTGGAGGCCGACACCGGTGGATGAATCAGCGCTTGTCGAGTCCCTGCGGGGGCCAGTTCTCGAGGCGGGCGCCGAGCGTGAGGCCGCGCGAGGCCAGCACTTCCTTGATCTCGTTGAGCGACTTGCGTCCGAGGTTGGGAGTCTTGAGCAGCTCGGTTTCGGTGCGCTGGATGAGGTCGCCGATGTAGTAGATGTTCTCGGCCTTCAGGCAGTTGGCCGAGCGCACCGTGAGCTCGAGCTCGTCGACCGGGCGCAGCAGGATCGGGTCGAAGTTCGGGGCACGCTGCGGCGTCTGGTCGAACACGCCTTCGACCGCACCCGGTTCGATGTTCGCGAACACCGCGAGCTGTTCGACGAGGATCTTCGCCGACTGGCGGATCGCCTCTTCGGGCGGAATGGCGCCGTTGGTCTCGATCTCCATCACGAGCTTGTCGAGGTCGGTGCGCTGCTCGACGCGCGCGCTCTCGACCGCGTAGCTGACCCGACGGACCGGCGAGAACGAGGCGTCGAGCACGATGCGGCCGATCGACTTGGTCGGCTCGTCGCCGAAGCGGCGCATGTTGCCCGGCACGTAGCCGCGGCCCTTCTCGACCTTGATCTGCATGTCGAGCTTGCCGCCCTGCGCGAGGTGGGCGATGACGTGCTCGGGGTTGATGATCTCGACATCGTGAGGGGTCTGGATGTCGCCGGCGGTCACGGGGCCTTCGCCCTCCTTGCGCAGCACCAGCGTGACCTCGTCCCGGTTGTGCAGCCGGAAGACCACGCCCTTGAGGTTGAGCATGATGTGCACCACGTCCTCCTGCACGCCGTCGATGGCCGAGTACTCGTGGAGGACACCGGCGATCGTGACTTCGGTGGGTGCGTAGCCCACCATCGACGACAGCAGCACGCGACGCAGCGCGTTGCCCAGCGTGTGGCCGTAGCCGCGCTCGAACGGCTCGAGGACCGCCTTGGCACGATGGCCGCCGAGCGGCTCCACCTGGATGGCCTTGGGCTTCAGTAGAGTGGTCTGCATTGAGTCTGAGTTCCTGTCAATACCCTCGGCTCGTTACACCGATAAGGCTGATGGACCGAGCCGGGCGATGCATCGAGACGCCTCGCGCCCGGCCAAGCGAAGCGTCGGAAATCTGGGCGGCGGCCCCGAGCAGGCCCGGTCCGCCGGCAGCACGATCAGCGCGAATACAACTCCACG
>WBZL01002368.1_pt1 | contig 18428 bp, 12 predicted proteins | sample 5204291 | NCBI WGS metagenome assembly WBZL01 (sample SAMN12344345, study PRJNA552823) | activated sludge metagenome | biome: Activated sludge suspended growth; feature: Nitrification reactor; material: Wastewater; isolation source: activated sludge from nitrification reactor of wastewater...
AATCGCTTGCCGAGTTGCTATACACACAAGAACCCTTTCCATCAATTTCCAGAATTTCGCCATCCAACTCAGTGATGTTACGGAATGTATTATTGTAAAGTTCAAAACTGGATTTACTGGCTCTGATACCAAAATTGGAGTTTTCAAACACATTCTGCTGCACACTCGCATCCAATGAACTATCTCCAATAACCACCCTTTCCACATCATCCAGAACAATAGCCGCAAATTTGTGGACGGTATTGTACGGAGCAAGCAAGGTAGAGCCGGAAGAGGTGAAGGTGTTGGAGCGGAGGAACATCAATCAAATTTAGGGAAATTTCTTGTCTAAACCGAGGTTGCCGTCGGGGGACGGTTATAAGTGTTAAAGGGTTAAAATGTTATAAGAGTTATAAATGTTTTAAGAGTTATAAATGTTATTCCCCGCGCCGCTGCGCTCGCCGCGTGATCGCTGCTGCCGCTGCTCCCGATAGGTATCGGGATGCCGGCAGGCAGGTTTAAATTGATAATGCCCGGTAACTAGTATTTCCCCGTCTTAAACGACAACGTCTCCCTATCCAATACTCCTCAACCCACAAAATTCGAAGTAAACTGAAACGTCTTCCCGTCAAACAAGCCTTTGTCACTGAGTTTTAATTGGGGAATGACCAGCAAGGCCATGAATGATAAACTCATATAGGGCGCCCGTAAGGAGGAGCCCAGCTGTTTTGCTTTTTCATCAATGGCAGCGTAGGCATGTCCGATCGTATTGCAGTCTTTATCGCTCATGAGTCCGGCTACCGGTAACCCAATACAGATTTCTTCTTCACCATCTACCAGACTCAATCCGCCTTCGTGCTGCATCAGCAGATTCACCGCTTTCGCCATGGACGTATCATCTGCTCCCACCACGATAATATTGTGTGAGTCGTGGGCTACACTGCTCGCAATGGCTCCTCTTTCTAACCCGAAATTTTTGATGAAGGCTACCGCCGGTTGTTCCTGCCGGTATCGGTTTACGACCGCAATTTTCAGAATATCATTCGCGGGATCACTTACACAGTTTCCGTTTTCTCTTTTGGCATGTTGATGGTGTTCGCCGGTGATGAGTTGTCCGTCATAGACTTCAATTACCCGCAAGAGCTGTCCTTCGGCTTTAACAACAAAATCGGCTGACGTGGTGGTGTAAGCAGAAAACTGATTGATGAGCGGATGGGCTTTGGGTGGCAGATTGCAATGACCTTCTTTATAAACACAAGCTCCGTCGATCCAGGTTTCCAGTACTTTGAAGTCGGCCGTATTGTCAACCACGATAAAATCGGCGGGATCTCCGTTGCGCAAAATACCATGGCGCATGTTGTAGTGATACTTCGGATGAATGCAGGCGGCATAGAGCACATCGTAGAGATCATAGCCCAATGCAACAGCTCGTGCTACGTGTACGTTGATATGTCCGGCCAGCAGTTCGTCGGGATGTTTGTCGTCGCAGCAAAACATGCACATCTCCGGATGTGATTTCAGCAAAGGATGCAGGGCATTGAAATTCCGTGCGGCAGATCCTTCGCGGATCAGAATCTTCATGCCGTGCTGAATTTTATCGAGTGCTTCTTCCAGCGTGAAACATTCATGATCGGTGCTGATGCCGGCCGCGATATAACGAGCTGCCTCTTCGCCGCGTAATCCGGGTGCATGTCCGTCAACCGGTTTCCTGCATTGCTGCGCATAAGCGATCTTCTTCATGACATCGGGATCGTTGAACAGCACGCCCGGATAGTTCATCATCTCACTCAGGTAATAAATATCGTCGCGTTGCAATAACGATAAAACTTCTTCCGGTCCCAGTACCGCACCGGCGCTTTCGAAATTGGTGGCCGGTACACAGGAAGGCGCACCAAAGTGAAATTTGAGTTTCGCATCATGGGCGTTTTCCAGCATGTAATGAACGCCTTTTACTCCATTCACATTGGCGATTTCATGGGGATCACTGATCGTGGCTATAGTGCCATGGCCAAGTGCTACGCGGGCGAATTCATACGGCACCAGCATCGAACTTTCAATGTGAATATGTGCATCCGTAAATCCCGGAAGTATGAAACGATTTTCATTTACAGTGGCTTCTGTGAAGCTTTCAATCCGGCCATCACTGATAGTAAAATATCCCCTTTTGATGCATCTGTTTTCAATATCGATCCATTGGCCGCTGATTGTCTTTTCCATGATGTGATGATGGTTTTTCCGGTCCCACAAAGTTAGTTGCCTGAAATTCACCGCGAATATTTTAATGGAAATGTTGAAAAGATTGATAATAGGCTGTTAAAGCAATCGTTTTATAGCTACATTTGTGATATAGTCAATTAATTCATTTCAATGAAAACAGGTAAAGTAAAATTCTTCAATGAAGCCAAGGGATATGGTTTCATTCTCGAAGACGAAACAAACAAAGAAATCTTCGTGCACCACAGTGGCCTCACTGACAAAATCCGTGAGCATGACCTGGTAAGTTACGAGGTTATTGAAGGTCGTAAAGGCCTGAATGCTGTGAACGTTAAAAAAGTGCAATAATTGTAGTTTTTAAAACGTACTGAGGCCGCCTTCGGGCGGCCTTTCTTTTTATCACTGTTTTAAGTCCGTTCATTTCTTTTTGATGATTTCTTATTTCTTTTTTTGGCCTTGTTTATTTTTGTTTCATGCAGCGCGACCGGTTTATGGAAACGGCAATTGAGTACTTGAAAGGGGTGGGACCCCAGCGGGCTGAATTGATGCGGTCAGAACTGGGCATCGCTACCTTCGGCGATTTCATCCGTCATTTTCCGTTCCGGTATATCGATAAGTCGAAACTTCAGACGGTGGCCGAACTCAATGAGGATTTACCATACGTTCAGCTGAAAGGTATCATCACCCGCATTCAGTTGCATGGCGGAAAACGGGTGACCCGTATGTCGGCTACGTTCCGTGATCAGACCGGAACGATGGAGCTGGTCTGGTTTCAGGGCATCCGATGGATACGGGAAGCGGTGAAAGAGAATACAGAGTATATCGTATTCGGTAAGCCGGGGTTCTTCAACGGACGTTTCAGTATCATCCATCCGGAGATGGAGGAGGCGGCGAAAGCCGAAAAGTTTTCAGGTCCTTCGCTTACCGGCGTGTACAGCACCACTGAAAAATGTAAGGCCAAGGGACTCGATACAAAAGCCTTGCAGAAGCTGATGCGGAGTCTGGTGGCGGGATTGCCCAATGATCTTCCCGAAACCTTATCGGCGGATATCCTTCACCGTTATAAGCTGATGAACCTGCGGGAGGCTTTGTATAATATCCATCTGCCCGCAGATGAACAGTTGCTGCAGCGTGCAGTGCTGCGCCTGAAGTTTGAAGAGTTGTTTTATCTGCAGCTGCGTTTGCTGCGGGCTAAGATCGGTCGGCAGATAGTGCTCAAGGGAAAGCAGGTGGATAAAATCGGTGAGCTCTTCAATACTTTTTATAAGGAACATATTCCCTTTGAGCTTACCAATGCGCAGAAACGGGTTCTGAAAGAAATCCGTTCGGATATGGGCACCGGTAAGCAGATGAACCGTCTGTTGCAGGGTGATGTGGGCTCGGGAAAAACGATGGTGGCCTTGCTGAGTATGCTCATGGTACTCGATTGCGGTTATCAGGCCTGTCTGATGGCGCCCACCGAAATTCTCGCATCGCAGCATTTTCAATCGGTGACAGAAGCACTCAAGGAGATGGACATCCGCGTGGGTTTGCTTACCGGCAGTACAAAAACCGCGCACCGCCGGTTTCTGTTAGAGGAGTTAGAAGCGGGACGTTTGCAGATTCTTATCGGTACACATGCTTTGATTGAGGATAGAGTACAGTTTCAAAATCTCGGACTCGTGGTCATCGATGAACAGCATCGGTTTGGTGTGGAGCAACGGGCCCGCCTCTGGCAGAAGGATGAATTTGTGCCGCACGTGCTGGTGATGACAGCAACTCCAATCCCTCGTACACTGGCCATGACATTGTATGGCGATCTGGATACTTCCGTGATTGATGAATTGCCTCCGGGACGTAAACCCATTCAAACCATTCATCGCATGGAGTCGCACCGGCTGGCTGTGTTTGGATTTATCAAACAGGAAATAGCAAAGGGGCGACAGGTATATATCGTGTATCCGCTCATTGAGGAATCGGAAAAAATGGATTATACCAACCTGATGGAAGGGTATGATACCATTTGCAGAGAATTTCCGCAGCCACAATATCAGGTGAGTATCGTGAATGGGCGCATGAAACCGGCAGATAAGGATTTTGAGATGAACCGCTTTAAAGAAGGTAAATCGCAGATCATGGTGGCCACCACGGTGATTGAAGTAGGAGTGAATGTTCCTAATGCATCCGTGATGATTATTGAAAGTGCTGAGCGGTTTGGTTTATCGCAATTGCATCAGTTACGTGGAAGAGTAGGACGTGGGGCCGAGCAGAGTTATTGTATTCTGATGACCGGTAACAAACTTGGTAACGATGCAAGGCTGCGCATGAAAACGATGTGCGATACCAACGATGGATTTAAAATCGCGGAAGTGGATCTCGAACTCCGCGGACCGGGAGATATTGCCGGAACCCAACAAAGCGGTGTCGTGAATCTGCATATCGCGAGCCTGGCGAAGGATCGTAAAATAATGGAGGTAGCCCGCAATGCAGCCTCCGATGTTTTAAAAGAAGATGAACAGTTGATGCTTCCCTCTAATTCCGTTCTAGTGGAGCAATTGCGGAAGATTGATGAAGCCAATGCGAATTATTCGCGGATTAGTTGAAGCGTTCCGGTTTTTAGTCCGAAAAAAAGATCACTGTTTCTCGATCAAACACACCGCATAGGCCGCTACGCCTTCTTCGCGTCCTACGTAGCCCATCTTTTCGTTGGTGGTGGCCTTGATGCTGATGTCGCCGGTTTCGATCTTCAAAATGGGCGCAAGAGTTTCTCGCATCTGATCGATGAAAGGCTTGATCTTCGGTTTTTCTAAAATCAACGAGGCATCTACATTTCCTACAACGTAGTTGCGTTCCTGAAGCAAATCCATGACCCGTTGCAATAATATTTTGCTGTCGATGCCTTTGAATTCAGCAGAAGTGTCCGGGAAATAATAGCCAATGTCTTTCAGACCCGCTGCGCCTAACAAAGCATCACAGATGGCATGGATCAGCACATCGGCATCTGAATGTCCGAGTGCACCTTTAGTATGTGGAATCTGAACTCCGCCTAAAATAAGGTCGCGGCCTTCGGTGAGCTGATGTACATCAAACCCGAAACCAACCCTGATCTTCATGCCGGAAATTATTCTTCAGCTTTATCGTCGCTGCCGTCAAGTGCCGCGAAGTCGAAAGTAAGGGTGAAGTGAAGCGTGTTCTCGAGTGGATTGCGCTGATCGGTAGGAATCAGATACGCCAGATCGATACCGAATACGTTATAACGGAGGCCTGCACCAAGGGTGAAATATTTACGGTTTCCTTTACGCTTGTCTTCGTAGAAATAGCCGGCGCGGAAAGCAAACTGCTTATCGTACCAGTATTCCATACCAAAGGCGATATTGAACTCCTGCAGCTCTTCTTTAAAACCGTTCGGCGCATCGCTGAACGACTGGAAGATACCTTGTGCAACGCTTACGTCCGGATCTTGTCCATACAGAATGATATTGTCAGCACTGTTGGCAGTATCCTGTGTGTAGATAGGAGGAGTCGGCACCAGCAGTTTGTTGATGTCGAGCATGAAGGCAAGATCGTTGTACTCATTGAGGTGGAGATTCAAACCCGGACCTAAACGGAGGTTAGTGGGGATAAAGTTCTTTACACCGGATTCAGTGTAGGAAATCTTCGCACCGATATTGGAAATGTTAACACCAGCCATCAGGTCGGCATCTTTACCGCCGATTTCGATTTTCTTTTTGTAAAATACAGAAACGTCAGCAGCAACGGTATTTCCGGCTTTGCTGTCCTGACCTTCTACCTGAGTACCACCGGTAAGATTGGAGTGGATAAAGCGAAGCGCGATACCACCGGCGAAGTTTTCGCTGAGTTTGCGTGAGTAAGCGAGGTCGAAAGCGAATTCGTTTGGTTTGAAATCACGGATAGTATTACCGTTGTTGTCGGTGAACGTGATATTACCCAGTGAGAAATAACGAAGCGAAGCTCCTACTGCCTGGTCGTTTTTCATTTTGGTATAACCTGAAAGGTAGGCGATGAACATATCATTCACCAGCGCACGCAGCCAGGGGGTGTAGCTGATACCAACAGCCATCTTCTTTTCAGTAAAAGCCAGTTTCGCCGGATTCCAGTGAATGGAATTTACGTCAGGCGTTGAGGCAACTCCTAAATCTCCCATACCTCCAGCGCGGGCCTCCGGTGAAATCATCACAAAAGGAACAGCCGTAGTAATGGTGTTGATTTGTCCCAGCAAATTGGTGTTTTGCGCAAATACGTTTGCCGCAGGTAATGCGAAAAGAGCAGGGAGCAGGAAGAGCTTTTTAATGTTTTTGTTCATCATACAGAAGAATTTCGCCGGATTAGACAAGGCTTTGACAGCCGGGTACCGGACAGGGATGGCAAATATAACGAAATATGAATGGCTTTTGTTACTTTAATGTTGTGTTATCGGATCAGCACCAACCTTTCCGTTTTTTGGGCGGTTTCTCCTTCTGCCGTCCTGATTCTCAGGCGATAAATGTAAACTCCTTTGGCCAATTGGTCGCCGAAATCGTCCTTGCCGTCCCATTCCAGCGGGGTGTTACGGAACCCTTCGCATACCTGATAGGCGTCGAGGGTCTTTACCAACTTTCCGGTAACCGTAAATACCTGAACCTGAATGGCCATCCCCGTACAGGGCTTGTTATGCTCAAACATGAACTGCGTTTTCGTGGTGAACGGGTTGGGATAGTTCAGTACATGGTCAAGCGCAAGGCCGGCGGACGAACTGACCACAAACTCCGTGGTGGCATCCGATGAGTTGTTGTTGATGTCCCAGGCTTTGAAGGTGAGCGTATGGGGACCTTCACTGAGTTCGTCTAACCGGTATCGTACCCGTCCCTGCTGGTAGGAGTCTTTGTCTGATTCATAGAAGTCGTTGAGAACGAAAAGCAGCTTGGGATTATTGTCTATTATCGCGGTGATGTCGTGGCCAATTCCGTTTCCGACCATATTTATGCCGCTGGAATCAAACAATACGGCATATACTGTGGGTGTGCTGTTGGTGATACTTCCGTATACGAAGTTTTCGTCGTTCATAAATAGCTGAATGGCCGGCCCCGTTTGGTCGTTGAGTCCGTTACCGGATAATCCGCCGATGATAAAATTCTGGTCGTATCCCATGGCATCCTCTTCTCCGTTGTGCGCGTAGTAACTGATGCGGCCATTTCCGTATTGAAAGGAGATGTCTTTGGGGACAATAAATGAGCAGGTGAACTCGCCGTTGGTGACCGAGGCCTTGCCTTTGTAGAGGATGTTTTTACGCAGGTTGAAGCTGTCCGGTAAGCTGATGTCGATGCCGGTCTGGTCGTTTACTACATTGTAAACTTTGATTTCTTTGTCGTAAATGGTGGGATAAACAACGCCATTGAAATTCGTGAGGAGATTTCCTCCGCCATCCGTTACTTTTCCTTTGATCGTTACCCGGCTGAGGGCGGAGATGGTGTCGAGTGCTGTGCCGGTTCCGCTTTCTTCAATAGAAGTGGTGTATATATTCAGTTTTGGATATGCCAGCCGTAGTGCAGGGTCTCCCAGCAGGGTGACATTCCTGTTGCCGGGATTGTCGCGCTTGGACAGACGGATGATGTCGCCGGCTCTGGGCATTTCTCCCGCAACCGGCGTGAAGACGTGCCGCAACATGTCGGAGTTGATCAGTTCATTGTCGAATGCGAGGGCCAGTCGTACAGTGGTGAAGAGACAGATGCCTCCGCCGGAGGCGTTCAGCAGTACAAATTCTCCTGCTGATGTTCGCTGCGGGTCATCGTATCGGCTGAATTCGCAGGTGGCGGTGATAAAGGCCGGCATGTTGTTGAGGTTCCTCCAGCTGTTGATCATGTCGTTATTCAGGATCGATTCAGATGCCCATCCCAGTTCTCCGCCATGACCGGTGTAATTCATGAGCAGGGCTCCTTTTTCTACCCGTTTGGTGATGGCGTCGTTTACCTCCGGATAACGTTGTCCGCCCGGGGTAGAGACCTGCTGGTAGGCATCTATCAGGATCTTGTCGATATTGTAAGCGGGGTAGTTGTTTTGTACGATTTTGGTGATCCGTTCGCTCTGACGCTGATGGAGATTAAGGTCCTGGTCGTCGGAGATAAAGCAGACCATGTTTCTCCAGTCGCCTAAGCGGGTGCTGTTGGTGCCGGCGCAATAAGTCTGGTCGTTGATGGTGCCTACGGTAGAGTAGATCACCACTTTGTCAACCATCTCCCGGGCTTCTTCCGGTGTGCGTACAGGAAAACGACCGATGCCCACATCCATCAGTTCGGTGCCGATAAAATCTCCTTCCGCGGGATCCATGAGTCCGTAAAAATCATCAGCAGTGTATGAGCCGATGAGTGATAAGGATTCGAATGATTGATAGGTGGGGATAAAGTTGGTGTTGTTGGAGAGACGATACTTTAATTCATAGGATCCATCACCAAACAATAGTACGTATTTGGGTAAGTCAGCCGCAGAGGTGGAACGTTCGTAAAACATGCGGATAAAATCCCGCAGGGCGGTGGCGTCCTGTGCGCCGCTTGAAAATTCATTGTAGATGTCGAATACAGATACCACCTGCGAGGTGAGCTGATCATTTTCTTCGTGAAATTCTGCCAGCCGCCGGGCTTCATTAAAGAAGGTGGGATGTGTGATAATAAGGTATTGGGCTTGTGAAAGTCCGTGAAGATTTTGATTGGCGACCTTGCCGGAAAACGTGGGTGTGAGACATGCATTTTGATTAAAGAGCCAGTATTCTGCAAGTCCTCCCCCACTGACAGGTGCGGTAAATTCCAGGGTGTTGTTTTGCAGCGTGTAGTCCTGGGAGGTGACGTTATTGTGGTCGCTGATGTTCCAAAGCGTTAGTCCCGATCCGGCATTGCCGATGGTGAAACGGATGTTTCCGCCGAGTCCGGTGGTGTCGAGATAACGGAAGGGGAGTTCGTTGCCACCAAATCGCAGATATCGTTGTACGTTCAGCTCGATATAATCCAGGTAGCCTGTGGCGGTGGCGTTATAGGGTATAAACGTATATTCTACTTCCAGCTCAGAGGAGGTGTTGTTGAAAGTCCCGTTCAGGATGGAGGGGCGACCAAAGTCAGAAGTGTAGTTGGTGGAGACATTGCCCATCGTGTGGGTGAGTACCGGTGTGGAATTACATTCAACCGTGAACTGACTGGAGGATGGAAAATCGGTGACTGTTCGTCCTACTACACTGGATCGCAATTTCACCGGACCGGGAACGATATTTGGAAATGAGAAGTTGAATTTCTGGTTGAGAATAACATCAAACACCTCTCCATACCATTGACGTCCGGATTTAATGTAATTTCTTTCATCTTTTTCGTAGTAACTGTAATCCGTAAAAGTGGTCACATTCGGATCGGCGGGTGAATACGGGAGACTGGCAACGGTGCTAATCCGTTTGGGTGATCCGCCGGCATTGCCGGAGATAAAGTAATAGGTGGTGTCGCTGTAATGATTGGTGGTGTGGAGGAATTTTTTTTCTGACGAATTGTAGGTCCACCGATGCTGACCTTGTCCGTAGAATAAGAGATAGTCATTGCCATTGAGTTGTCCGTCCTGATTGAGATCGAATACCTGAATGGCACATTCCTGAAGGTCGTCTTTGCGTGGCGCGGAGTTCAGCACCGGCAGCAGCCCTCCTCCGTTTCCAAATACACGAATGGCAGCGGTGTTGAGTTGTGAGGGATCCATTCCGGTATTCTGTAGTTGGGAGGCGGTTACTTTATAGATGCCATCGACCGTAACACCGAACTTGTACCAATCTCCGTTTGCCAGCACTGATTGGGTAGCGAAATTGTTGATGCCGGCCACTTTTTGTTCAGAGTTACGTCCGTTTGCCGAATATTGAAGTTGAAAGGAAATGAGCTTTTCATGTTTACCCGTAGATGGATTTTTCCGTACCGGCCGTATGCGGATCAGGGTACTCAGTAACTTTCTTTCTGAAACGGTCTCATAGCTGAAAAGAAAGCTGTTGCCGGGGTCGCCGGGCAGGGCCATCTCTTCCTCCGGACTCAAAGGTTGGGTGCCGGTGGGGGTGAAGATGATGTCTAAGTTCGCGGCAGACAACGTTTTATAGAAAAATGGCATGCCGGGATCGGCGGTTTCAAATCTCGCCCCATCAAAGTTCAAGCGGTAGATTCCAGCCTCAGTTTTAACAGGTGTTTTCCAATCCAGCTGAATGGTCTCTGGTTTTTGGCCAACCGCCAAAAAGGTTTGGCAAAGTAAAAAACAGGTAAAAAGGAAGACTTTTTTCCTTGATATTCGTAAATCACGTATAGGCGTTGACGTCATGCTTCGTAAGGTTTATTGATGTTTGGGTCCTTGGTATTTGTAAAAAAATTTACATTTGTGCTGTAGCTACTAACAGAATTTGCATCTTTGAAGTTTGGTCTGCAGAGTTAATTCAACGATGTCGATCCGCAAATATTGCAGTTCTCCTACGCTGAAATTGAAACAAAAATAAAGTTCTGCGTATAAATCACAGTAAATAATCGAAATATGCTCAAACGCGTTTTCCTGTGCCTGATGATGGTGTTTAGCCTGGCGGCTGATGCGCAGGATCCTCAATTCACGCAGTTCTATGCGAATCCGCTCTATCTGAATCCGGCTTTTGCAGGTTCTAACCGTTGTCCGCGCGTGAGTATAAATTACCGTAATCAATGGCCTGCACTGAAGGAAACCTATGTTACCACCAGCGCCGGTTATGATCAGCATTTTGATGGTATCAATGGCGGTGTAGGGCTTTTGTTTTTGAACGACCGGGCCGGCGAAGGAACCATCACCACTACCAATATCAGCGCGATGTATGCCTATCAGCTGAACGTGAACCGTAAATTTTCCATGCGCTTCGGTTTGCAAGGAACTTATGTCCAGAAAAGACTCGACTTCAATAAGTTAACTTTCGGGGATATGATTGATCCCCGTTATGGCTTTGTGTATCCGACCACCGAATTACGCCCTACCGAAACCCGTAACTTCATGGATTTCAGCGCTGGAGTGATCGGTTATACAAGTACAGTATATGGTGGACTCGCGGTTCACCACCTTACAGAACCGGATGAGGCGTTTATTGTAAAAGGTACTTCGAAACTTCCGCGTAAATATACCCTGCATGCCGGGGCGATGCTTCCGATCGGGGATACGTATTCGGGTCGTTCCCGCGGGCGAATCAACCGGGATGAAGGCACGTATATTTCACCAAATATCCTGTTCCAGCAACAGGGATCGTTTAACCAATTAAATATAGGTATGTATATCCTCAAATCGCCGATTGTAGGTGGTTTGTGGTATCGTGGTAACTTCGGCGGAGATAATTTTCTGTCAAGCGATAGCTTTATCGCACTGGTCGGATTGCAAAGAGGAATCTTTAAATTCGGCTATAGTTATGATGTAACTGTCTCAGCCTTAAGTAATGCCACCGGCGGATCGCACGAAATCAGTATCGGGCTTCAGTTTGAATGTCGTCCGAAAAAGAAACGTTTCCGTGCAATAAGCTGCCCCAGTTTTTAGTTATTTCGCATATTTGTCACCCCAAATACAATAGAAACATGAAGATTAAAAATCATTTCCTTCCCGTCCTCGCAGTGGGAATGATGGTTTTTACAGCCGCCTGTAACAATTATCCGAAATCGGGTGCAACCGGCTGGAACATGAACGATGAAAGAAACGGCGGATTTGAAGTCGTTCCTTACCTCGAACAGGAAACCGGTCCGGGTCTGGTACTGATCGAAGGTGGAACCTTCGTGATGGGCCGTACCGAACAGGATGTCGTGCAGGACTGGGATAATATTCCTCGCCGTGTAACGGTTTCTTCTTATTACCTGGATGAAACGGAAGTGTCCAATACCTACTGGCTGGAATATCTCTATTGGCTGGGTCGTGTGTTCGGGACAGATTATCCGGAAGTACAGCGGAAAGCATTGCCGGATACTTTAGTATGGCGCGATCGTCTGGCTTTCAACGAGCCTTACGTAGAATTATATCTCCGTCACCCTTCTTATCAGGATTATCCTGTGGTGGGTGTGAACTGGCTGCAGTGTAATGATTATTGCGCCTGGAGAACGGATCGTGTGAATGAACAGATCCTTATTCGTGAAGGAATTCTCCGTGTGAACCCTGCTCAGGTAAATGAAGATAACTTCAACACCGACGCTTATCTGGCCGGTCAGTATGAAGGTCTGGTAAAAAGTCCACTGGTGGATCTGAACCCCAATGTGGATACCCGTAAAGTTCGTATGGAAGATGGTATCCTCCTCCCGAGGTACCGCCTGCCTACCGAAGCGGAATGGGAATTCGCTGCCCTCTCTCTGATTGGAAATACTGTTTATGAGAACGTAAATGAACGTAAACTGTATCCCTGGAATGGTCACGGTGTGCGTAACTCTGAAGATAAATGGCAGGGCGAAATGCTGGCCAACTTCAAGCGCGGACGTGGTGATAACATGGGTGTTTCTGGTCGCCTGAATGATAATGCGGATATCACAGCTCCGGTATACTCTTATGTACCGAACGATTATGGTATCTATAACATGGCCGGTAACGTGGCCGAATGGGTGATGGATGTGTATCGTCCGCTCTCCGGTGAAGATAAAACAGACTTCCGCTCATTCCGTGGATCTGTATATCAGACACAGGTAACTGATGAGGAAGGTGCAATCGCTGAAAAAGATTCTCTTGGCCGTATCCAGCAACGTGATGTTACCGAACAGGAAGCTGCAACACGCCGTAACTATCAGAAAGCAAATAATATCAACTATGTCGATGGTGATGAGCCGGATTATGCTACCTATGCCTCCGGAAATAATACACTGATCGATGATAAAGCCCGCGTGGTGAAAGGTGGATCCTGGAAAGATCGTGTGTACTACATGACGCCCGGTGCCCGCCGTTTCCTCGATCAGGAACAATCAACTGATTGGTTGGGTTTCCGTTGTGCCATGGCTCGGGTGGGTAGCCCTGTTGGTTTGGGTAGCGATAAAAAACGTAAAAACTGATTGTAATAAGCTCTTTCAGACAGAGGCTGCAGTTTTCTGCAGCCTCTGCTGTTTTTAACGGTTTGCAGCATCCGGCCGTGAATAAGTTGGTGCTGATCCATGAACATTTTATTCAAAAGGCTGTTTTTCATAGTTAAGTTTGTAATGGTAAATGAGCACGTATTATCTGCTGAAAATTAAAGGTAAGGCCAAGATCCCGGATTACGTTCAATTACGGGATGGTCAGTTTACTCTGCTCGCTTACTTCCGGCTCGACCGACCCGAAAAATCCTTGGTGAAGGCAGGCTTGGAGCACCATGAGCAGCTGATTCTCGCAACGCTCGTGGATATGCCTTTTGGTAAAGTGCAGAAAATTGAACTCTGAAAAAACAGTATTCCAGCTATGTCGGATATTATAATTGATCTACAAAACGTCAGTATCTTTCATAATAAGAACCTTGTGTTGAATGATGTCAGCTTGCGTGTAATGCGTGGCGAATTTGTGTATCTGATCGGGAAAACAGGTAGCGGAAAGAGCAGTATCATGCGCTTGTTATATGGTGATCTGCCTTTGAAAGATGGAATCGGACATGTGGCAGGTTTTGATTTGGCAGGTATTCGTAATGTTGATATTCCTCGGCTTCGTCGAAAGCTCGGTATTATTTTCCAGGATTTTCAGTTACTCACCGATCGTACCGCCAAAGAGAACCTGATGTTTTATCTGAAAGCAACAGGTTGGGAAGATAAAAATAAGATGGAGGAACGGGTGAGCGAAGTATTGGCCAAGGTTGGACTTTCTACCAAAGGATTTAAGATGCCTCACGAATTATCGGGCGGCGAACAACAACGCCTCGCGATTGCACGGGCATTGCTGAATGATCCGGATCTGATCCTTGCCGATGAACCAACTGGTAATCTGGACCCGGAGACAAGTAATGAAATCATGAATCTGTTATTTGAAGTAAGCAGAAACAGCAGAGCCGTAGTGATGGTAACACATAACTATTCATTGATGGAAAGGTTTCCGTCAAGAGTTGCTAAAGTTGAACAGGGACGATTGGTGCCGGTAGGCGGACATCCCGGCTACCAGGAAGCCTGAAGCGCTTTCCGCAGATTCGATGCGGAAGTGCGGTTTGAGTAGTTTTCGAGCAGCAACTCCTCACGTTTACGGATATCCGAATCTGTAAATGTTTCCACGAATAAATGGTTAGCGGTCTCTGCAAATTGCTGCGGATCATCACAGAGATGGCACATTGATTTTAATACCGGTTCATTCGCCATCGCCGTGTTGACAAGCAAATGCCGCCCGTTGTACAATGATTCAATAAGCTTAAGTTTGATGCCGGTTTCCTGTACGGCCGGCAACAGAATTACCTGCGCGTTGCGAATCAGTTTTCCCATCTCCTCTGATGATGGCGATACGTGGAATTCAACACCTTTTGACGCATACTGCTGAATCAACCGTGCCGGAATTTTTTGTCCGGCAATAACCAACTTATGTTGCAGATGTGGAAGTACTTCCTGCAATAGCCAGTTTACGGCAGCCAGATTTTCACTGACGCCCAGATTTCCGTGATAGAAAAAATATTCACCGCGACCTTCCAGAATATTGACACTGTCATTTCGGTGAAAGGCCGGAATATGAATTGCATGTCCGTACCGTTGTCTGAAGTAGTTGTAATCTGCCAGTGAAATAGCTGCTACCGGTAAATGATTTAATACAGATGACTCATATTTTTGGAGTTTCACAGCTTCCTGCTCAAGGTACAATTTCTTGAACGGATGAGTTTCAGTCTTCGAAAGATGATGGTAGTAATCATGCTCAATGTTATGTGCCCGCATGATGATGGTGCGTCTCTGAAGACCCATTTCGGCAAATTGTGCCGTGCAATGCAATCCTTCCAGTAAAACCGGTGCATTATCAGCAAGCACGCGCTTTACCAGTTGATCGTTCACTCTGCCGGCCACAATATATGGTGTGGATTGCAGGAGGAGCAACTTCGATACTTTTCGCTGATAGTAGTAAACGGCTGAACAGTATCTATTCAGTATCGTTGCTTCCGGCCGGCCGTATGTGAAAGAGTGTAGGTGTATTTCGTATCCGAGTGCGTGAAGGTGTCTGATTTTATGGAAAACATCAATCACCCCTCCGTAGTTGTCGGGCCAGGGAACATCGAAGGTTACGATATGGACACGCGGATTAGTCAATGCGTTTAAACAGATCGATTAGTTTTTGACGTTCGCGATCCCAGTTTAACTCTGACGCCGCTTTTTCCAGTTGTGATTTCATCGCCGTAGCTCCTGCGGTATCCGACAACATTTCCGAAATCAGACCGGCAAGATATTTTGGATCATGACTCTCCGCAATGCGCCCGATGTCATAGCCTTCAACAATCTTACGTACTTCCGGCAGGTTGCTGGCCAATACGGGAATGCCGGCGTTGATATAATCGAAGAGTTTGTTCGGCAAGCTGTACCGGTAGTTGAGATTGGTGTCTTTGTCCAGGCTGAGTCCGAGGTCGGCAGATTCCGTATATAAAACCAGATCAGATGGTGCTTTCTTTCCTTCAAAACGGACTTTATCTCCTAACTGATATTCAGCCACCAGCTTTTTCAATACAGGCATCACATCTCCTCCTCCAACAATCAGCAGAACCGTGTTTTCGAGGTATTGCATGGCCTGCACCGCTTCTTCTGCGCCGCGCTGAATATTGATCCCAGCTCCCTGTAACAGCACAATCTTTTTATCGATGGGGAGATTCAGATCCCGTCGTAGCAGATCCCGGTCGCGGGGCGCATATCTTTTTGGCTCTGGTACATTACGGATGGATTCAAATTCAATACCGTACTCTTCTTTGTACAACCGTGCAATACTCTCATTTACTGTGTAAGCATAGCGCAGCCGGGGCAGCATAAAGCTTTCAATGCGCTTCCAAAACCGTTGCACTTTGGGTCGGTTCACCAGTTCCGGAACACCGGTATAGTATTCATGACTATCATACACCAATGGAATGCGTTTTAATTTGGAAACCAGAAAGTTGGCAGGCAGAGTGTCGAGGTCGTTGCTGAGGAGAATATCAGTTTTTGTAAAGAGAAGGAACCGGAAAAGGCGGATGTTGAAGGTGGCGTAAAACAGCGGTCCTTTATGAAACCAGAGACTGAAGCGTTTACAACGGTATTTTTTACCGGGCAACTCCTGTGAATTCGGCAAACGCCGGCCAATCACCAGTACCTTATAACCACTTTCTTTCAACGTAGAGGCAGCACGATGTACCCGCTGGTCGGTGACCAGGTCAGACGTTACACTGATAATTACCTTTTTCGGCACCTTGCGAAAATAGTGGATATGAGACGATAATGTAGCATTTTCGGAGGGGACCACCATTAATTGACCTCCCGCAACTGCTGAGAATGAAAGAGGTATTCGTCTTAAAAATAGCCAATATGTCTAATCGCCTGGTAAATAAATGGTTGGTAGCTGGAGTTGCTCGTTTTATTAACCTTTAGTTTAATTGTTTCGTATGCCGCCATCTCCTATATTTGCCGTCCTCTATAAATTAATACGTTATATCAATGCAAAGTAAAGGTGCGATTAAGCTGTTTGCCATCATCCTGGCGTTAGTTTGCCTCTATGAGCTTTCGTTCACACTTATCACAAAAAGTGTGGAAGGTGATGCCAAAGAGTATGCTAAAGGCGACCCTGACAAGGAAAAAGCCTATCTCGATTCAATTGGCCCGAAAGGGGTGTATAACCTCGGCGTGAAAAACTTCACCTACCGTGAGTGTAAAGAACATGAACTGAACCTTGGTCTCGACTTGAAAGGCGGGATGAACGTTACGATGGAAGTGTCGGTCGTGGATCTCGTGCGCTCAATGGCTGGCCAGAATGTGAACGATCCAACATTCCAGAAAGCGATTAACCGTGCGCAGGAAATGCAGCGTAATAGTAATCTGGACTTTGTGACCTTGTTCGGTCAGGCATTCAAAGAAGTTGATCCCAATGCCAGCATGGCTGCGATTTTCTCGAACATCGAGAATCAGGATAAAATCAAGTTCAACTCTACCAACGATCAGGTACTGAAAGTGCTGAAAGAAGAGTCTGATGCTGCCATCAGCCGCTCTTTCAACATTCTTCGTACCCGTATCGATAAGTTCGGTGTAACACAGCCAAATATTCAGCAATTGGGTTCTGGTCGAATCCTCGTTGAACTTCCTGGGGTGAAAGAGCCTGAGCGTGTTCGTAAACTCCTTCAGGGAACGGCAAAACTCGAGTTCTGGGAAACCTACAACTTCGGAGAAGTCGCTCCAACATTGGTTAATATCAATAAATTCCTTTCGGAAGAGACAAAGAAGGACTCTTTGGCAAAAGCCATGGGTCTTAACGCTTCAACAACCGATTCTTCAGCGGTAGCAACTACAGATTCTACTGCGGAGGCGAAAGCGGATTCGTCTGTTTCGCTGCTCGATAAAATGGGTAAAGACTCTACCGCACAGAAGGATACTTCAAAAGGTGCCAAGACGTTTGAAGAGTTTGCTCGTGAAAATCCATTGTTTGCGTTGCTGTTCCCGGCCGATGGTCAGGTTCGTACGCAGGACGAGAAAAATATGGTGGACAAACAGTGTATCATCGGATATGCTGCCATTAAAGATACAAGTGCGCTGAATAAGATTCTCGCACGTGAGGAGGTGAAAGCGATGTTGCCTAAAAATCTTCGTCTGCTTTGGACCGTGAAGCCACGTAATGCTGATGCGCCTTCCCTGGAGCTGATTGCAATCAAAATCACCAGCCGCGACGGTAAGGCTCCGCTCGATGGTGGTGCAATCTCTGATGCCCGTCAGGATTTCGGACAGTTCAACAGCAAGCCTGAAATCAGCATGCGAATGAATCCTGATGGTGCTAAAACATGGAAACGCCTCACCGGTGAGAACGTAGGTAAGTCAATTGCTATCGTACTTGACGATTATGTATATAGCTTCCCGACGGTTCAAGGTGAGATTGCCGGTGGAAACTCCAGCATCTCCGGTAACTTCGAAATCAACGAAGCGAAAGACCTTGCCAATATCCTGAAAGCCGGTAAACTTCCTGCTCCTGCACGTATCGTGGAGGAAGCAGTAGTTGGTCCTTCTTTAGGTAAGGAAGCGATTTCAAATGGTCTTACTTCCTTTATCGTAGCGATCCTGATCGTTTTCATCTTTATGGCGGTGTATTACAGCAAAGCCGGTCTGGTTGCCGACTTCGCACTGATCTGTAAT
>WBZL01002369.1_pt1 | contig 18422 bp, 15 predicted proteins | sample 5204291 | NCBI WGS metagenome assembly WBZL01 (sample SAMN12344345, study PRJNA552823) | activated sludge metagenome | biome: Activated sludge suspended growth; feature: Nitrification reactor; material: Wastewater; isolation source: activated sludge from nitrification reactor of wastewater...
GGATCGACACGTCGCCGCCCTCGTAGACCCCACAGTCGTTACGCACCCCGGGGCCCTCGGGCAGCCGCAGCAGCTCGATCCGGCCGGGAGAAGGCGTGTAGCGGTTGTAGGGGTCCTCGGCGTAGAAGCGGACCTCGATGGCGTGGCCGCGGGGCTCCACGTGGTCGAGGTGGGCGGGCAGCGGCTCGCCCTCGGCGATGGCGATCTGTAGGTGCACGAGGTCGAGGCCGGTCACCAGCTCGGTGACCGGATGCTCCACCTGCAGGCGGGTGTTCATCTCCAGGAAATAGAAGTGGCCGTTGGCGGCGAGCAGGAACTCGCAGGTGCCGGCGTTCGAGTAGCCCACCGCCGAGGCCGCCCGCACCGCCGCCTCGCCGATGCGCTGGCGCAGCTCGGGGCCCACCACCGGCGATGGCGCCTCCTCGACCACCTTCTGGTGGCGACGCTGCAGCGAGCACTCGCGCTCACCGAGCGAGACCACCTTGCCGTACTGGTCGCCCAACACCTGGATCTCGATGTGGCGGGGCTGGACGATGAACTTCTCGAGGTAGACGGCGTCGTCGCCGAAGCTGGCGAGGGCCTCCGAGCGGGCGGCCCGGTAGGCGCTCGCCAGGTCCTGCTCGCGGTGGACCACCCGCATGCCCTTGCCGCCGCCACCGGCCGCGGCCTTGAGCATCACCGGATAGCCGATGCCGTCGGCGGCGGCCCGCGCCGTCTCGAGGTCGGGCAGGGGATCGCGCCCGCCGGGAACCACCGGCACGCCGGCGTCCATCATCCGCCGCCGGCTCTCCACCTTCGAGCCCATCGCCGCCATCGCCTCGGGCGACGGGCCGATGAAGGTCACGCCGGCGTCGCGGCAGAGCGCGGCAAAGCGGGCGTTCTCGGAGAGGAAGCCGTAGCCGGGGTGGATGGCGTCGGCGCCGATCTTGCCGGCCAGCTCGACGATGGCCTCGGCGCGCAGATAGCTCTCGCGCGAGGGCGGTGGGCCGATGCGGTAGGCCTCGTCCGCGAGCAGCACGGGCAGGCCGTTGCGATCGGCGTCGGAGTAGATGACGGCCGCGGTGCGGCCGAGGTCGCGCAGGGCGCGGATCACCCGGACGGCGATCTCACCCCGGTTGGCGATCAGGACTTTGTTGATCTTCTTGCGTGTCACCATGGCTGGCCGCCGAGTCTAGCAGCGTGGGGTCCCCCGCGGCCCGCCCGCGCAGGCGGCTCAGGAACAGCAGGCAGACGGCCAACGCCGCCGAGAGCGGCACGCTCACCACGAGGGCCCGGCGGTCGATCCCCACCGTCACCCGGTGGTTGCCGGCCGGCACCTCGACGCCCAAGAGCTGGAAGTTCGCCACCACCGTGGGCGCCGGCTTGCCATCCACCCAGGCCCGGTAGAGCGGCAGGTAGGCCCGCCGCAAGACCAGCACGCCGCCCCGCTCCGAGCTCACCTCGGCGGCGAGGCCCTCGGCGGCAGCCGTGGCCGCGACGAGCTCGCCGGGCGGGCCGTCGAGGTCGCTTCCCGGGCCGAGCAGCACCGCCTCGGCCGCCGGCTGGTAGGTGGGGTCGGTGAGACGGGCGAAGACGGCGTTGAAGTCCGCCGCCCGGCTGGCCCGGGTGAGGAAGACGGCGTCCTGGCCGAGCCGGGGGAAGAGCGGGCGGTCCAACTCGTAGAGACGCAGCTCGCTGCCGAAGCTCGGCATCACCGCGAGCTCGCGGGCCCCCGCCGCGAGCGCCGCTGGAGGCAGCTCACGGTCGAGCAGCAGCAGGTCGGCCCCCGTGGCCCGCAGCAGGCGCACCCGCTCGGGGTCCGCGCTGGCGCCGACGGCGGCCTGGGTCACTCGGGCCTGCAGGGAGTCGAGGCCCTCGGGCGAGGTGTTCAGCAGGTAGCGGCGGTCCTGCAGGGCACCCGCCGGCGGCAGCAGCTCGTAGATCGCCCGCCGGGCCAGCCACTGCGCCGTGGGCAGGGGGAAGGTGCCGCGGGCGAGGCGGCTGGGGCCGAAGAGGCCACCGTAGCCGCCGTGGACGAGCACCGCCTCGTCCGGCACCTGGGCGAGGAGCGGCGACGGCTGCTCGTAGGGCAGGGCGGCGTCCATGCTGAGCAGGGGGCGCAGCAAGAGGAGCTGCGAGGCGGCGTGCAGGCCGAGGAGGGCCGCGGCCCAGGCCCGGCCGGGGCGGCGAGCGAGCCAGGCGAGGAGGGCGAAGGTCGCCGCCAGGGCCGCCGTCGCCGAGCACGTGAAGGCGAGCCGCAGGCGCTCGGCACCCACCCAGGCGGCGGGCCGGCCGGCCGGCATCAGGCCCTGTAGCCAGGTCTCGGCCGCCGCCGGCATCCAGCGCAGCCAGAGCCCGGCGGCGAGCAGCAGGGCGGCGAGAGCGGCGAGGCTCCCCCACAGCCGGCGGCACGCCGCCGCGTCGCCTTTGTCGAACGCCCGCTCGAAGCCCTGGCCGGCGAGGACGGCGGCGCCGAGCGCCACCCACAGCCAGGCCTTGAGCGGGTAGCGCAGGCCCGGCAGTGAGAACACCCAGGTGGCCACCGGGTTGAAGCGGCCGAGGGCGAAGAAGATCCCTAGCGCGATCAGCAGCCAGCACCACAGCGCCGCTCGCGAGCGCGGCCGGCCGGCGGCAAGCACCAGCCCCAAGGCGAAGAGGCCGGCGTAGAGCGAGAGGTAGAAGGGCGGGAAGCCGACGTGGAAGCGGTGGCCCCAGAAGCTCCCCTCGGCGAGGAGGTCGAGGCGCCCGAACGGCATCGGCAACAGCCAGTCGACGAGCTGGCGGGGGTCCCAGCTGGCGGCGGTCGCCGCCCGCGACGAGAAGCCGTAGGCACCGCGGAATGAGCCGCCCACCACCCGGGCGAGCTCGTAGAGCTGGGGGGCCGCCACCCCGCAGCCGAGAGCGAAGACGGCGAGCAGGCGGCCGGCGAGCCGCCCGCGGCTGGGCAGCTCTCTGGCCGGCGCCGGCGCGCCCAGGTTGCGGCAGGCGAGGGCAAGGAGGGCAGCCAGCACCGCGATCACCGCCGTCAGCGGATCTCCCGAAAGCAGCAGCAGCCCGGCCAGGAGGCCCGCCCACGGCACGGCCCCGGCCCGCGGCCGGACCTCGCCAAAGCGCAGCACCGCCGCCACCAAGGCCGGCGCCAGGGTCACCCCGCCCACCAAGTTGTAGTAGTTGAGCTGCGAGAGGAAGAAACCGCTCGTCCCCCAGACCACCCCCGCCGCCCAGGCGCCTCGCGGCCCCAGGCCCCAGGCCCGCCCCAGCAGGTACATCGCCGGGGCGGCGAGCAGCAGGTGGAGCCAGAAGTGGGCGTTGAAGGCCCAGAGCATCGGTGCCACCAAGTAGAGGACGTTGTCGGGGTAGAAGGGGACGGCGTTGGGGTTGCCGGCGAGCGGCTGACCGCCGGCGCGGTAGGGGTCGAGCACCGGGAAGCGCCCCTCGGCCATCGCCTCGGCCTGGGCGTGCTTCATCGGTAGATGGGTGGCGAGGACGTCGCGCAGGTAGAGGGTGTCCGAGCCCCGCAGCAAGGGGAAGACGGCCCAGGCGAGCAGCAGGAGGGTGGGCCCGAAGAGCCACAGCGCCTCGCGCCGCGGTTCACCCGTCACCACGGACGCCTCGGCGCCACATCCAAGGCGGCCACGCCCCGAACGGCTGAGACTGTCCCCTTCGCTGTCCCGCTCATGGCTTCGCGCCTCATCTGAGGGAAAACGAGCCGATCATAGAATGACTCTTGCCATGAAGCCTCTGCTCAAGTCCCTACGGCCCACCCAGTGGGTCAAGAACGCCTTCGTGCTGGCGCCCCTGGTCTTCGCCCACCAGCTGACCTCGCAGCAGGCCCTGCTGCGGGCCGGGATCGCCTTCGCGGCCTTCTGCGCTGCCGCCAGCGCCGTCTACCTGCTCAACGACATCCGCGACCGCGAGGAGGACCGCCGCCATCCCCAGAAGCGGCACCGCCCGCTCGCTGCCGGCACGCTCTCCGTGCCCACGGCGGCGGCGGTCGCCGTGGTGCTCGGCGGCATCGCCGTCGCCCTGGCGTTCGATCTCGGTCTCGGCTTCGCCGCCATCCTCGGCACCTACCTGCTGCTCAACGTGCTCTACTCCTCGGTCCTCAAGCACATGGTGATCCTCGACGTGATGGTGATCGCCCTCGGCTTCGTGCTGCGCGTCCTGGCCGGGGCGGTCGCCATCGGCGCCGCGGTCTCCAGCTGGCTGCTGCTGTGCACCACCTTCCTCGCCCTCTTCCTCGCCTTCTCGAAGCGCCGCCACGAGCTGATGCTGCTCGCCGACGACGCCGCCGAGCAGCGCCGGGTGCTCTCCCACTACAGCCCGGCCTTCCTCGACCAGATGATCAACGTGGTGACCGCCTCGTCGGTGATCGCCTACGCGCTCTACTGCGTGGCGCCCGAGACGGTGGCGAAGTACGGCACCGACAAGCTGGTGATGACGGTGCCGCTGGTGCTCTTCGGGATCTTCCGCTACCTCTACCTGATGTACCAGAAGCCGGACGAGCGCAACCCCACCGAGGCCCTGCTCTCCGACCCGCCGTTCCTGATCAACGTCGCGCTCTGGGGCCTCGTCGTCATCGCCATCGTCTACGGCCCGCGGTTCTGAGGCCCACCGGCGCTCGACGCTAGGGGTCCTTCCGCTCGGTGAGCCGGCCCGGCACATTCTTGTGGAGCACGCTCGCCATCAAGGTCTGGTACGGGATTCCCTCTTCGAGGGCCTTGGCTTGGAGGTCGTGGAGGTCGAAGGACGAGATGCGGATGTTGACCTGGCGGTCCTTGCTCGCCACCGAGGCCAGACGGCCGCTTTCGTAGGCCTCCAGCACCTCCTGCTCGTAGGGTTCCAGCTCAGCCATCGTCTTCTCTCCGCTCGACCGGAACAGCTTCACCGCCCGACCGTGGCGCTCCGGTCACCCTTTTCTCATCCGGGCGGGTACTTGGCCGCCAGCTTGCGCACCGTCGACACGCCCCGGAAGGTCGCCCGCACCTTGACCCGGCGCTCGAAGACGGCGCTCGAGAAGCTGGACTCGCTTTGCTTGCGGCGGCAGAGCCAGTAGACCTCGCGGCCGACGCACTGGAAGTCATCGATCTGGGTGCGCAGCGCGCCGAGCGCTGCCAGCTCGTGGCCGGCCAGCGGGCGGGCGAGAAAGCCCACCACGAAAGCCTGGGCGGCGGCCCGCTCCGCGGCGGCGAAGGGCTCGCAGGCCGCCACCGCGGCGACCTCGGTTGCCGAGCGCAGGAAGGTCGCCACCTCGTAGCCCAAGGCCTGGAAGAGCCCTGCCTCGATGCGGGCGGTGAGCGCCGCCTCCGGCTCGGCCGGGCCCTCGAAGATCACGTTGCCGCTGGCGATGAAGGTCTCGACCTTGGTGAGCCCCAGGCCGCTCACGATCTCCCGCAGGACCTCCATGCGCACGACGTGACCGCCGACGTTGATGGCGCGCAGGAAGGCGATGGTGCGTGGCATGGCCGCTTCCTCCTCACTGCGCCGGCAGCTCGGGGCAGCGCAGCAGGCGCGGCGCCAGCTCGCGCTGCCGGCGGCCGTCCTCGGCGCCGTAGTAGTCGAGCTGGGCCTGGCGCTGGCTGCGCAGCAAGAGCAGCAGCGCGTGCGCGGCGGGGTGCGTCGCGGGGTCGAAGCGCTCCTGCTCGCCCAGCGGGTCGTCATCCAGCCGACGCAGCTGGCTCTCGCCGCTCGCCCAGTCGACCACCAGCTTCCAGGGCCAGCAGACCACACCGTACTGAGTGCGCAGGGTCTGCAAGGTGAGGAAGTGGGCCGGGCGCTGCGCCGCGTAGCGAGCCTCGTCGGCGAAGCTCGTACCCTGGAAGGCCGGCTGCGGCGACAGGCCGAGGAGCTCGACGGCGGTCGGCAGGAGGTCGAGGGTCGAGACGGCCGCGGGGACCTTGCGCGGCGCCAGCGAGCCTGGCCAGTAGAGCAGCATCGGCACCCGCACGGCCGCCTCGTCGAGGTTGTTGGCGTGGGTCACCGCCCCCGTTTCGCCGAACTGCTCGCCGTGGTCGCCGACGATCAACCAGAGCGTGTTCGCCGCCTCGCCCCTGGCTTCGAGGTGGGCCAGGATGCGCCCGACCTGCTGGTCCATCGAGAGCAGGGCGTTGTCGTAGCGGTTGATCACCAGCGGGCGGTCCGCGGCCGGGTAGTCGAGGTAGGTGAAGGTCGATGGGTTGGGCTCGGAGGGCTGGTAGGGGCCCACGAAGCCAGGCGGTGGCTCGTAGGGGAAGTGAGTGCGCTGGAAGTTGAGGTAGACGGCCCGCCGCTCGCTGGCGTGGCCGTCCCACCAGCGCAGCAGCTCGTCGGTGGTCAGCACGTCCGGTAGCTTGCGCTCGGCGCCGCGGCCGAGGTGGGGGCCGGGTGAGTCCAGGGAATGGAAGAAATAGTGCAGGTTGGGACTGGCCTGGAACTGCCGCATGCCCTGCCAGTCCTCGTTCTGGCTCGAGATCGTCGCCGTGGTGTAGCCCAGCTCGGCGAACAGGTCGTGGAAGAGGTAGCGGGGGTAGTCGAGGCGGAAGTAGGTCTCGAGCTGGCGCTCGCGCAGCGGCAAGAGCGAGGAAAGGATCGCCATCTGCGCGTAGTTCGACTGCGTGGCCGTCGACCAGGTTCGCTCGAGCTGCCAGCCGGCGGCCGCCAGGCGGTCGAGGTTGGGGGTGATGGGCCGCGGGTAGCCAGCGTAGTGCACGTGGTCAGCGGGCAGCGACTCGAGAATGAGCAGGATGACGTTCGGCCGCGGCCCAGTCGCCCCGGCCGCCGCCTGGCGCCAGGCCTCCCGGCTGGTGAGCGGCGGGCCGGCCGGCACCGGCATGAGACCGGTCGGGTCATCGAGCACCGAGTTGCGCTCCACCCAGGTGGTCATCCAGCGCAGCTCGGGGCTCGCCCCTTGAAGAGTGCGAATCTCGAGCGTCAAGGGCGGTGCGAAGGCCACCCAGAGGTTGGCCGCCACCATCGCGAGGGCGAGCCCCACGGGCCTTGCCCAGCCGGCCGGCGCGAGGGCTGGCCGGCGCAGCAGGCGGCCGAGCCACCAGGCGGCGGCAAGGGTCGCGGCCAGCAAGACCACCAGCCGCCGGCCCTGCCCCTTGAGGCCGGCGCGCAGGAACTGCGCCGGGCTGGCGAGAAAGATCTCGAACGGTGCCATGCTGGGGAAGACCCCGACCAGCACCCGCACCCACAACGACAGCAGGTGGAAGAAGGTCATCCCGGCGAGGAGGCCGATCACCAGCCAGCGGGCCACGGCCGGGCGGCGCCGCGCGAGGGGAAAGACGACGAGGCCGGCGAGCGCTGCCACGCCGCTGTAGAGGAAGGCAGTGAGGAAGGCCGCCGCGAGGCCCAGGGGCGGCGGGATCTTGCCGTCGTGGAGGTAGATCACCACCTGCCCGAAGGCGCCCAGGCCGAGGCCGAGCAAGAAACCGGCGCTGCTCAGCCGGGCGAGCCAACCGGCGAGCGGCGGCGCTGGGGGCGCTAGGGCCGGGGCCGCGGGCATGCCGGCGATGCTACCCGAGGCGGCCGCCGCCGGGTCCACCATATACTCGGCCCGATTCCGCCATGTACCAGGCCAGGCCATCGGCCGCGCCGCCGCGCGGCAGCTCGGGCGACGAGCGCTCCCGCCCGTGGAGCCCGCGGGAAGCCGCGGTCTTGGCCCTCGCCGTGGTGCTCGTCGCGGCCCTCCTGGCGCATTTCCACGACCGCTTCTGGTACCCGCCGGACGAGGGTGCCTACGCCCACGTGGCCGAGCGAGTGCTCGCCGGCGAGGTGCTCAACCGCGACGTGCAGGACATCCACCTCGGCTACGTCAACTTCCTGCACGCCGCCACCTTCGCCGTCGCCGGCCCGAGCCTCGTCGCGCTGCGCTACCCACTGGTGCTGGTGAGCCTGGCGACCGCCCTCCTCGCCTTCGGCCTGTTCCGCCGCCACGGCACCTGGACGGCCCTCGTCGCCGCCGTGACGGTGGTGAGCTTCGGCGTGCTGCAGTACCTCGACCCCACCGCCCACTGGTACTCGCTGCTGTTCTTCCACGCGATCGCCGCCGTCCTTGCCTTCCGGCCGCCGGGCCGGGGCCGCGACCTCGCTCTCGGCACCCTGCTGGGTGTGATGTTCGGCTTCCGCCAGCTGTCGGCGGTCTTCACCGCGATGGGTGTGCTCACCTACCTCTTCGTCGCCCGGCGCGACGACGACGACGCGGGCCCACCGCGCCTGGCTCGCCTCACCCTGGTGGTGATGGCCCTCGGCCTCACCGCCTACCTGGTGCAGCTCGGCGACCTCTCTTCCGGGGCCCTGTTCGGCGCCTGGCCCCTCTTCCTGCTCCTCTGGGCCTTCGGGCGGACCCGGCTCGGCGATCGCGCGGCGTGGCGCCTCTTCGGTTGGCTGGGGCTGGGGGCCCTCGCCGCCCTGCTACCGCTCCTGGCCTACCACGCCTACCACGGCTCGTTCGCTAGCTGGTACGGCGACGTGGTGCTGGCAGCGCGGGCACAGTCCCAGCTCGCCTTCACCCGCCAGTTCTCCTACGCCTCGACGCTCTTTAGCGGTGGCCTCGCGACGGCGCTGCGCGGGCCGGGACTCGCCGCCCGGATCAACGGCCTCTACTGGGCGGGCCTCGCCCTCGCCGCCACCCTCGCCGGGCTCGCCCTGCTGGCGCGGCTGCGGGTGGCCGGCAGCGGCGACGACGGAGCGCGGCTTGCCCCGTTGCCCGTCCTCGCGTCCTTCTACGCTCTCGTCTCCCTGCACTTCCAGAACGTCACCTATCTGGCCTTCGGAGTCACCGCCTCGCTCCTCGCGCTCCTCTGGCTGCTCGCCGAGCGCGGCGGCCGGGGGGCACGCTGGGCGCCGCTCGTCGTCGCCTGCGGGGCCGCGATCGCCGTGCACTACCACGCCGCCGAGCCCACCCGCCTCAATCTTGAGCAGATGCTGGCCGGTGAGCGGGTGGCACCGGTCGAGGCCGACCTGCCGCGCTGCGGCCTCTGGCTCGACCCCGAGCAGCTGCGCGACACCCGCGCCGCGCTGGAGCTCATCGAGCGCGAGGTGCCGCCCGGCGGGACGATCTTCGTTCTGCCCAACGACCCCGAGCTCTATTTCCTGTCTGGGCGGCGCAACCCTTTTCGTTTCTATAACTTCGCGCCGGGAGTTAGAAGTGAGGAGGAGATGCGGCGGGTGCTCGCAGTGATCCGTGCCGAGCCGCCGCGACTGCTCTTCTACGACGGCCTCGACAAGTACAACACCCGCCTGTCGCGGCAGCTGATCGTGGCCCTCGCCCAGGGGCCCTACGAGCTCCTGGGCAACGTCGGGCCGTGGAACGTCTTCCGGCCGCGGGCCGCCGCCGGCACCGCTACTCCGCCTTCGCCAGCTCCCGAGCCAGCGCCTTCGACGGCATCGCCTTCGCCGCCTGCCACGCCTTGAGCGCGAGCTCGAGGTTCGCCTTCGCCTCGGTGTAGAGCTGGCGCTGCGGCCCGGTGGGCGGCCCGTCAGCGGATTCGAGGTCCACCGAGAGGGTAGAAAGCCAGGTGCCGACGGTGCCGAGGTCGCTCGCGCCGCCACCGCCATGGGCCTTCTCGAGCGCCTCCTGCACCCTGGCCGCTTCGGCCGCGAGCCTCTTGTTGCCGCCGCCGGCGATCACACCCAGCTTGCTCGCCAGCCCCTCGGCCGCCTGCAGGGCCTCCGCGGCCCGCGCCAGGGCGGCGTTGACCTCGCTCAAGAAGGCGAGCTGGCTCGCCATGTCGGCGAGCGAGGCGCGTCCGCGCGGGTCGGCCAGCACCTCGAGGGGCTGCTCGACGGCCGTGCCGTCCACCGTCAGCCGCACGCGGTAGGTGCCGGGGAGGACGAGGGCGCCCTGCGGTACCACCGGGGTGTCGCGGTCCGGCACGGCGGCGATCGAGAAGTCGTAGTCGGTCGCCTGCGGCTGCGGCAGGCGCAGGTTCCACACGAAGCGGTTGTGGCCGGCGCGGCTGCCGGGCACGGCAGGGGCCTTGAGCCACCGCTCGTGGAAGTACTGCCGGGCCGGCTCGCGCACGGGCGGTGCGTCGCTGGCGAAGCTGCGCACGGGGGTGCCTGAGGCGTCGAAGACCTCGATCCGCACCGGCCCGGCCGGGGCCTGCGGCAGGAGGTAGTCGAGCACGGCCCCGGTCGGCGGGTTGGGCGTCGTGGGGAACTCTGGCGGCAGCGGCGTGTCGCGGTTCTCGTTGGCGCCCAGCCGGTAGGCCGGTGCCGGCGCCGCGAGGCGGAGGCCTGCGCCCGGCTGCACCAGCTGGCGTAGCGGCGTCACGTCGTCGAGCACCCAGAGGGCGCGGCCCTGGGTGGCGATGAGCAGGTCCTTGCCGTGGACGACGAGGTCGTTGATGGCGGTCGGCGGCAGGTTGAGCTCCAGAGACTGCCAGCTCGCGCCGTCGTCGAAGCTCACCCAAACCCCCTTGCGGGTGCCGGCATAGAGCAGGCCGCGGCGGGCGGGGTCTTCGCGCACCACGTTGACCGACGAGCCGCGCGGCAGGCCGGTGTCAGCACGGCGCCAGCTGGCGCCGTAGTCGTGGGTCACCCAGACGTAGGGGTCGCGGTCGTCGAGGCGGTGGCGGTCGACGGCGATCAGGGCCGACGCCGGATCGCTCGCTGAGGCGTCGACCGAGGCCACCAGGCTCCAATCACCGAGGCCCTGCGGGGTCACGTCGCGCCAGCTGCTGCCGTCGTCGCGGGTGAGCTGCACGCGGCCGTTGTCGGTCCCCACCCAGATCACACCGTCGGCGGCCGGGGAAGGTGAGATGGCGTAGATCACGCCGTAGCCGCAGGCCGTGGCGCGGGAGATCGGCGGCTCCTTCTCGCAGTCCGGCTCGCCGGCGACGGCGCCCGTCAGGTCCGGGCTCACCGCCTGCCAGCTCTGCCCCTTGTCGAGCGAGCGCTGCAGCACCTGCGTGCCCTGGTAGAGGGCATGCGGCGGCCGCGGCGAGGTGGCGATGGGAGTGATCCAGGTGGTGCGGAAGCGGGCCGTGTTCGGCTTCTGCCCGTAGCTGCCGATCGGCCACGGCGAGACGACGGCCACCCGGCCGGTGCGAGCGTCCCAGCGGCTGATCTTGCCGCCGAGGCCGCTGCCGTAGACGAGGCTCGGATCCGTCGGCTCGGGCAGGTCGCCGTCGCGCTCGTCGCCGCCCACCGGGTTCCAGTCCCGGAAGGTCAGCTGGCCGTAGTCGCTGCGGCTGGCGACCGAGACCGTGCCGTTGTCCTGCTGCCCGCTGTAGACCCGGTAGGGAAAGCCGTCGTCGACCCCCAGGCGGTAGAACTGGCCCGTCGCCTGGTTGTACCAGGAGCTCCAGGTCGCACCGCCGTTGACCGAGACCGTGGTGCCCTGGTCGCTCGCCAGCACCATGTGCTCGTGGTGGCGGGGGTTGATCCACAGGAAGTGGTAGTCGTCGCCGCCCGGTGAGCCCTTGACGTAGGAGAGCGTCTTGCCGCCGTCGTCCGAGCGCCGGAAGGACTGGCCCATGAAGTAGACGACGTCGGGGTTCTGGGGGTCGGCGAAAACGCGGCCGAAGTAGTTGCTCACCAGGGAACGGTTCGCCTGCATCAGGGCCCAGCTGGCGCCGCCGTCGTCCGTGCGGTAGAGGCCGGCCCCGTCGGCGGCGTCGACCACGGCGTAGACCCGCCTGCCACCGGTGCCCGGCGCCACCGCCAGGCCGATCCGCCCCAGCGGCCCGGCGGGCAAGCCCTGGCGCGCGGTGGCGGCCCAGGTCTTGCCGCCGTCGGTCGACTTCCAGATGCCGCTGCCCGGACCGCTCTGCGGCACGTGGTAGGCCTGCCAGGGGTAACGGCGCACCTGCCAGAAGGCGGCGTAGACGGTGTCCGGCACCTGGGCGTCGGCAGCGAGGTCCACGGCGCCGGTGTCGGCGTCCACGAAGGCGACCTTCGCCCAGGTCTTGCCGCCGTCGGCGCTGCGAAAGACGCCACGCTCGGCGTTGGGGCCGAAGAGGTGGCCAAGGGCGGCCACCAGGACCACGTCGGGGTTGCGCGGGTCGACCCAGATGCGGCCGATGTGGAGGGTGTCGGCGAGCCCCAGCGAGGTCCAGGTGCGGCCGTCGTCCTCGCTCTTGTAGACCCCCGTGCCGTCCATCACGTCGTGGCGGGTCTGGGTCTGGCCGCTGCCCACGTAGAGCAGCCGCCGCTCGCCCGCAACCACCACGGCCAAACCACCGACCGAGGAGAACGGCGCCGAGTCCGCGATCGGCTGCCAGGTGTTGCCGGCATCGGTCGTCTTCCAGACGCCGCCGTCCGCGGCCCCGAAGTAGAAGGTGTCGGGCTCGTCGGGGACGCCCTCGGCGACGATCGACCAGCCGGCCCGCAGGGGGCCGAGCAGGCGCCAGGAGAGGTCCTGGTAGGCGGCTTGGGGATCGGCGCTGGCGGGCGCAAGCGCGGCGAGGGCCACGCCGAGCAGCGCGGCGGCGGTCTCAAGGGTTCGTTTCACGGGGAACCTCCTCCGATGCTCCCCGGCAACGCGGGGAGCTTGGATCGCGTAGAGTCTCTTCGAAGATACCAGCTGCAGCCCGGCGCCGTGCAGCCACCCCGCGGCGCGGCCCTGCCATCAGCTCTACTGTCACGACCCTGCCGTCACGACCGTCCCGCCACGAGCCTACCCATGCTGACCGCCCGCCTCTTCCTGCTCGCCTTCTACGCCTGGTCCGGCTGCGAGGTCACCCTCTCTCTCTTCCGCCGCGCGCGCCGGGCGAGCGAGACGAAGGACCGCGGCACCATGGCCCTGCTCTTCGTTCTCATCGGGGTCGGGATCAGCGCCGGTTCCGCCCTCGCCCACCTCGCGGCCTTCCGCCTGCCGGGGCCACCCGGGCCGCGCCTGCTGCTGGCCTTCGCGCTGCTGCTTTCCGGCGTCGCCATCCGGTGGACGGCGATCGCCCAGCTGGGCCGCTTCTTCACCGTCAACGTCGCCGTCCAGGAGGGGCACCACCTGGTGGCGCATGGCCTCTACCGGCGCCTCCTTCACCCCTCCTACACCGGCCTCCTCCTCGCCCTCGCGAGCTTCGGGCCTGGGGTGGGCAGCTGGCTCTCGGGAGCGCTCGTCCTCGTCCCCGTGCTGCCCGCCCTGGTCTTCCGCATCCACGTCGAGGAGCAGGCCCTCGCCGAGGCCTTCGGCGCCGCCTGGGCGGAGCACGCCAAGGGCCGTTGGCGGCTGGTCCCCTGGCTATACTGAGCTCGCGAGAGAGCCCGCGAGAAAGGAGGCCCCGATGGTCGAAAGCCACGAGTACCCGATCACCCTGCGTTGGACGGGGGGCAAGCAGGGCGTCACCGGCAGCCCCGACGGGCTGCCCGCGCTGACGGTCGCCGCGCCCCCGGAGTTCGGTGGCCCGGCAGGGGTCTGGTCCCCCGAGCACCTTTTCGTCAACGCCCTCGCGAGCTGCGTGATGACCACCTTCCTGGCTATCGCCGAGCTCTCGAAGCTCACCGTCAAGCACCTCGAGGTACCGGCCACCGGCACACTCGATCGTGGTGAGGACCGCCGCTACCGGATCAGCCGCATCGTCGTCCGGCCGCGGGTCGGCATCGCGAGCGAGGGCGAGCGGGACAAGGCCCTGCGCCTGCTCGAGAAGACGGAGCAGGTCTGCCTGATCACCAACTCCATCCGCTCCGAGGTGGTGCTCGAGCCGACGATCGATGTCGTGCCCTGAGGCGTGAGGAGTTTTTCGCGCGGATTCCGTTCGGGGAGGTAGAGCCCCCGAGGCTCGTCAACTTCCCTCGACTGGCCGCCGCTCGGGCGGCAAAGGAGTCCGATCATGAGGATGCGTTCGTCGCTGGCCATCGCCCTGCTCGCCACCCTCACCCTCGGTCTGGCGCTCGCCAGCCCCGCTTCCGCGCGGACCCCGGAGAGCAAGCTCTTCGTGGACAAGATGCATGGCCAGACCACCATCTGGGTGCCCTGGGAGTACTACGACACTCGGATCGCCGGCCAGTGGGGCAACATGATCTGCATCGCGCCGGGCTTCAACGTCAACCTGATGCGCTGCGACCAGCTGGACCTCATCGACTTCTACGAGGACGCGAACGGCAATTTCTGGGTCAAGCTGAGCTACGCCATGGTGACCGGCCAGGGCATCTTCGGCCTCTACCCGTACCGCGGCTACAACCACGGCTTCTGGTTCGGCCTGCCGTGCGGCGGCGGCTACATCCAGAACTTCGTCTACCCCAGCTCCCCCTCCTACCCGATCGACTTCGAGCTCAACATCAGCACCCTGCCGGCCGGCAACATCGACATCTGCTGAGCCGTCACCTCGCCGCGGTGGCCTGGCGCCGCCGCGGCGAGTCTTCGCTCTCGGCGCCGGTGCTCAGGCGCGCGGCAGCTCTTCTGCGGCCAGCAGGTCGCGGTAGGAGCCCTCGACCAGCTGCGTGTCGCTGATGCCCAAGCGGCCGAGCAGGGCCCGCGCCTCGGCGACCCCGGCCGCCACGGGCTCGCCCTCGGCGAGCACCACCTCGAGCTCCAGGAAATCGCCCAGGCCCTCGACGCGGTCGAGGTGGAGGCGGGTACGGCCAGCGAGGTAGAGAGTCCGCTCTTTGCGTACCCGGCCCGCCGTGCCGTAGGCGCGGGCCAGCAGCTCACGAAGCGCCGCGGCGTCGGGCACCGGCACCCGCTCGAAGCGAGATTCCTTGGGCCCGGCCTCGTCGGCCCGCTGGTAGAGGATCAGCTCGCCAACGCCGTCGGCGAAGGTCCGCAGCTTGAGGCGCCCGTTGGGGCAGGGGAAGAAGGTGTCGTCCTGCACGATCTCGACGGACCCTTGATCGGCGAGGGCGGCGGCCCGCCGGGCGAGGGTCTCGAGATCGCCGATCCGCGCCTTGATCTCGACGTTGCGCGGCATCGCGAGGCGGGCCGTGCAGCTCTAGCGGGCCATCGGCACGAAGTACTCCGTACCCTTGACCGGGCGTTGCAGGCGCTTGATCAGCTCCTCGAAGTCTTCCGGTCGCCCCGGAAAGTTGAGGTGCCGGGTGTCGACCACCAGGAGCGGCGAGCGGTCGTAGGCGTCGATCAGCTCGGCCAGGTACTCCGGCGAGAGCTGGCGCTCCATCGGCCGGGCGCGCCGCCGGATGCGCTCGAGGCAGGTCTCGACGTCGGCCACCAGGTAGAGCACGAGGTCGGGCACCGGCACCTGCGGCTCGAGCAAGGTGTAGAGCTTGTCGAACAGCATCAGCTCGTCGTCCGACAGCGTCAGGTAGGCGAAGATGCGATTCTTCTGCAGCGTGTAGTCGGAGACCAACAGGCGACTGAACAGCTCGCGCTGCACGATGTCCTGCTGCTGCTTGTAGCGCGAGAGCAGGAAGTAGAGCTCGGTCTGGAAGGCGGCGCCCTCGCGGTCCTCGTAGAAGGCCGGCAGGAAGGGGTTGCCGGCGTCCTCCAGCACCTTTACGCCTTCGAAGCGCTTGGTGAGCATTTCCACCAAGGTGGTCTTGCCAACCCCGATCGGGCCGTCGACCGCGAGGTAGTTGCAGGGGAGCGCTTCGCTGCTCAAACGGCGGCGCTCGGGCGGACGATCGGGTTGTAGAGGGTGTCGCGCTCGACGGGCTCGAAGCCCGCCAGCCGCACGATGCGCTCGAGCTCCGGCCGGCTGAGGCTCTGCTGGGTGTCGGCGCCGGCCATGTGGTAGATCGTTTCCTCGATCACCGTGCCGTCGAGGTCGTCGGCGCCGAAGCGCAGCGCCAGCTGGGCCAGCTTGGGCGAGATCATCACCCAGTAGGCCTTGATGTGGGGCACGTTGTCGAGCACCAGGCGAGCGGCGGCGAGGTGGCGCAGGTCGTCGAGCCCGGTGGTGTGGAACCTGAGCCCCATGTAGTTGTTCTCGGGGTGGTAGGCGAGGGGGATGAAGGCGTTGAAGCCGCCCGTCTCGTCTTGCAGCGAGCGCAGCTGCAGCAGGTGGTCGACCTTGTGCTCCACCTTCTCGACGTGCCCGTAGAGCATCGTGCAGTTGCTGTGGATGCCCATCTGATGGGCCGTGCGATGGACCTCGATCCACTCGCCGGCGTCGAGCTTGCCGTCGCAGATGATCTCGCGCACGTCGGGGTGAAAGATCTCGGCGCCACCGCCCGGCAGCGAGCCCAGCCCGGCGTCGCGCAGCCGCTCCAGCACCTGACGGATGGTGAGCTTCTCGCGCTGCGCGAACCAGCCGATCTCGATGGCGGTGAAGGCCTTGAGGTGGACTTGCGGGTAGCGCTCCTTGAGCCCGCGCAGCATCTCCTCGTACCAGCTCATCGGCAGATCGGGATGGAGACCGCCGACGATGTGCAGCTCGGTGATCTGGTTGCCACCCTGCGCCGCGGCCCGCTGGTAGATCTCCTCGTGGCTCATCTCCCAGGCGTGGGGCTCGCCGGGCAGCGCGGCGAAGCTGCAGAACTTGCAGTTGTAGGTGTAGACGCAGACGTTCGTCGGGTTGATGTGGCGGTTGAGGTTGAAGAACGCCGCGTTGCCGTGCCGCCGGCGCCGCACGGTGTCGGCAAGCTTGCCGAGATGCAGCACGTGGGGCGTGGTGAAGGTGAGAGTGGCGTCCGCCTCGTCGAGCCGCACGCCGTCGCGCACCTTGGCCGCGAGCTCACGCAGGGCGGCTGGAAACGCCTCCGGCTGGATGGGGGTGGGCTCGCTCAGCGGGTGCACGGTCGGGATGTCCGGGGTGGGGGCCTTCGCGGTCGAGGACCGCGGCGCGGCCGCTCACGAACGAAGCAGGAGTATATCAACAGCCGTGGCGGCAAAGAGCCAGACGGAGAGGGCGCCGTTGGCCAGGAAGAAGGCCGCGTCGAGCCGCGAGAGGTCCCCGGGGCGCACCACCCAATGCTGGTAGAGGAGGAGCGCGGCGCAGCCCGCCCAGCCCAGCCAGTAGGCGCCGCCGAGGCCGGGCGGGTAGAGCCGCGGCAGGGCGGCGAGCAGCACCAGCGTCAGGCCGTGGAGCGCCGCCGAGATCCATAGCGAGCCCAGGTTGCCGAAGCGGGCCGGGATCGAGAAGAGGCCTCGCGAGCGGTCGAAGTGCTCGTCCTGGAGGGCATAGAGCACGTCGAAGCCACCCACCCAGAAAAGCACCGCGAGAGCGAGCACGAGGGGGGGCACGGCGACGCTGCCGCGGACGGCGACCCAGGCCCCGAGGGGTGCACCTGCGAGGCCGAGGCCGAGCACCAGATGGGCCGCCCAGGTGAAGCGCTTGGTGTAGGAGTAGCCGAGGGTCACCAGCAGGGCCACGGGGGTGAGGGCCAGCGCCAGCGGGTTGAGCTGCCAGGCGGCGATGACGAGCAGCGCCACGCTGGCGATGACGAAGCCCACCACGAAGGCAGGGCTCACCTCGCCCCGCGGCAGGGCCCGCACGGCGGTGCGCGGGTTCTCGGCGTCGAGGTGGCGGTCGACGAGCCGGTTGAAGGCCATCGCGGCGCTCCGCGCCCCCACCATCGCGAGGGCGATCCAGCCGACGGTCGACCAGCGCGGCCAACCCTCGGCGGCGAGCAGCATGCCGAGGAAGGCGAAGGGCAAGGCGAAGATCGTGTGCTCGAACTTGATCATCTCGAGCACGGTCGACAGCGAGCGGCGCGGCGACATGCGGTGCCTGAGCTCCTAGCTCCCCCAACGCAGGCCGTCGTCCCCGGGCAGCACGAGGCCGAGATGGTCGAGGATGCGCAGGGCGTAGTGGTCGAGGAAGCGCGGCAGCTCCTCGCCGCCGATGTAGAAGGCCGGGATGGGCGGCAGGATGGTCGCCCCGGCGTAGGCGAGGCGCCGCAGGTTCTCCAGATGGATCAACGAGAGCGGCGTTTCACGAAAGCCGAGCACGAGGGGCCAGCGCTCCTTCAAGGCGACGGCACCGGCGCGGTGCACCAGGGTGCGCGCCGAGCCCGTGGCCAGGGCACCGAGGGTGCCGGCGGAGCAGGGCAGCACGATGGTGCCGGCGAGAGGGTACGAACCGGAGGCGATCGGCGCGTCGAGCTCGTTGTCGCGGTGGACGACCACTTTCTGGCGAGCCTCGGGGGCCAGGTCCGCCGCCGCGACGAGGTCCGCGGCAGCCGTGCGCTCGGCGCCCAGCTCATGCCGCAGCACCTGGCTAGCGCCCGCTGAAACCACCAGGTGCAGCCGCTCGACGGCCGCCAGCGGCGCCAGCCGGGCAAGCAGGTGGCGGGGCAGCAGCATCCCGGACGCACCGCTGACGAGGAGGGCAACTCGAAGTCCCACAAGACGATAGGCTATACTACGCGCCGGGCCCACTGGCCCCCCCGCCCATCGAGAGAGTCCTCACCCGGCAAGTGCACCCCGATTCACCACCGACGCCGGCCCACGAACGGGCCGAGACGCCAGCAGCAAGCAAGGCAAGACCCGTGGCGGCAGCGCCCTGAGCGGCCCTGCCACGGCGAAAGGAGAACCCGATCGTGACCCCCTGGTGGCTGCGCCCCTTCGGCGCCGAGAACCAAGACGACGAGGAGACGAGCAACCCCTCGGCCTCGCTCCC
>WBZL01002370.1_pt1 | contig 18421 bp, 20 predicted proteins | sample 5204291 | NCBI WGS metagenome assembly WBZL01 (sample SAMN12344345, study PRJNA552823) | activated sludge metagenome | biome: Activated sludge suspended growth; feature: Nitrification reactor; material: Wastewater; isolation source: activated sludge from nitrification reactor of wastewater...
TCGATTACCTTGTACACGTCGATGCCCGCCTTGTCGGCGAACTTCGCGAACTGATTCGCCAGGCCAATGTTGACGTCCCGGTACGTCGTCTCGGCCAGCTTCGCCATCTCGGCGGCCTCAGCCGAACCCATCGCCCACACCCCGTTGGGGCGGTCCAGATCCGAACGCTCGTCAAACTCCAGAACCGACTCGTAGAATGCGATACCGGCGGCTTCACTTCCCGCGTCGATCCCACCGACCAACTTCGGGTACTTGCGAAGATCTGCGAAGACCCTGCCCGTGAAGACGCGCTCCGGCGAGAAGACCAGATGGAAGTCCTCTCCGGCGCTGAGTCCAGAACCCTCTTCCAGCATCGGGGCGTACCGGTCCCTCGTAGTGCCGACCGGAAGCGTCGTCTCGTAGGACACCAGAGTCCCGGGCTGCAAACCGATCGCTACCTCCCGCGTCGCGGCGTCCATCCATGCGTAGTCGGGGCGTCCCTCGTCGTCAACGTAAAGGGGCACTACCAGAACAACCGCATCCGAATCCTTGACGGCCGCTGCTGTCTCAGTCGTTGCTGACAACCGCCCTGAAGTCACCTGTTCGTGCAACGTCTCCGCCAGCATCGCCTCACCGGGGAAAGGCTCTTCGCCGGCGTTCACCAACCGGACCGTTTCCGGATTGATGTCCGCACCCATCACCTTGTGACCGCGCGAGGCGTATTGCACAGCCAGCGGCAAACCGATCTTCCCGAGTCCGATGACGGTGATGTTCATGCGCTGACCTTCACTGGTTCGACGGAGACTGAGGTTCCGGTGCGTGCGGAACGGGCTACGGCGTTTGCCACTGCGACTGTGAACGCGGCCTGCGCGAGGGTCACGATGTCCGCCTCCAGTCCCAGGACAGCATCCCGGAAGTTCTCGTGCTCCACCAGCAGCGGCTCGGACTTGGGGAACGCGAAACGCGTCACATCGCCCTCACGGACACCGCGGAAACGGGCCAGCCCGGGATTCGTCGGCACCACCCCGTTGCAGAAGAAGGTGAGATCAGCCGTGATCGTGTCCGCGACGAACGCACCCTTCTCCCCAGTGATCGTCGTGACCCGCTCCTTCAGGGGGGAGACCCAGTTGACGAGGTGGTTGGTGACGGTGCCGTCGGTCAATTGGCCGGTGACGGCCACGAGATCCTCATGCGGCCTGCCCGACCGGTGTGCCGTCTTCGCGGATACCTGCGCGAAGTCCTGCTGAGCGACCCAAGCGGTCAGATCGATGTCATGGGTCGCCAGGTCCAGGATCACGCCGACGTCCGAGATCCTCCCCGGGAAGGGGCCCTGACGCCGGGTGCTGATCTGGTAGATCTCACCGAGGTCGCCGTTCGCGATGCGCGCCCGGGCCTGTTGCAGGGCGGCGTTGTAGCGCTCGATGTGGCCGACCGCGCCGATCAGCCCCGCGGAGTCGAAGGTCCTCTGGATCAGCTGTGCGGTCTCGACATCGACGGTGAGGGGCTTCTCGATCAAGGCATTGACACCGGCTGCTGCCAGTTCGAGGGCCAGGTCGCGGTGGTAGGCGGTCGGCGCAGCGACAACGCAGTAGTCGAGGCCCTCCGCGACGAGGTCGCTGACGGACCCGAAACGGCGAAGGTCGGGAAGGGCACGCGGGGAGTCCGCCACCGGGTCGACGACTCCCACCAGCTCCACGCCGTCGAGTGAGGACAGCACCCGAGCGTGGTTGACTCCCATCATCCCGAGGCCGATCAGTCCAGCGCGCAAGGTCGTCATCAGGCACCCGCCTTCGCGACGGCACTCACCGCGAGCGCGATGGTCTCAAGGTCGTCCTCTGTGAGCGAGGGGTGCACCGGCAGGGAGAGGACTTCCGTCGCGGCCCGCTGCGTCTCAGGCAGGTCGAGGCTGAGCCCGAAGGATGGCAACTCATGTACCGGGGTCGGGTAGTAGACACCGCAGCCGACGCCATGTTCGAGCAGTGCTTGCGCGAAGGCGGTCTGGTCGTGCCCGGGGATCCGGATCGTGTACTGATGGAAGACATGCGTGGCGCCCGACGCGATGCTCGGCGTCACCACGTTGTCCAGGGCGGACGTCAGGTAGGCGGCATTCGCCTGGCGTTGCGCGGTCCACGCCGACAACTTGCGCAACTGCACCCGGCCGATGGCCGCATGGACATCGCTCATCCGGGTGTTGAAGCCGATGACCTCGTTGCGGTACCGCTGTTCCATCCCCTGGTTGCGGAGGAGCCGAACGTGGCGGGCCACCTCGGGATCGGAGGTGGTGACCATCCCGCCCTCGCCTGACGTCATGTTCTTCGTGGGGTAGAAGGAGAAGGCTCCTGCATCGCCGAAAGCGCCCACGGGGGTATCCCACAGCGTTGCGCCGTGGGCTTGCGCCGCGTCCTCGACCACCTGCAGGCCGTGCTGGCGGGCGACGGGCGTGATCCGGTCCATCGCCGCCGGGTGGCCGTACAAGTGAACCGGCATGATCGCCCTGGTGCGGGCCGTGATGGCCGCGGTGATCGCCTCTGGGCTGATGCAGAACGATTCGGGCTCGATGTCCGCGAAGACCGGTGTCGCTCCGGCAAGCGCGACCGCGTTGGCCGTGGCCGCAAATGTGAACGACGGGACGATGACCTCGTCGCCGGCGCCGATGCCCAGTGCCAGCAGCGCCATGTGGAGTGCCGACGTGCCCGAATTGACGGCGATGCACTCCCGCCTGGCAACCCATTCCGAGAACTCGGTCTCAAAGGCGGCCACCTCCGGGCCCTGCGCAAGCCCACCCGATCTGAGGACCGCATCGACCGCGGCCCTCTCCTCTTCTCCCACCAGCGGCTTGGCCGCAGGAATGACCCCCGTCATTGGATCTCCTCGAGTGTTTCGTTGTCTTTGACCCGGTACTTGACCCCGGTCTGTGGGCAGAGCCACTCATGACCGGATTCGTCGATCGTCTGCAAGCGGACTCCGGCCCGACCGACCCAACCGATCCGGCGGGCCGGCGTTCCCGCCACGAGGGCGAAGTCGGGGACGTCCTTGGTGACAGTCGAGCCGGCGGCCACCATGGCCCAGCGCCCGATAGTCACGGGGGCCACGCAGACGGACCGGGCGCCGATAGATGCACCCTCCCGGACGGTGACACCGACGGGCTCCCAATCGTGGCCGTCCTTGCGGGTGCCATCCGGGTTCACAGCACGGGGATGGAGGTCGTTGGTCAGGACGGCGGCCGGCCCGACAAAGACGCCGTCCCCAAGTTCAGCAGGTTCGTACACCAAGGCGTAGTTCTGGATCTTGGTGTTGGCCCCGATCCGAACACCCGATCCGATGTATGCGCCACGACCGACGATGCAGTTCTGCCCGAGAACCGCGTTCTCACGGACTTGGGCGAGATGCCAAACCTGGGAGCCCGCGCCGACGACCGCGTCAACTGAGACATCCGCGGTGACTGCTATTCGCCGGGTCAACAGACCTCCCCCCGTAACCTCTTCGCACATGAGTGCGCGATCAGGATACCCGTGCGGTCTCCCATCAGGTCAATGCGCCTTCCTCCGGAAGTCCCAGAGTGGCCCCGGCAGCCGGCGGCATGACACGCGGTTGTCCCGCTAGGCTCGTCAGTGGCAGGCCCAGGAAGTGACTTATCCGAAGAGCCGGCATCGGGGTTGAGCCGGTCGCGCTGGATCTCGTAGACGCCCCCACGTGTCCTCTTGGGCCTGCCGCTGCTCCCACCCCACCTGCCGCTAGAGTCGGTCGCAAGTTGGGGATTCGGGGAGGACGACAATGCGCACGATCGGACTGACTGCGGCCGGAGTTCTCGCCGCCACCGCTTTGATCGGACCCCCCCCCCGCTGGCGCCGTTGATCTGATCGACGGGGGCGCCGAGGTCTCCCTGGGTGTCTGCGCTCAGGGGTCCAGCCAGACCGACACCTTCGTCCCGAACTGCAGTTACATCTACCTGACCCCGAAGGCTGCTCCTGCCTACACCTACCTGACCTCCCAGGGCGGGGTGTCCTGGAAGAACGGCAGCCTCACCGGCACGGCCCTGTCGTTCCCCGCGGCCGGGCAGACCTGGCCGACGCTGACCGGGCTGTTCCTCAACGCCAGCAGCGCAGTGACCGCCAAGAACATCACTGGCACGGTCGACACCTCGGGCAAGGTCGACCTGGCGATGGATTACGACGTGCTCCTGACCGCAGGGGCCTCGCAGTGCCGGCTGACCGGTAACGTGCAGTTGTCCTCGCGGGCCACCGAGAGACTCGGCGGGCAGGCCGCTGGGAGGAGCTACGACCCGGCCACCGGCGCCTTCGCGGTGGCCAGCACCACCTACGCCGCGCCGAACGCGATCGACGTCACCCCGGCCGGATGCCTCGCCGCGAACATCGCCTACGACCTGTCCAAGGGCATGGGCTGGTACCTGACCGGGACGATGACCCTGCCCGGCGCACCGGCCGCCCAGACCGCCAAAGTGAAGCTGCCGAAGGAGATCAAGGCCGAGGGCAAGACGGTGCTGCTGAAGAAGGCCGTGGTCACCAACGCCGGGCAGAAGGCCACCGCGAAACTGAGTTGGTCGACAAAGAAGTCCGCCAAGGGCGGAAGGGCCAAGTACGCCAAGGTCATCACCAAGGGCGGGAAGCTGGCGATCCGCACCACCGGCACGGCCAAGCGCCTCTACGTGAAGCTGCGGCTCAGCGCCCCGGCCCGGGATGGCTACACGGCCTATTCGTTCACCAAGAAGTGGACGGTGAAGCGGTAGGCCCGGGATGCGACGCAACCGGCGGTTCAGCCACTACGCGCTGCGGGATGCCCGTGAGCGGGCCGGCTGGACCCGGGCCCAACTCGGCGAGCAGGTCGGGGTGTCTGCGGCGACTGTGAAGGCGTGGGAGACCTGCGCGCGGGCACCGAAGGCCTCTACCCAACTGCGGCTGGCGAAGGTGCTGGGGATGGGGTTCGAGGACCTCGAGCAGCCAGGCCCGGCCGACGCCGACGACCTGCGGCGGCTGCGGGAGACGCTGGGCTGGACCCGGGAGGAGGCCGCCCGGCGGTTGGGCATCCAGGCGTCGACGCTGGCTCGCGTGGAGGCCGGGGTTGAACTGCCGCCCGACCCGCGGCGGATGGCCCGCGTGTACGGGCTGACGGCCGGGGAGTTGGCCGCGGTGTGGCGGCGGGGCGGGGATGTTGTGTAACCAGGTGCAACTCAGAGGCTGGTTACCCAAGACCCGCACCGCCGATTGCAGCTTCTCGCCCCAGCGAGGCGATCGCGGTGTCCACCGCGCTGGCGGACCTGGGGGTCCAGGCCGGCGAGTACTTCCTGGTCTCGGCGCACCGGGAGGAGAACGTCGACTCCCCCGACCGACTGCGCAGCCTGTTCGAGTGCCTGGACGCGGCGGCGGGCCGGGGCTGCCGGTGCCGGTGTCCACCCACCCCGCACCCGCAAACGGCTGGGGACGCTGCCCGACGCGGCGGTCAGCGCTCTGGTGCGCTTCCACGAGCCCTTCGGGTTCCTCGACTACAACCGGCTGCAACTGGATGCCCGCTGCGTGCTGTCCGACTCCGGCACGATCGCCGAGGAGTCGACGATCCTCGGCTTCCCAGCGGTGACGCTGCGCTCCTCGATCGAACGGCCCGAGGCCCTTGACACCGGGGCGATCACGGTAATCGATCTTGACCCAGTTCCGCTGACCATTGCGATCCGATTCGGCATGTCCCGGCCGGACGGACCGGAGCGCCGGCGGACTATCAGATCGCGAACCCCTCCGGGCGGGTCGGCAACTTCATCCTGTCCACGACGTTCCAGCACGAGTTCTAGTCGGGATTGCGGCAGAGGTTCGGCAGCGTTCCCTCGTGAACTCTGCAGGCACTGCTTAGGTGCAGGCGCGCACCTGATTCGTTGAACCATCCCCCAGAACCCGAGGGGCTTCAAAGCGCCGTCCGTAGTCAGCTGGTTACGGTCTGCCGGCTGGCCTCGTGGGGCTGGCCGGAGTCGCGGCTGGCGTGCACCTTCGAGACGAATGTGCTGACACTCGGGCGGATGAGCCTCAGCGCTTCAACGACTTCCGACCTCACGTGGTACTTGACGGGGAGGTCGGAGAATGGGATATCTGCGGCTAGGCTGAGAACTTCGATACCTACCACGCAGCGCTGCTCATCGAGGTCGATGTTCACATCCTTGGTGAGGGCAACAGTTGTGGCGACGTCCTCGGAGGACAACTCGATATAGGCGGCGTCGGCCTGGAGGTCGATGGTGATATCGATGTTCGCCATCAGTCGTCTTCCCCTTCCCAGGCTGCTGACTTGATCGATCGTGGGCCACGAGTCCCTGGCGACACCCAGACCTTAAGGGTACGCCCGTCCGGGTAGGTGTGGCGATGGCAGAGGCTGCCGGTAGTTCTAGACACCTCCGGCAACTCGGGGTCGTTCAGGGCGGTGAGCACTTGCTCGGAGGTGATTCTGCGACGCTTCATCTGCCGGAGCGCGTGGGCAGTCCAGATGTAGTCGCCTTTGGTTGATTCCCTGCTCACGTAGGAGCGTCCTGCTGGAGTGTGACCTCGAAGGCGAGTGTCCTCACCGTTTCCCCGTTGATCCCTATGCCTACTTCGTAGCGGCCATTGGTCACGAGAGGGATGGACATCTGCGCAGTGAAGATCAGGCTCTTGTGTGAGCCGTCGTAGGTTGGGCCCTCAGGCGGTGCAAGGGGACTCTCCGTGGTGATCTGGAATAGGTGATTGGGCGCAGTGACGGACAACCCGAGGGTGATCTCTTCGTCTCCTACAGTCCGAATGCGGCATGCTACGTATGTCGTGTGGACACCTGGCTGGCTCTGCCGGACATGGGTGTAGCAACCGCCGACGACAGTGAGTTTCCCATGCTCGGCGGCGGCGTAGTCGGCTAGGAGTGCGAAGTCGAGGTCAGACACGTGCACACGCTATCCCGGTTTGAGCGCCCTCGAGAGGGGGGCCGAGACGTCTGTGGACGGGACGAATGTGGACGTCCCACTTGTCCCCGCTTGCGCACCTGGACTCTGCATCGGCCGGCGTCCGATCTTGTGGGCGAAGCCGCGATGGACTACGACGTGCTGCTCACCGCCGGGGCCTCGCAGTGCCGGCTGACCGGCAATGTGCAGTTGTCCTCGCGGCCACCGAGAAACTCGGCGGGCAGGCCGCCGGGAAGAACTACGACCCGGCCACCGGCGCGTTCGCCGTGGCCAGCACCACCTACGCCGCGCCGAACGCGATCGACGTCACCCCGGCCGGGTGCCTGGCCGCCAACATCGCCTACGACCTGTCGAAGGGGATGGGCTGGTACCTGACCGGGACGATGACCCTGCCCGGCGCTACCGCCGCCCAGACCGCCAAAGTGAAGCTGCCGAAGAAGATCAAGCCCAAGGGCAAGACCGTGCTGCTGAAGAAGACCGTGGTCACCAACGCCGGGCAGGAGGCCACCGCGAAGCTGAGCTGGTCGACGAAGAAGTCCGCCAAGGGCGGGAAGGCCACGTACGCCAAGGCCGTCACCAAGGGCGGGAGCCTGGCGATCCGCACCACCGGCACGGCCAAACGGTTGTACGTGAAACTGCGGCTCAGCGCCCCGGCTCGGGATGGCTACACCGCCTACTCGTTCACCAAGAAGTGGACGGTGAAGCGGTAGGCCCGGGGGGTGCGACGCAACCGGCGGTTCAGCCATTACGCGCTGCGGGATGCCCGTGAGCGCGTCGGCTGGACCCGGGCCCAACTCGGCGAGCAGGTCGGGGTGTCCGCAGCGACGGTGAAGGCGTGGGAGACCGGCGCGCGGGCACCGAAGGCCTCCACCCAGTTGCGGGTGGCGCAGGTGCTGGGGATGGGGTTCGAGGACCTCGAGCAGCCCGGCCCGGCCGACGCCGACGACCTGCGGCGGCTGCGGGAGACGTTCGGCTGGACCCGGGAGCAGGCCGCGGAACGGTTGGGCATCGAGCCCGCGGTGCTGGGACGGGTGGAGGCTGGGGTCGAGTTGCCGCCCGATCCGCGGCGGATGGCCCGGGAGTACGGGCTAACTGCCGCGGAACTGGCCGCGGTGTGGCGGAGGGGCGGGGATGTTGGGTAACCAGGTGCAACTCCGTTGACGGTGGTTACCCAAGACCCAGGCCGGGTGGGCCTCGTAAGACGCCAGCGATGCGGCCTGATCCGCGTCCCGTAAGAATCAGTGTGTGAACTACCCAACCGCATGGCGTCGTTACTCCCACCTGAGACTCGCCGGCCTCGATCCGGATGTGCTGAGTTACGCCAGCATCTTCGGCGCGAGGTACAGATTCGCAAGAGCATTCGATGGAGTCACCGCACACGGCATTCGGGAGGAGACGGTACGTGGATACGAGACCCTGATGAGACTGGTTCTCGTTCAGACCAGTCTGGAGGCGCTCCGAAAGGTCACAGGGCGCCTTCCGACCATTGTCAGCGAACCCCTCGCAGATCGATTCCGCGGTGATGCCGAACTGATGGACGTGCTCATCGACCCCGCCAACCGGCATGTTGAACTCGGACGGAAGAAGAAGCAGGACGCCATGATCCGGGCGCTCGTCTCGGGCGACTCGACCGATCTGGCTCCGGTACTTCAGCGTGTGCGCAACATGTTCGCGCATGGCGATTCGACCAGCAGCCGCTTCACCCTCGATCGCAAGCGCCGACGCCGACTCCTGAACGACTTGGCGGATCTGGGCCTCGAGACGGCCGACCGGGACTTCACAGTCTGGGTTGACAGGCACCTGGACGGCACCGCGGGTCGAGTTGCGGTGCGTGCGAGCGTCTCCCAGAAGTGACCGGGGCGCCGCAACCGGCCTTCAGCGCCCCACTTGCTGACTCTCAGTGACATGTCCCCTGCCCACGGTCGGGATACCCGCGTTGGAGATCTACCGGACCCGGTGCAGGAGTACCGTTGATCACGAACGCGATGTGACGCATGCGCCTCGCGGATCACTCCTGGACGGGGGGCGACGAGCATGTCGAGTGCACTTCGTGGGAGGCTCCCGCGCAGACCGGTCGTTGCAGTCGCGGTAGCCGTGATTATGGGTGTGGGGATCGCCGAGCCGACGATGGCTGACAGCGTCAGCAAGACGATTCCACTCGGCGACTATGTGACCGGAGCGGCGGTCACAACCGATGGCAGCAGGCTCCTTGTCACGCGTTGGCCCAATCTCCTGGACGTGGTGTCTACGTCAACCGATTCGGTCATGTCCACGATTACGGCTGGAGATAACCCCAGGGATATCGAGTTCTCACCCGATGGCACGCGTGCCTATGTCCCCAATTACGGCGACAACAGCGTGAGCGTGGTCAACACAACGACAATGGGCATCACGAGCACCATCCCTGTGGGGACCGGCAACCCGACCGATATTGCGCTCTCCCCGACACGCTCCGTGGCATATGTGACCAAGACAACCGCCGGCACCGTTGCGGTTGTGGACCTACAAAGCGGGACGGTGACGAGGTCCATCGCCGTCGGCAACTCCCCCAACAGCGTTGTGTTCACGCCGGACGGATCGCGAGCATTCGTCGCAAACTACGCTTCGGACACGGTCTCGATCATCGATGCGTCTAGCGACACAGTCGTGGGCACCACCGCTGTGGGTGACGAACCGTTCAGCGTAGGTATCGCGCCCGACGCTGCGCTGATCTACGTCACGAACTACGGCTCGAAGTCACTCACTGTCTTGAATCCAGCCAGCGGGGCCACCGTCGGATCACCGATCGCCTTAGCCGGTCAGCCGCTTGGGCTCGACTTCACGCCCAATGGTGCCAGGGCCCTGGTCGCAACAAGAAACCCGAGCGCTGTGGAGTTCATCGATGTGGCCTCTGGCGCGTCGACCGGCTCGTTGGCCCTCGCATCCGGTCCAGTAGACGTGGCCATCATGCCGAATGCTCAGAAGGCATACGTCACCAACTTCTTCGCCTTCTCCGTCTCGGTGATCGATCTGACAGCGGCCCCAGGCGCCCCGAGCGCCATCAGCGGGATCCCGGGAGACAACGAGGTGGCACTGACGTGGGATTCACCCTCCGATCCGGGGGGAGCCCCCATCACCGGCTACCGCATCGAGCAACAGACCGACGGCGGCGCATGGTCGACCGTAGTGGCCAACACCGGCTCCACGACGACTGCGGCCACAGTCGGCGGGCTGACCAACGGAACGGGCTATCGATTCCGCCTCACTGCAATCAACAGTGCAGGACCGGGCGCTGCGTCCGCGGCCTCCGCGCTACTGACACCCCGAACGACGCCCGGTGCACCGAGCGCGGTCTCCAGCATTCCCGGCAACGGGAAGGTTGAACTCGCCTGGGCCGCTCCCACGGGAGACGGCGGCAGCGCAATCACGGGGTACCGCATCGAAGCCGAGGCAAATGGCGGGCCCTGGACAACCGCGATCGCCGACACCGGCACGACATCGACCAACGCCACAGTGACCGGCCTGACCAATGGCACCAGTTACCGCTTCCGCATCTCCGCCATCAACAGCGCCGGCGCCGGAATCGCATCCGCACCCTCGATTGCCGTGATTCCCAACGCCATACCGTCTCCACCAACCGGCGTGTCGGTCACTCCCGGCAACGCAGAGGTCCAGATCGCCTGGACCGTCCCGGCAGAAGACGGTGGCAGCCCTATCACGGGCTATCGCGTTGAAGCCGAAGCAAACGGCGGGCCCTGGACAACCGCGATCGCCGACACCGGCACGACATCGACCAACGCGACAATGACCGGCCTGACCAACGGCACCAGCTACCGCTTCCGCGTCTCCGCCATCAACAGCGCCGGCGCCGGACCCGCATCGCAAGCCTCCGCGCCCGTCACCCCACGCACCACCCCCGGAGCCCCCACCGGCCTCAACGGCACGCCCGGCAACACACACGTCACCCTGACCTGGACCGCTCCAGCCGACACCGGAGGAGCCAGCATCACCGGATACCGCATCGAGAGCAAGACCGGTGACGGCGAGTGGACCCAACAGATCGCATCCACCGGCTCTGCCACCACCTCCGCCAACGTGACCGGCCTGACCAACGGCACCGACTACACGTTCCGCGTCTCCGCCATCAACAGCGCCGGCGCCGGACCCGCATCGCAAGCCTCCGCGCCCGTCACCCCACGCACCACCCCCGGAGCCCCCACCGGCCTCAACGGCACGCCCGGCAACGCACAAGTCACCCTGACCTGGACCGCTCCAGCCGACACCGGAGGAGCCAGCATCACCGGATACCGCATCGACGTCCAGCCAACCGGCGGCTCGTGGGCCACCTCAATCGCCGACACCAACTCCCCAGCGACCTCCGTGACAGTCAATGGGCTCGTGAACGGGACCGAGTACCGCTTCCGGGTGAGCAGCATCAACTCGGCGGGCGCCGGCTCAGCATCCTCCGCATCCGATCCGCTGACGCCGAGGACCGTCCCGGGCTCGGCCTTGAACGTGCAAGCGGAGCCGGCAGACCAGCAGGTAGCCCTCACATGGAGCGCCCCTTCCAGCAATGGTGGAGCTGCGATCAGCGGCTACCGGGTCGAGAAGAAGGTCGGAAGCGCGCAGTGGGCGGTTGCGATCACCAACACGGGAACCCCGGCAACCACAGCGGTCGTGGACGGTCTTACCAACGGCGTTGAGCACCAGTTCCGGGTATCCGCTCTCAACGAAGCAGGCGCAGGACCTGCGTCCGATGCCACCTCGACGGTGACACCACGCACCGTTCCCGGAGCGCCGACGAACGTACAGGGAACGCCCGGAAACGGCCAGGTGGCGTTGTCCTGGAACGCCCCGGTCAGCGACGGCGGCTCCACCGTGAACGGTTATCGAATCGAGATCAAGGCCGGAGATACGGCCTGGACCGTCGCACGCGCCGATACCGGGTCATCGGCCACGACGACGACGTTGTCCGGCCTGACCAACGGGCAGCCGTATCGATTCCGGGTCGCCGCACTGAACGCTGCTGGCGCTGGCAGCACATCTGCGCAGTCCGATCCCGTGACACCGGTGACCGTCCCGGGCTCGCCCACGGCGCTCATGGCGACCCCGACGGATGAAGCCGTCGAGTTGACCTGGGCGGCGCCCGGGGACACCGGAGGATCTCCCATCACCGGCTACCGGGTGGAGATGAAGACAGGCGATTCAGCCTGGGTGCCGCACGTTTCAGACACCGGATCGGTCAGCACCCACGCCACGATCTCCGGGTTGACCAACGGCACGGAATACCGATTCCGCATTTCCGCGATCAACGCTGCCGGGCCCGGTCTGCCGTCATCGGCGACGGACCCGGTGACACCCAGGACAACACCGGGAACTCCCACTGACCTGACCGGCACTCCCGGCGACCGCTTCATTGACCTTGACTGGACCGCGCCTGTCAGCACCGGCGGATCACCGATCAGCGGCTACCGCGTTGAGAGGAAGGCCGGTGCTGAAGAGTGGGACACGGTCGTCGCCGACACCGCAAGCAGCGCAACCAGCATCCGTATCGGCACGCTCACGAACGGGATCAGCTACCGCTTCCGTGTGTCGGCACTCAACGCCGCGGGCGTCGGCTCGCCCTCCAACCCCACAGGTGCGCTCGTTCCGCGGACCACACCATCAGCCCCGACCGCCCTCCAGGGGATGGCCGGCGACGAGTCGGTCCGACTTGAGTGGACTGCACCCTCCGACGCGGGAGGGGTTCCCATCACGGGGTACCGGATCGAGATGCGAGTCGGTAGCGGGAACTGGACAGTCCAAGCATCCGACACCGGCAGTGACGCAACGGCGGCCACGGTGAGTGGCCTGTCAAACGGGGTGGGTTACCGCTTCCGCGTCACCGCTCGCAACGAAGCCGGCCTCGGCGAGACGTCCAATGCCACGACAGAACTGTTCCCGTTCACTACGCCTGGACCTCCACGTGCCGTCGACGGGATCCCGGGGGACGGGCTGGTCGAACTGAGATGGCAGGCGCCAGCGAACGACGGTGGATCGCCAATCACCGGATACCGCATCGATGTGCGGGCATCTGGGGGTTCTTGGACGACGGCCATCGCGGACACCAAGTCGACGGCGACATCGACCATCGTCTCAGCGCTTGAGAACGGCCGCGCCTACGCCTTCAGAGTCGCAGCGATGAACGCTGCCGGCGTCGGGACCCCATCGGCCCCATCACCGGAGGTCACGCCGACCCAAGCGCCATCGGGCGCGGGCGTTGGCACAGGACCCACCCCCAAGGCCAAGACCTCAGTCAACGGTTGGCCAGCCCGCGTCAAAGCCAAGCGGGGCAAGGCCCGACTCACAGTTGAGATCAGCCCCGCCGCAGGACGCCTCGCAATCGTCCAGCAGAGGATCTGTACGCGCAAAGCGGGCAAGACGAAATGCCGCTGGGTCCAGTCGAACTCCCGGCAACTGCCTGCGGCTGAGACGGCGGTCATCAAAGTAGCCCTGAAGGCAGGCCAGAAGAAGGCCTCTGCGTACCGCTTGGTGCTGCCCGAGACGCAGAACGCCGACGCTGCGACGACACGTCCGACGAAGGTTCTGCCTGCCCGGAAGTGACCATCAGTGCGGTGGATGATCCTGCGGGACGTGGCGATCAGCGAGGTGGTCGGTTCCCTGAGCTCGAGTCCCTAGACCACGACCGGTTGCATATGGACCCACGGCTGAAGAAGGCCGTGGTCGCCAACGCCGGGCAGAGGCCACGGCGAAGTTGAGCTGGTCGGCGAAGGAGTCCACCAACTAGGCCCTGCGGGATGCCCGCGAGCGGCTGGGATTGACCCAGGAGCAGGCCGCGGAACGGTTGGGCATCGGGCCGGCGGTGCTGGCGCGGGTGGAGGCCGGGGTTGAACTGCCGCCCGACCCACGACGGATGGCACGGGAGTACGGGGCGACAGGTGCGGAATTGGCCGCGGTGTGGAGGCGGGGCGGGATGTTGGGTAACCAGGTGCAACCCAGTTGACGGTGGTTACCCAAGATCCGCGCCAGCGCCCACACCGCGGGCTTCAACCTCGCCTGCACCGAGCACGCACGAGCTACGTTCCGTAGTGGTAGCGGCAGGCAGCGATCCGGACCTCGTCGCCAACGAGTTTGTATACGAGGCGGTGTTCGTCGTCGATGCGCCGGGACCAGTAACCAGCGAAGTCGTGTTTGAGAGGTTCGGGCTTGCCGATGCCCTCATTGCCGTTACGGACGATGTCACGAATCAGCAGGTTGATGCGTTTGAGTGTCTTGCGGTCCTGGGCCTGCCACCACAGGTAGTCCTCCCAGGCGTTCTCGTCCCAAACGAGCCTCACTCCTGCTCGTCCACGAGTTCGTGCCGCTCGCCTGCGCCAGACTCAAGGCGCTGCATCGCGTCAAGCAGTCGGCGAGCGTTAGCCGGCGATCGCAGCAGGTAGGCGGTTTCCCGTAGTGACTCGAAGTCGGCAAGGGAGACGATCACCACGGGCTCGTGACCGGCACGGGTGATGACGACCTCCTCGCGGTCGTTGACCACGGAGTCGAGAACCTCGGCATAGCGCTTCCGGGATTCTGTGTAGCTCATGGTCTTCATCAGGACCTCCTGTACGCAAAACTGTACGTTGGAGCACATGGCACGTCAACCGCCGAACGCGACTGGACCGGCCAATCGGCCATGCGCCCACCCGGCGCTGATAAGCGCGACCCGCCCCCGACAGCCAATGACGTATGCACTGGTCGGGCCACAGAGCGCCAAGGGAGCAAGGCCAAGACGCGAGGTTCACACAGGGCTCTCGTGTCCGAGGAGCACCCACGGTTGGTGTTAGCTATCGAGACCAAAGGATCATTCCGCCGGCCTCGTTCGCAAGATCTTGGACAAAGACGAGGGACTGACACCTCAACAAGCCGCTGACATACTCGGTCCATGAGGACCGCAGCCCGGAGTTTCAGCCTCTGGCGCGGCCTCACACCGATCCCTCACGAGGAAGACTGCTGTTGGGCGGAATCTCCCGACCTCCCGGGCCCGTCCGTCGCTGAGGATTCCGGGGAGGCTCTGCCAGCCGCCATCAAGCCCGCCGTGGAGTACTACATCGCCCCGGGGCGCCAGGACCGACCGATGGCCTGGCAGATCACGCACGAGCACGTGGGCCCCACGGACGAGTGGAGTGAGGCGCGAACCGGGTGATCGCACATCTGATGCTGTGTGACCATGCCCAGGTTGCCGACGGCAAGTTGTTCATCAACGGCGGTGGCATCAGCCGCTTCTTCGGCCCCGGCCTTCCGCCGGGCACATCCATTGCCCTGCTCCTGCTGGTTCCCTGGGAACAGACGAACGCCCCGATCGAGCTGGACCTGCAGTTACTGACGGCCGACGGTCATGCGGTGAGGGACCCTGAAGGCGCCGCTGTCCGGGCACAGGCCCGAACGGAAGTCGGAAGGCCCGCCGGCATCGAACCAGGGGTCCCCATCGACCTTCCGATCGCGTTCAACGTCGGCGGCCTTGGGTTGCCGGCAGGTCGCTACACCTGGCGGCTGAGCGTCAACGGTGCGACCCATGAGGCGTGGCAACTGAGCTTCAGCGTGATCAACGCCGCAGCCACGACCTGACGCAGGTCGGGTTGCCGCGGCGACGCGGTGCTTCGTTGCCGTATCCACAAGGACTTTCCTACATTTCCGCTTCACGAGTAGACTGTAGGAAACGTAGGGAGCCAGTCATGAGCGTCGCCGAGCAACGGCTCGAAGGGCTGTTGCGGGACTTGGAGGAACTTTCCTCGGATCAGGTCGCCCAGTTGTTCCGGCAACTGCTCCAGCCGTCGCAGGCCGACTTCGCCCAGGCCCTGCGGGTCTTCATGCTTGCCGCTTTGACCACTGACCAAGAAGTCGAGCGCTTGGCTGGTGAGCCCCGGGAGGTGCGCACCGAATCGGATCGCCTGCTGCGCGACCAGCGGATCAAAGCCGAGGCGCACGCCGCGGTGCTGGACCAGGACTTCCTCGACTCCTCTGCAGTTGGCGTCGCGCTCGGGGCGAGTGGGGTGAACAAGCGGGAGGCCGCCAGCGACCTTCGCCGGGCCGGCGCTCTGCTTGGCATACCGGTGCGCAACAGGTACCTGTACCCGAGTTTCCAGGTCGATGCGGCCCGGGCCCAGGTGTACCCCGTGGTGGCGCAGGTGAACCGGCTGCTCGGGGCCGCCGACGATCCGTGGGGCGTCGCCTCGTGGTGGATCAGCGATCACCCGCGCCTCAACGGCGCCAGGCCTCGGGATCTCGTCGGCGGGCAGCGGCAGGATGATCTGGTCGCCTTGGCCTCTGGCGACGATGGCTGACCTTGCTCGACCGCCGCACCGAAGACCTCGCGGCGGGCCGGTTGTGGAAGTCCTGCCTGCGGGAACCAGCGCCTTCCGGATCCACACAGCCGAACGCGATCCTGTCGCCTTGAACCACGCCGCGCGGCCCAGCCGGATCAGCGGAGGGCGCTTCGACTCCGACGATGGAAACTACGGCTACATCTACGTGGGAGACTCACCGTCGACTGCGATCGCGGAGACCTTGTGCCGCGACCTGCCACTCACGGGGCGGGCGCGACTGGTGCCGTGGACTCAGGTCGCACGCCGCGCGCTAACCCGGATGACCGTGGTCCGCGACGTCACCGTCCTGCGTCTGCACGGTCCAGCCTTGACGCAGGTGGGTGCGCCGCTGGCCCTGACCAAGTGCGGCGCCCAGGAGTATGAGACGACCCGCGCATGGGCGAAGGCCCTGCGGCGATGGGTCCCGCAGGCCGAGGGCTTCGCCTACCGGCCCCGACACGACGAGGATGGACTGACGTGGGTCCTGTTCGTCGAGGTCCTCGAGATTGCAGACGAGCCCGTGCCGCTGACCGAGCCCGAGGTGCTGCGGGTTGTGCGCGATGTGCTCCACGCGCACAACGCGACGTTCGAGTAGGCCTGAAGTGGGCAGATGGCGGCATGCCCACAGGCCCACTTGCCCACTCCCCCACCAGGATGGGACGATGACCACATGGAACTGGTGAAGACGGACAGCCGCAGCCGCTTGGTGTTGCCCGGGCACAGCGACGAGATGTTCCTGATGCGCGAGAACCCTGACGGTTCGATCCTGCTCGAGCCGGCCGTGGTGGTGAGCAAGAGCCAACTCGAGTACGACCAGGACCCCGAGTTGCGGGGACTTCTGGCCAAGGCTGCGTCCTCCCCCACAGTTCGTCGGGTGCGGCGGCAGCGCTAGGTGGACTTCTACTCCGAGATCGCAGACCAGCAGCTCGACGCACTTGAGCGTCTGAATCCGGACCTGTACCACGCAGTTCTGAGTGCGTGCGAAAGCATCTTCGACCACCCCGAACAGGCCCAATCACTGTCTCGAGCCATCACAACCGAGCAAGGCATTCGCATGGTCTTGTCCGTGCCAGGATTCCCGCCGTACAAGGTCTTCTGGAGCACGGAACTACCGCGCGTGGAAGCGGTGTTCCCGTACGACTTCCGATCGAGGTAGTGGCGGCGGGGCGGGGATGTTGGGTAACCAGGTGCAACTGAGTTGACGGTGGTTGCCCAAGATCGAGGTGCGGCGGCGGATCGCCGACGTGGGCCCACCGCCTGCCGCACTCCCGGCAGCGTCGTGCGGCTGGTTCACTGGTCCTTATGACCGAATTCCCGCCGCCACCGAAAGACCCTGCCGATCTCAACGCGTGGGTCGAGGCCTTGGGCCGCGACGATCTCATGGCGCTGGCCCAGCACATCACCGGCGGTGGCCTCGGGGCGTTCGCGGCTCCCGCGAATCCTGAGATCGATCTCCCGCCGCCACCCGACTCACCGGGCCTGCTCACGGTGACCATCGAGTTGGAGGAATCCGAACCGAGGATCTGGCGACGCCTGGAACTGCCCGGGGATCTCACGCTGGATGCCGTCCACACGCTGCTGCAGGCCGCGATGGGCTGGTCGGATTCGCACCTCCATCGGTTCTCCCCCGGCGCCGGCAACGCGTACGAGTCGCCGTACTTCGTCACGGAGTTCGACGAGGAGGAGGGCGAGGAAGGAACCCGCGAGGACGATGTCCGCCTTGACCAGGTCCTGCGCGCCCGGGGGGATCAACTGACCTACCTGTACGACTTCGGCGACGGCTGGGAGCACCGCGTGACGCTGGAGTCGACGGTGCCATTGACGCCCGAGAACCGGCAGCCGCGGTGCGTGGCCGGCGAGCGGGCCTGCCCGCCGGAGGACGTCGGCGGGATCTGGGGGCACCAGCAGCTCGCCGCATGGCTCCGTGCCGGGGCGCCGGACGACGGCCTGCCCGACCAGTTCCAGGACGCCGAACACGCCCGGGACTGGCTTCCCGAGGGCTATGACCCCGATGCGTTCGACGCCGACGAGGCGACCGAAGCCATGCGTGTGTGGGCCAACGGGGAGCACCTGCCCTGGCACGGCTTGCCCGAACCGCTGGTGGACCTGATCACGTCCATGCGTAGCTGGGGGGCGGTCAGCGATTGGCTGGACGCGCTGGGTCCCCGGCAGGCGCAGGACCTGGATGACGAGG
>WBZL01000080.1_pt1 | contig 18415 bp, 17 predicted proteins | sample 5204291 | NCBI WGS metagenome assembly WBZL01 (sample SAMN12344345, study PRJNA552823) | activated sludge metagenome | biome: Activated sludge suspended growth; feature: Nitrification reactor; material: Wastewater; isolation source: activated sludge from nitrification reactor of wastewater...
AGAGGTCGAAGGTCACCGTGCAGGTCTTGTTGGAGTCGAGCAGGACCGTGGTGAAGAAGTCCGTGCCGCTGCAATCGCCTCCCCAGCCGCTGATCACACCGTCGAAGGGCCGCGCCAGCAGGGTGACGCTGGTGCCCTGGGCGAAGGTGGCCGCGCAATTCGACTCGCAGATCAGCCCCGAGGGGTTGCTGCTCACCTGGCCGCTGCCGCTGCCCAGGAAGATCAGCGTCAGCGTATAGGTCGAGGGCGGTGGCGGCAGGGCCATGAAGGTGGCGGTGCAGCTCACCGCGGCGAAGAGGTCCACCGAGCCGTCCTCGCAGTCGGGGTCACCGCTCCAACCCACGAAGGCCGAACCAGCCGCCGCCTCGGCGGTGAGCTCGACCCGAGTGGGGATGGGGTAACTGGCCGAGCACGCTCCCGGGCAGAAGATGCCGGCGGGGTCCGAGATCACCAGGCCGCTTCCCGAGCCGTCGAGGGCGACCGACAGGGTCGCCGTCGCGGCGAGGAGGTTGAAGCGAGCGAAGCAGACCTTGTCGCCGTCCGGCGTCAGCAATCCGTCGGCGCAGTCGGCGTGGCCGGAGAAGCCGGCGAACTGCGAGCCGGGGTCGGCGACCGCTTGCAGCTGGATGGGCGTCGGGGGCGCGAAGTCCGCTTCGCAGCTGCTGCCGCAGTCGATCCCGGCGGGAACGCTCAACACCCGGCCGGTGCCGGTACCAAAGGGGATGATGGTGACGTGGCTGAGCCCGCTGATGGTCACCGTGACCGCGGCGGTGTCGCAGGCGGTGGGCGTGCCGTCGTCGCAGGCCTCGTAGACGAAGCCGTCGGTCGTGCTGTCGCTACCGTCATGGGTGTAGGTGAAGGTACCGTCGGCGTTGAGGCTGACGGTACCGTGCGCCGGCCCGCTCACCGGCGTGGTGGTGACGCTCAGGGCGCCACCCTCGGGGTCGAAGTCGTTGGCCAGCAACGAGGTCTCGCCGGAGTCGAGGACGCTGACGCTGCCGCCCGTGAGCACCGAGGTCGCGTCCGGCACGGCCGTGGGTGGGTCGTTGACCGGCACGATGGTGATGGTGACGGTGGCCGTGGCGCAGAGCGGCGGGGTGCCGTCGTCGCAGACTTGGTAGACGAACGAATCAGCGGTCGTCTCGCCGCCGTCGTGGGTGTAGGTGAAGGTGCCGTCCGGGCCGAGGACGAGGATGCCGTGGTCGGGGCTGTGGACCGGCGTCGTGGTCACCGTCAACGGATCGCCGTTCGGGTCGGAGTCGTTGGCGAGGACGGAGCTCGCGCCGGAATCGAGCAGGCTCGTGGTACCGCCTTCGTCGACCGTCGCCGCGTCGTCCTGGGCCTCGGGCGCGCGGTTGAAGAAGGCGCTGTCGAGGGCCACTGTCGCCTGGTTCTCGATCAGCACGTCGCGGCCCAAGAAGGCGCCGGTGGCGATCGACTTCTGGCCCAGGCGCAGGGTGCCGTTCGGCACGTAGAGGTTGGCGGTCACGACGTTCGAGGTCCCCAGCTCGGCAGCGAGCGGCGTCGAACCGAGGGCCCCGTCGTCACCGTTGATGCCGGCGACGTAGAGCACCAGGTCGTGGGCCGCGACCCCCGAGCCGTCCTCCGGGCCGAGGTTCGAGCTGCTGCCCATGGCGAGGCGACCCGCGATCCGCACCTCGGCCGGGCCGGCGAAGAGGACCTCCGAGCCGTTGGCGCCGGTGAGCGAGCTTAGGTTGTAGATGCCGGCGCTGAGGATGAGCTTGCCGTTGTGGCCGATGCTCACCGCGCCGTAGTCCCCGGGTGGCAGGGTCGCCGCCCCGCCCGCACTCACGCTGACGTCCGGCGAGCCGGGGGCCGGGGGCGAAACCACGAAGGCAGGCAAGGAGGCGAACACCGGTAGGGCCAGCGGGGTGAGGAGCGCGCCGCTGATCGAACCCTGGTTCGTGAGGTCGTTGTAGGAGACGTCGCCGGCGACCTTGGCGTTGTTCTTGATGCGCACCGAGTCTGCGGCGAGGCTCGAGCCGGCGGTGGTGGCGGCGAAGGGGTCGAGGGCGAGCTCGTAGCCGTCCAAGAGGGTCGGGCCGGGGCTGGCGTCGTTGACCACCACGTCGCCCGTCGAGACCGTGGCGCGGTTCTTCAGCCGGACGCTGTTGGTGGCGAAGACGGCGACCTCCGCGAATCCCGGCGCGATCGCCGAGCCCTTCACCGGCCAGAAGAGCACGAGATCGCCCACGGCGCCCCGGCGGGGGCGGCCGTCCGCCTCGCTGCTGGCAGCCAACCAGGCGCGCAGCACCGCGAGATCGGCGCCGGCCAGGCGGCGCTCGGCCTCGCCGAGCCGGGAGAGCAGGAGGAGCTCGCGGCTGGTCGCCAGGCGCCAGCTCTCGGCGCTCGTGTCCTTCTCGCCTGCGGCGTTGGCGGCGGCGAGCACCGCCAAGGCGCGGGCACGGGGCATCACCAGGCCCTCGCTGGCTGCGCTGCCGGCGAGCGCCAGCGGGCTGGCGAGCCAGCTGAGGCCGTGCTCGCGATCGAGGATGACGCTCACCTCTTGAGCATTGAGCACCACTGGAGTGAGCAGAAGCAGCATTGTCGCCATGCATGCTGCGCTACAGCGCGCAAAGGCCCGTGCGTTCATCATCTCGACTTCCTCCCGACGAACGATTGGATGGGTTGTGTCGAGCAGGGTAAACCGGCGGGACGGTATCGTCAACCCGTTATTCTGCAATCAGAAATCGTGATTCGGCGATGGAAAAACCTTTCTGAATAGGCCATGCGCCAACATGCGGCGGGCGCTCTCCCGGTGTCGGCTCTCCGGCCGGCCGGTGATGGTCGGGCGGCCTGTTAGGATGGAACTTCAACGCACACGCAGGGAGGTTTGGAGGTGGAGAGCGAGCGCACCACGTTGACGGACGCGCGGATCGGCCGGACCCTCGGCCGCTACCGCATCGAGCGCGAACTCGGGCGCGGCGGGATGGGGGTGGTCTACCTCGGTCGCCAGCTCTCGCTCAACCGGCTGGTGGCGATCAAGGTGCTGCCGCCGCAGATGGCGGCCGACCCGCAGTTCCGGCGCCGCTTCGAGCAGGAGGCGCGGGTGATCGCCGCCTTGGCGCACGAGAACCTGGTGCACGTCTACGACATCGAGGAGGCGGAGGACACCTTCTTCATCGTCATGGAGCTGGTGGACGGCCAGACGGTGCGGGCCATCCGCGAGGCCCGCCGGCTGACCCCGGAGGAGATCCGCTCGATCGGTATCGCGGTGGCGCGGGCGCTCGAGGCGGCGCACCGGCAGGGGATCATTCACCGCGACGTCAAGAGCCACAACGTGATGGTCACCCGCGAGGGGCGGGTGAAGCTGATGGACTTCGGGATCGCCCGCGTCGCCGGCGGCGGTGGCATCAAGACGGCGACCGGCTCGGTGCTGGGGACCCCCGAGTACATGGCGCCGGAGCAGGCGCGCAGCGGCGAGTCCTCGCCGCAGACCGACATCTACTCCTTGGGCGTCCTGCTCTACGAGATCGCGACCGGGCGCCTGCCGTTCTCGGGCAGCGACCCGTTCGCGGTGGCCCTCAAGCACATCAGCGAGGTCGCGGTACCGCCGCGCCAGATCGATCCGACGATCCCCGACTGGCTCGAGACGGTGATCGTCAAGACCCTGGAGAAGGACCCGGCACGACGCTATGCCTCGGCTGCCGAGGTGGAGGTGGCGCTCGCCGCCGGTGGGCAGGAGGGCGTGCCGGCAGAAGTGGTTGACACCCCCGCGGCCTCGCTCGAGCCGCCGCCGGCACCGGTCGGCCTTCTGGACCTGGGAAGCCCCGCGCCGCCTCCCACCCTGGCGAGAGTGCCGGTGGCGGTGGCGCCGGCAGCCCCGCTGGCACCCTCGCCGACGGCCAGCGAGGGCGGCGGCACCTACGCTGTGCTCGGCGCTCCGCGTCATCCCTGGCGGTGGCTGGCGGCTGCCGTGCTCGTTCTTGCCGTCGGCTGGGGGGCCTGGAGCTGGTTGCGGCCCGCGGCGCGGCCCCCTGGCGCGCCGACCCCGGCGGCGAGCTCGGCGAAACCCGCGGCGTCGCCGGCAGCGTCGACCGCGCCGCCGAACGCCGCGGAGAACCCGCCGCTACCGGCACGGCAGGGGCCGACGGCGACGCCGCGCCGCGAGCCGGCCCCGACCCCGCGACCCGTGGCCGCGGAGCCGGGACCTACGCCCACGCCGCCCGCGGCCGCCGCCTCGCGGCCGCCGGTGCAGCCCGAGCCGGTGAGGGCGAGCCCGCCGGCGCCGGCCGCCAGCCCGCCCGCGGTGCCGGAGGTGCGCGTCTCGGCGACCTTCCGCTGCCGGGGCAAGGTGAAGTTTCAGGTCGACCCCGAGGAGGCGGTGGTGTCGGTCGACGGCAAGGTGCTCGGCGAGGCCGACGACTGGGACGGCATGGGCCGCTCACCGTCCTGGCAGCCGGCCCCTGGCTCCTACGTGGCCTGCTTCCGGCTCAAGGGCTACCACTCCGACTGCGTGCTGGTGGTCCGCGAGCCTGGCGCCAAGGATGAGGTGTGCAAGGTGGACACCCAGCTCGAGGAGATCGACGACTGAGGGTCGCGACCTCCCCGGTTGGCTGCGCTTGGCTACCGTGGTTGAGCGGCGTTGGAGGCGGTCACTGCTTGGTGGTCTGCAGGGTCGCCAGGAAGGCCACCAACTGGTCCAGCTTCGCCTGCACGTCGGCCTCCTGATCGCCGCCCTTCTCGAGGTTCTGGAAGCTCAGGCCCCACACCGGCATGTCGCTGTAGCCGTGGGCGGCGACGGCGTTGCGGCCATCGACCTGCCCGCGCACGGTGGCGGTGTCGAAGGTGCCTTTGTTGCGCTCCGCGAGCTTGGTGAGGTCTGGCGGCGCCGTCTTCAGCATGCCGGCGAGGGGACCGTCACCCAGCCCGGCCGCCCCGTGGCAGTTCGAGCAGTAGACGCGGTAGGTGACCCTGCCGCGTGCGGCGAGCTCTCTCTGCGGCTCGGCCTGCGACGCCGGGCCCCAACTGATGGCGACGAGAGTGAGGATCACCAGCCCCAGGATGGTCCAGGATCGGGTCGTCGTGTTGCGCATGGTTCGCCCTCCTCGCTGCCAGCCTGCCCTGCCCGGGTGGCCCTGTCCACACCCCGGCGGGCAGCCCGGGCGAGGGTTGGCGGGCGAAGGTGTTGGAGCGGGGGAGTCAGGGGTGGAAGTGACGGCTCGTCTCGGGCCGGGCGCCAGCTGCGAGCGGCGCCTCAGCGCAGGCGTTGCAGAGGCCGAGGATCTGCAGCTGATGATGCTCAGGGGAGAAATCGTGGGCCCGGCAGATCCCGGCCTGGAGGGCAGCGATGCCGGGGCTGACGAACTCCACGACCCGGCCGCAGCGCCCGCACACCAGGTGGTCGTGGCTCTGCCCGCCGTGGATGTGCTCGTAGAGGAAGCGGTCGCGGCCGAGGCGTTGCTTGCGCACCAGGCCACATTCGACCAGCAGGTCGAGGTTGCGGTAGACGGTGGCGCGGGAGATCTTGCGGTCGCGCGCCTTGAGGCCGGCGAGCAGCTGCTCGGCGTCGATGTGGCCGTGCTGGCGGTAGATCTCGTCGAAGAGGGTGAGCCGTTCACTGGTGACGCGATGGCCGCGCTCGCGCAGGAACTGCAGGAACTGCTCACGTTCGCGTTCGTTCGCCATGGCTTGCTGGTGTGGAGAGGCGGCGGTCGGTCCACCGCGACGACCGTCCCTGGAGCTTATCAGGCAGAGTGTCGCTCGATTCCCGGCTTCCGATCGTGCTAGAGTCTCCGCGATGAAATTGAGACAGCGTCTCAATAGTGATTCCATGTCAGGGTTGCTAGCGCAGCCAGGCGAGGGTCGGGGTGGCGAAGGGTCGACGCACCGTGCTTGAGCCGGTGGTCGCCCCCACGGGCCCGACCGCCGTGGTGCCGACTGCGCAGGAGGCCGTGCGGGAGATCGTCTCGCTCGCGAGCCTACACCGTGGGCAGCTCGCGCAGCTGGTCGCCGTCGAGCTGCAGGCGGCGGACCGCAACTACCTCTCGGCGCTGGGGCTCACCGTCGGCTGCCGCTTCCGGGTTTGCCACGCCGGCGACCCGTGGATCCTCCAGGCCCGCAGCACGCGGATCGGCATCGCCAGCGCGGTGGCCCGCCAGCTGCAGGTGATGCTGGTCCCAGAAGCGCCAGGGGAGAGCCGGTGCGAGGTGCCCTGCGAGCCGCTCCCCGGCCCGCCCTCCCGCCTGCCCATCCTCGGCTCGGGCGGCCGGCCCGAACCCGATCGATGAGCCTCGCCGGTCCGTCGGTGCTCGCCGCCGCCGGCCCGAGTCGGGCCGGTCAGCCGCTGCGGGTGGCGCTGGTCGGCAACCCCAACACCGGCAAGACGACGCTGTTCAACCGCCTCTGCGGCCTGCGGGCGAAGACGGCGAACTTCCCCGGCACGACCACCGATGCGCGCCTCGGCCGCCTCAGCCTCCACAGCCGGCGGCCGCTCGAGGTCGAGATCATCGACCTGCCAGGCCTCTACCGCCTGGACCTCGACCTTCCCGAGGCCAGGGTCTGCCGCGCCGTGCTGTGGGGAGAAGGCCTCTACCGGCGGCCGGACGCCGCCGTCGTGGTGCTCGACGCCACCAACCTGCCCCGCAACCTGCTCCTCCTCGGCGAGCTGCTGGCGAGCGGATTGCCGACCGTGGTCGGCCTCAACATGGTCGACCTGGCGCAGAAGCGGGGACTGACCATCGATCCCGATCACCTCGCGGCCGAGCTGGGTTGTCCCGTGGTGCCCCTGGTGGCGCGCAAGGGCACGGGGGTCGAGGCCCTCCGGCTCAGCCTCGCGGCGACGCTCGAGAGCCGCCGCGCACCGGCCCCCAAGCAGGTCCCGGGGCGCGAGCCCGAGGCCCTCGAAGCCTGGGCGGATGGCGTCCTCGCCGCGAGCCTGGGCGGTGGCGAGGCGGTGGGCACGGCCGAGGACAGCCTCACCGAGCGCCTCGACCAGGCCTTCACCCATCCGGTGCTGGGAGTGGCCGTCTTCGTCAGCATCATGGGCCTCCTCTTCTGGGTCCTCTTCACGCTCGCCAAGGTGCCGATGGACCTCATCGAGGCCACTTTCGAGCACCTGAGCAGCTGGCTTGGCCAGCACCTGCCGCCGGGGGCGCTGGGTGATCTGCTGGCCAACGGCATCGTCGGAGGTGTCGCCGGCACGGTGGTCTTCCTGCCGCAGATCTGCCTGCTCTTCTTCCTCATCAGCCTGCTCGAGGACACCGGCTATCTCGCCCGCGCCGCCTTCGTGATGGACCGCATCCTCTGTCGCTTTGGCCTGCCCGGGCATGCCTTCGTGCCGCTCCTGTCGAGCCACGCCTGCGCCCTGCCGGGGATCTTCTCGTCGCGCCTGATCCCCGACCGCCAGGACCGGCTGGCGACCATCCTGGTGGCACCCTTCATGAGCTGCTCGGCGCGGCTGCCGGTCTACGTGCTGCTCACCGGGCTCCTCTTCGCCAGCTCGCCGCTCTACGCCGGCCTGCTCTTCGCCGGTTGCTACCTCCTCGGCGCCGCCGCCGCCCTCGGCAGTGCCTTCCTCGCCCGGCGCACCCTGCTCCCCGGCCGCTCGCGCTCGATGGTGCTCGAGCTGCCGACCTACAAGCGCCCGTCGTTGCGCACGGCCTTCTTCGTCGCCGTCGACCAGGGCCTCAACTTCCTGCGCAAGGCCGGCACGGTGATCGTCGGGATCTGCATCGTGATGTGGTGGCTGTCGGCCTATCCCCTGACGCCGCCGCCGCCGGCCGCTGTCGAGCTGCGGCAGTCCGCCGCGGCGCTGGCGACCAGCGACCCCGAGCAGGCGGCAGCTCTCGTCGCCCAGGCCGGGCAGCTCGAGGCCCGGGCCTCGCAGGCGGGGAGCTTCGCGGGCCGGCTGGGGCGCGCCATCGAGCCCGTGTTCGCGCCCTTGGGCTACGACTGGCAGCTCACCGTCGGCGTGCTCACCAGCTTCGTCGCCCGCGAGGTCTTCGTCTCGACGATGTCGGTGCTGTTGGTCGGGGAAGGGGACCTCGACGTCCACGACCGTGGTGTGCTCGAACGCATCCGGGCCGCCACCCGCGACGACGGCAGCCTGCTCTTCACCACACCGACGGCGGCGAGCTTGCTGATCTTCTTCGTCCTCGCCATGCAGTGCCTGCCCACGTTGGCGCTCACCCGCCGCGAGACGGGGAGCTGGAAATGGGCAGCGCTGCAACTGGGTTACATGTCGACAGTGGCTTACCTCAGCGCCTTCCTCACCTACCACGGCCTACGCTGGCTAGGGGTGTCATGAGCGTCTTCGGCTTGCCCTGGGGCGACTGGCAGTTCTACGCCACCACGCTGCTCGCCGCCGGCGGCCTGTGGTGGCTGCGGCGCAGCCTGCGGGTGCCCCGGGAGCGGCAAGGCACGGCGCCGCCCTGCGCGCACTGCAGCAGCGGGGGCTGCGCCCCTGATCCCACGTCGTCGTCGCCCCTGCGCATCCTGCGCTAGGGGCTCGCGAGCAACAACGAGGAGATGTCGATGCGGGGACGGTTGGCCTTTCTCGCTCTGGGCATGGCCTTGGTAGTGGCCTCGGCGGCCGGCGCTGCCGAAGCGCCCAAGCTCGCCTTCTACGTGGTGAGCGAGACGCCGGTGGCCGGTGGGCGGTACGTCGATACCGCGGCCTTCCCGCATGCCGGCTACCTCAGCGCGGCCCCGGACCTCCAGCTGCACAAGCTGGTGAAGGTAGAACCGGACGCGATGTGGGCGAGCTTCCGCGGCGAGACCGCTCAGGTCCGCGCCGCCATGCAGGCCAGGGGAATGCGGCCTGGCCTCTCGATCACCCTGCTGCCGGAGGACGCGGCCGGGCTCACGGCCCTGACCAAGAGGGCGATCGGCAAGCAGGTGCTCCTCTTGCTGGACGGCGAGCCGATCCTCCTGGCGGTGATCCAGACAGCCATCGACAGCGAGTCCTTCCTCATCACCACGCAGACGGAAGCCGAGGCGGAACGCTACCTGGCCAGCCTCGAGCGGCTGGCGAAGTAGCCGGCCGGCAGCGGCTCAAGGTTCACGCCGCTCGATCGCCCGTGCCAGCTTGGCGAGGAGAGCAGCCAGCTGGCCGGCCTCCTCTGGGCTCAGCAGCTCGACGACACGCTGCTCGACGGCCATGTCCTCCTGAAACGCCGCCTCGACCACGTCGCGCCCGCGGGGCGTGAGCTCGACGAGCAGGCTGCGGCCGTCGTCGGGGTCCCGCTCGCGGCGCACGAGCCCGGCGGCCGCGAGGCGCGCCAGGCGGTCGGCCATCCCGGCCGAAGAGACCATCAAGGCCGAGTAGAGCGCCGTGGGCCGCAGGCGGTAGGGCTCGCCGGCACGGCGCAAGGTGGCGAGGACGTCGAACTCACCGGCATCGAGGCCGTGCCGGCCGAAGACGGCCTCGATCTCCGGGCGGAGGGCGAGAGTGATCCGCCGCGCTCTGCCGACGATCGCCATCCCGAGCGTTTCGACTGTGGGTAGCTCCCGGGCCCAGGCGGCCCGCAGCCGCTCAACGTGGTCCCCTTCCCCCGCCACCGGCGCGACCGCGCGCCTTCTTCTCGCCATGCAGGGCCTCCGTCCTCTTTGCATTTGTCTCGACGTCGAGACAAATGATATTCTCGCGACGTGCTGGGCGAGATCCTCGCCCAACTTCTTCGGAGGCGCCACCATGCACGTCGTCCAGCAGCAAGACCTGCCCTTCCAGGGAATGTCCCACCAGTTCATCGGCGCCGACCACCGTGGGGTCGAGATGTCGGCCTATCTCGTCGAGGCGCCCGCCGGCCGCAGCTCGCGGCGGCACCGGCACCCCTACGACGAGGTGGTCTTCGTGCGCCAGGGGCGTGGCACCTGGACGATCGACGGCGTGCCGCACCAGGCTGCCAGCGGGGACATCGTGACCGTCAAGGCCGGCGAGGTCCACAACTTCGCCAACCTCGGCCCCGAGCCGCTGGTGCTGGTCGCCATCCACCTGAGCCGTCGCTTCGTGCAGGAGAACCTCGATTGAGCACGGCGCGGCGCCGGCGGGGGGAGGCCCGCCGGCAGGCTGACGAACCGCTGCGTGGGGCCACTCCTCGACGAGGCTAGCCGGCCTCGACGCTACGCAGATCGAGGAGCCGCGCCGAGATGAAGTTGAAGTTGTCGAGGCGCAGACCGCCATCCTTCAAGCTGCGGAAGCGGGCTGCCCAGATCAGCTCACCACTGCCACGGCCGTCGGGCTCGAGGTCCAGCTGCAGCACCGTGAAGGGGTAGTCGCGACGGGGGCTGCTGCTGAAGATCTCGCGGATCGAGATCGGCCGCTGGGCGATCAACAGGAGGTGGGAACCCTTCTCGTCCTCGAAGCGCGAGGCGAAGGCGATCGGGATGGGCAGCCGGGTGCCGATCTGCAGGCTGCCGACGGTCTCGGCGCCGAGCACCTGCTGGGTGAAGGCGGTTTGGTTCTTGCTCATCGCCTGCTCGAGAGCTTTGAGCCGCTCCTGCGAGCTCAGGCGATCGAGGGAGATGCGGACCTGGTGCGAGACCATCGCCGGTCGCGGTGAGAGCGGGTCGACGACGGTGGCGAGGTAGGTGAGCGGTTGTGCGGCGGCGCTAGAGTCGGCGGTGGCGTCGGGAGCGGCGACAGCGGGTACGGCGACGAAGAGGGCTGCCAGCAGTGCGACGAAAGAGCGAGGGTTGCGGATCATGGCGCTCTTCCTCCTTTCGTCCCCTGCCACTGCAAAGGGCGCACCAGCCGTAGCCGGCCCGGCGGCGAGCCGTGAAGAGGGTAGAGTCGAGGCGGCCGCGCAGCCCCTTCACCACCATGTCGCACCCTCCCCAGCTCTCCCCGCCCCCGCGCCCAAAGCAGACCGGGTCGCGGCGCGGGAGCTCCCGCCGCGCCGGCCTCCTCGCCTTCTTCCAGCGCGCCGGTCCGGCCCTGGTCTCGGTCGCCCTGTTCAGCGTCGCCCTGCTGACCTTGCGCCACGAGCTGCACCACGTGCGCTTGGAGGAGGTCGGCCGGGAGGTGCGCAACCAGCCGTCGGCGCGTCTTCTCCTCGGCCTTCTCCTCACCGCCGCGAGCTACGGGGTGCTCACCCTCTACGACCTGCTGGGTCTCGCCTACCTCGCGCGCCCCCTCGGCTACCCACGGACGGCCCTCGCCTCTTTCGTCGGTTATTCCTTCAGCAACACGGTGGGCAACGCCCTCCTGGTCGGTACCTCGGCGCGCTACCGCCTCTACTCGCAGTGGGGCCTCTCGGCCCTCGACGTCACCAAGCTGGTGGCCTTTGCCTCGGGCACCTCCTGGCTCGGCTACTGTGCCGTCGCCGGGGTGGTCTTCCTCGCCGAGCCGCTGACCGTCCCGGCCAGCCTCCACCTGCCGTTCGGCACCACCTGGGGCGTTGGCTGGCTGCTCGCCGCCGTCCCGCTCGTCTACCTCGGCGCCACGTTCGCCGAGCGGCGGAGCTGGACCCTGCGCGGCTGGGAGATCGAGCTGCCGCGGCCGGCGATCGCCCTCGCGCAGGTGGTCATCGCAGTGGTCGACTGGTCGCTCGCCGGGAGCGTCCTCTACGTGCTGCTGCCGAGTGGGGTGGCGACCAGCTGGCCGGCCTTCCTCGGCATCTTCCTCCTCGCCCAGGTGGCTGGGGTGGCGAGCCAGGTCCCCGGCGGCCTCGGCGTCTTCGAGACCGTCTTCCTCTTGCTGTTGGGGCCGGCCACGACGCCGGCCGTGGCCGGCTCGCTCGTGCTCTTCCGCGTCGTCTACTACTGGCTGCCGCTGCTCTCCGCCATCCTGCTGCTGGCCATCCGTGAGCTCGCCGAGCGCCGCCACGGGCTGCTGCGCACGGGCCGTGCGCTCGCCCGCTCCCTGCCAGCGATGGCGCCGCCGGCGTTGGCCATCGGGGCGCTGGTGGCGGGCGCCGTCCTCCTCGCCTCGGGCGCCACCCCGGCCCTCGCCCCGCGGCTGGCCCTGCTGCACGGCAACGTCCCGCTGCCGGTGGTGGAGATCTCGCACTTCGTGGCCTCGCTCGCCGGGGTGGGCCTCTTGCTGCTCGCTCGTGGCCTCGAACGGCGGCTCGATGCCGCTTGGTTGCTGGCTGCGGTCCTGCTCGCTGTGGGTGCCGTGGCGTCCCTGCTCAAGGGCCTCGATTTCGAGGAGGCGGCTGTGCTCCTCGTCCTTCTGGCCGGCTTGCTGCCGGTTCGTCGCCACTTCTACCGGCAGGCGGCGCTCCTGGCCGAACCCTTCACGCCGGGCTGGATCGCGGCGATCGCCCTGGTGCTCCTGGGCTCGACCTGGCTGGGCCTCTTTGCCCACAAGCACCTCGAATACTCGGGTGAGCTGTGGTGGCGCTTTGCCCTTCATGGTGACGCCCCCCGCTTCCTGCGGGCGACCGTCGGTGTCCTGGTGGTGGTGGTGCTCTTCGCCCTGGCGCACCTTCTGCGGCCCGTGCCCAGCGAACCACGCCTGCCGGACGAGGCCGAGCTCGCACGCGCAACCCCGATCGTCCGCGCCACGCGCGCGACCTCGGCCCATCTCGCCTTGCTCGGGGACAAGCACTTGCTCTGGCATGAGAGCGGCAAGGGCTTCGTGATGTACGCCGTCGAGGGGCGTAGCTGGATCGCGATGGGGGACCCCGTGGGCGACGAGACCGTGCGCCACGAGCTGGCCTGGGAGTTTCGCGAACGGGTCGATCGCGAGGGCGGCTGGACGCTCTTCTACCAGGTCCGCCCGGAGAACCTCCACCTCTATCTCGACCAGGGCCTGAGCCTGCTCAAGCTCGGCGAGGAGGCCCGCCTACCGCTCGGCGAGCTGACTCTCGAGGGCGGGGGGAAGAAGAAGCTGCGCCATGCGACCCGCAAAGTGGAGGAAGAGGGCTGCACCTTCGAGGTCGTGCCGCCTGAGCGGGTGCCGGACCTCTTGCCGCAGCTCGCCGGCATCTCGGACGACTGGCTGGCCGGGCGCCGCAGCCGCGAGAAGGGCTTCTCTCTCGGCTTCTTCTCGGCCCCTTACCTCGCCCGCTGCCCCCTCGCCCTGGTGCGCCAAGACGGCGCCCCCGTGGCCTTCGCGAACCTCTGGCTGGGCGGTGGGGGCGAGGAGCTGTCGTTCGACCTGATGCGCCATCTCGCGGCGGCCCCGTCCGGGGTGATGGACTTTCTTTTCGTCCACCTTGCTCTCTGGGGCCGCGAGCAGGGCTACTCCTGGCTGAACCTCGGCATGGCACCGCTGTCCGGCCTGGCCGACCGCCGGCTGGCGCCGCTGTGGAGCCGGCTCGGCGCCCTCGCTTTCCGGCACGGGGAGCACTTCTACCACTTCCAGGGCCTGCGCCAGTACAAGGAGAAGTTCTCGCCCGTCTGGGAGCCGCGCTACCTCGCCGCCCCCGGCGGCCTGGTGCTGCCGCGCGCCCTCACCAACCTCGCCACCCTGATCGGCGGCGGCCTGCGTGGAGTGATCGCCAAATGAGCCTGGGAACCAGCGTCCCGCCCCTGTTGCACTCGCCCGTGTTGCTCGCCACGGCCTTGCCCGCGGGCCGTGCCGCCGGAGAATCTACTGCAGGCCCAGGCCAGAGGCTCGCTCGGGCGGTGCAACCGCGGGAGCGAGCCCCGAGCTTCGCTGGCGATGCGGCGGTCGACCGCAGCATCCTCACTGCCGCCTCGCCGGAGAATTGACCGCATGCAACCCCGCCCTGGGACGATCTCGATGGTCGACAAGCAAGCCGGCGAGCAGCGCGACTACGACCTAACGGTCCACCTCTTCACGATCTCGGCCGGGATGATCGGCGTTTGCCTCACCGCCATCGGCATCCTGCGCCTGGTGACGGCCCAAACGCAGATCGAGACGTTGGGCGACGAGCTGCTGGCGATCGATGCCGTGCTCTACGTGCTGTGCTGTTTTCTGGCCTTTTGGTCGTTCAAGGCGGCGCGGGAGGCGGTGCGGCGGCGCCTGCGCTGGGTGGTGGACGGCCTCTTCATGCTCGCGCTGTCCATCATGGTGCTGGTCTGTGCCGTGATCGCCTACGCCCTCGCTTGAGCTCGGCGCTCGGCTGGAGGGGGAGAAGACGGCGGCCGGCCGTGGCCGACCGCCGTCGCGGATCAGCCGCGGCTCACTGCACCGGCGGCGGCTCGTCGGCGGCCGGCGGTGGGGTGGTCGTGGCGCTTTCCTCGGTGTCGTCGCCCATCGCCTCGTCTTCGGCAGCGGCTTCCTCGGCCTCGGCCTGTTCGGCGGCCGGCGTACCGCCGTTCTCAGCGGCCGCGGCGGCCGGGTTGGCCTCCTGAGCGGGGGCGGGTGCGGGGGTGTCGTGCTTGCCACCGCAGGCGATCATCGGCATGGCGACGACCGCCAGCACAGCCAGGGTGAGCCAGAAGAGAGCCGTCTTCTTCATGAGGTTTGCTTCTCCGTCGTCAGGTCCCGGCGATCTTCTGCGCAAGCTCGCAGGGGAGGAGTGCCGGGAGCGTTCTCAAGGCGACCCCGGTGGCTCCGGGATCGAGACATCACGCAGGGTGACGGTACCAAAATCCGACCACGGCCGGTCGAGCCCCTGCCGCGGGCCCACCACCACGATGGCCAGCTCGTCGGCGCGCAGGTGGCGGCGAGCGGCCTCGCGCACCTGCTCGACGGTCACCGCCTCGACGCCGGCACGGTAGCGGGAGAGCCAGTCGCGAGGATAGCCGTAGAGCTCGTAGCTCAGCTGCTGGAAGAGCGTCTTGCTTGGGCTGTCGGAGTTGAAGATGAAAGCGTTGAGGATCGCCGCCTTGGCCTCGGCCACCTCCGCCTCGGTGGGCGGGTTGGTGGTCATGCCCCGCACCTCGTCGAGCAGGGCGGCGATGCCGGCACCGGTGGTCTCGGCCTTCGTCGACATCAGGACCACGGTCATCCCGCGGTGGTCGTAGGTGCTGGCCACGGCGCCGAAGACGCTGTAGGAGAGGCCTTTCTTCGAGCGCACGGTCGAGAACAGGCGCGAGGAGAAGGCGCCGCCGAAGAGCTGGTTCATCACCTCGAGGGTGAAGTAGTCGGGATCGTCGCGGCGGATGCCGAGGGCGCCGAGGCCGAGGTAGGACTGGTTGAGCTCCGGCCGCTCGATGGCGTAGACGCCCGGCCGCGGGCCGTCGCCCTCGGCCGGGAGCTGGTCGCGTCCCGCCTCGCCGCGCGACCAGTCGCCGAACGCCTGGCGGATCGCCGCCAAGGCCTGCTTGCGGTCGAAGTCCCCAACCACTCCGAGGACGGTGCGCTCGGGGGTGATCCGGCGCTGCTGCCAGGCGGCGAGGTCCTCGCGGCGGATGCTGGCGACGGCGGCGTAGGTCGGCGTGCGCGCCCAGGGCGAGCCGTCGCCGTAGACGACCTCGGCCAGCTCGCGCTGCAGGATGCCGTTCGGGTTGTCGTTCTGCCGCGCGATGCCGGCATTGAGATAGGTCTTCGCTTGCTCGAGGCGGTCCTCGGGCAGGCGGGGCCGGCGCAGCACGTCGGCGAAGGTGCCCAGCAGCTCGCCGAAGTCCTCGGCCAGGCAATCGAGGCTCGCGCGCAGGGTCGAGGCCGTCGACGAGATCTCTATCGCAGCGGCCTTCGCTTCCAGGTAGTCGTCGAGCTGGTCGGCATCGCGGTCGCCGGCGCCACCGCCGCGCAGCACCTGGGCGGCGAGCTGCGACATCCCCACCTGGCCCACCGGGTCATAGACGCCGCCGGCTTTGATCAGGGCCACGGCCTGGACGAGGGGCAGCTGGTGGTCTTCGAGCAGCAAGACCACGAGGCCGTTCGCCAGCTCCACACGCTCAGGTTGCGGGATCTCGAAGGCGGGGAGCGGGGGGTAGCGCAGCTCATCAGCGTGGCGCACCTGGGCCACGCTGGGGGAGACGGTGCCGCCCACGAAGAAGGCGCCAAGCAGGCAGGCGACGGCGGTTGCAGTTCGGTTGCGCATCCTTGCCTCTCCTAGCGGCCACCGTGGGTGGTCGTCGGTCCTTGCGCACCGGGCCGGCCCGCCGCGGGGTCGCTCTCCACCTTGCCGACGATGCGGTTGCTGTCCATGAAGGTCTGCTGCGCCACGCGCCGGATGTCGGCCTTGGTGACCGCCGCCAGCTGGTCGAGCGAGCGGAAGAGCATCCGCCAGTCGCCGAACAGGCGCTGGTGCTCGGCGAGCTGTTCGGCGAGGCCCGAGGCATCGTCCAAGCTGCGCACCAGCTCGGCACGGGTGCGGGTACGGAAGCGCGCCAGCTCGGCGTCGCTGACGTCCTCGTCGCGCAGGCGAGTGATCTCGCTGCGGATGGCCTGCTGCACCTGGTCGAGGCTCACGCCACGGGCCGGCACCGCCAAGACCAGCCACAGGCCGGGGTACTTGTCGCCCGGGAGGCCGGTGAACGAGCGCACCGCGACGGCCAGCCGCTGGTCGCGCACCAGCGAGCGGTAGAGGCGCGAGGTGCGGCCGTTCGAGAGGATGTCGTCGATCGCCATGTAGACGGCCTGGTCGGGATGGGTGATCGCCGGCTTGTGGTACGCCTCGAGGTACATCGGCTGGGCCGGGTGCCGCAGCACGACGGTCTTCTCGACGCCCTGCGGCGGCTCGACCGAGCGCAAGGGCAGCGGCGCCGGGCGCGCCGGGATGCGGCCGAAGTACTGCTCCAAGAGGGGGATGACCTTCTCGTGGTCGATCGCGCCGACGATCGCCGTCACCAGGTTCGACGGTGCGTAGTAGGTGTCGAAGAAGGACTGCGCATCGGTCATCGTGATCGCGTCGAGATCGCTCATCGAGCCGACCGTCGAGTGCTGATACGGATGGGCCACGAAGGCGGCGCTGATCATCTGCTCGAGGAGCTTGCGCAGCGGATTGTTCTCCACCCCCAGCCGGCGCTCCTCCTTGACGACGTCGCGTTCCTGGTAGAACTGCCGGAAGACGGGATGCAGGAAGCGCTCGGACTCCAGGTAGCAGAACAGCTCCAGCTTGTTGACCGGCAGCGAGTAGTAGTAGGTGGTCGAGTCGGCGCCGGTCGCGGCGTTCATGCCGTTGCCGCCCTCGCGGTCGATCAGCGACGGGAACTCGTTGCGCACCACGTATTGCTCGGCCGCCTGCGTGCGCTCGCGGAAGGCCTGCTCGAGGCCGGCGAGGCGGGCGGCGTCGGGGTGGGGGGAGAGCCGCTCGGCCTGCCAGGCGAGATAGGCCTCCTCCTGCGCCGCCAGGGCCACCTTCTCGGCGTCGTAGTCGGTAGTGCCGATGTGGGGCGAGCCCTTGAACGCCATGTGCTCGAACATGTGGGCGAGGCCGGTGATCCCCAGCACTTCCTGCGCCGAGCCGACGTCCACCACCGTGGCGAAAGAGAACACCGGCGCGCCCGGTTGCTCGACCAGGATGAACGTCCAGCCGTTGGCGAGGGTGTGGACCGTGGTGCGTTTCTCGAAGGCGGCGAGGTCCTGCGCGGCAGCCAGAGAAGGGGCGAGAAGAGCGGCGGCGATGAGGCCGATCGAGGTCGCCGCACGGCGGCGCCACCGGCGTCCCGGCGCGGGCTGAGAAGGGAGCTGGCTCATCGGCGCAGTCTAGCAGCCGGCCGCGAGGACCTCTTCCATCACGTCGAAGAGGCCTTCCACCTCGTCGTCGGTCACGCAGTAAGGCGGCAGCAGATAGAGCACATTGCCGAGAGGGCGCAGCTGCAGGCCGCGGTCGAGGAAGGTCGCCATCAGGCGGGGGCCGAGGTCGTCGAGGTAGCCGCCTTCGCCCTGCGGGGCCAGGTCGAGGGCGGCGACGGCGCCGAGCTGCCGGGTGCTGTCGACTGCCGGGAGCGCCGCCAGGCGAGGCAGGCGCCGCGCGTAGATCCGTTCGAGGCCGGCCACCCGGGCGAGCGCCCGCTCGTCGTCGAACACCCGCAGGCTTTCGAGCGCCACGGCGCAGGCGAGGGCATTGCCGGTGAAGGAGTGGCCGTGGAAGAAGGCATGGCCGCGGTCGGTCGACAGGAAGCTGGCGTAGATCTCCTCGCTTGCGAGTGTCGCCGAGAGGGGGAGATACCCACCGGTGAGGGCCTTCGACAGGCAGAGGAGGTCCGGTGCGACCGGCCCGTGCTCGCAGGCGAGGAAGCGGCCAGTGCGGCCGAAGCCGGTAAAGATCTCGTCGGCGATCAGCGGGATGCCCCGCTCGCGGGTGAGTTGGCGCATCGCGACCAGCTCTTCGGCCGGCCACATACGCATCCCCCCGGCGCCCTGCAGCATGGGTTCGACGATCAGCGCAGCGACCCGCTTGCCGTCGCGCTCCAGGAGCTCGCCGAGGGCAGCCGCCGAGCTCACGCGAGCGACCTCGAAGAAGAGGTCGGAGAAGGCCTGGTGGAAGGCTGCCACGCCACCGGCGGCCATCGCCCCGAAGGTGTCGCCGTGGTAGGCGTGCTCCAGGGCCACGAAGAGCCGCCGCTGCGGCTCGCCGCGCTGGCGCCAGTGCTGATAGGCCATCTTGAGGGCCACCTCGACCGCCGTCGAGCCGTCGTCGGAGTA
>WBZL01002371.1_pt1 | contig 18410 bp, 31 predicted proteins | sample 5204291 | NCBI WGS metagenome assembly WBZL01 (sample SAMN12344345, study PRJNA552823) | activated sludge metagenome | biome: Activated sludge suspended growth; feature: Nitrification reactor; material: Wastewater; isolation source: activated sludge from nitrification reactor of wastewater...
AACGCAGCAGTTGCTGCCAAAAAGAAAGAACTGAAGGACCGCATCAACGCCCACTATAGCCAGCAGGTTTCTCCCGTAAGCGTTGGCGAGGGTAAAGGAGCAGCTACGGCGCCCGCCCCGAAGAAAGGAGAGAAGCCGGGTTCTAGCCCGGAGACAGCTATTGACGCAACTAGCCTAGCAAAGCCCCCGAAGAAAGGAACGTGGATTAAACTTCCCAGCGGCAAGATCGTACAGGCGGACTAATGGCAAATTGGCGGGATAAATACGAAGCCGAACCTTCCTCGGATACACCTGAGCGGGCATGGTGGCGGAAGTACGAAGAAGACCAAAAGCCCTACTCACGTAGAGGCTCCGTAGAGGCGCGCAACAAGCAGGCTGAGCCAGACATTCTAAGCAAGCGCGCACAGCGCTTTCAGCTTGGAGCACAGCTTGACGCAGAACTCTCGCCTGTCATGGGACGAGGGGAAGACCTCATTGCGCACCAGCAGCGCGTAGAAGAAGCAGCAGCTATGGTACGCCCTGACCCCCCTGCTGGCTGGAACCGACAAGAGTTCGAGAGCTTCATGGACGCTGAAAGAGGCGGGATGGGCGTTACTCCCGGCACGGGGCGCACTGCCGAAGACGCTATGGTTGTCGGACAGAACCTCGGTGTTGTTGGTGCCAAGTTCCGTGAAGGGTGGCGTACTACCAAAGCGGGTATGGCTGCGGACGAGTATCTGCGTACGGGCAGAGTTACCGTAGGGTTTACTCCGTTCAAAGGTGCCGAGTATCTGGAAGGACCGGCAGCGGAGAAGTACGTCCGAGAACTGGCATCTGTCACCGAAGACACTGCTCTTGCTGAAGCGTTCGACAAGCAGGTTGGCGCAGGCGCTCGCGCCCTTACGTCTACCTTGTCCCAGCCGGAACAGTTGCTGTCCATTCCGGGCGGTATCGTTGGTGCTATGGTGGGACAGCCTACGCTTGGCGCAGCGCTTGGTGCTGCTCCCAGTACCGTTAAGGGATACTACTCCGATCTGTTGGCTAACCTGCAAGCAGGGGCACCCCACGATATTGCTAGCGCTAACGCTCTTGCTGGTGCTGGTATCGACTTTGCCACAGAGACTCTGGGTGGACGCTTTGGCGCTAGCGGTGGTGTGCTGGGAGCAGGGGCGCGCTCTGCTGCTGAAGAGGCGTCTGCCGAGCTTGGTCGGATGGGAAGTGATTACGCCTTCTCTTTGGCGGACGAGAGCTTTGCCAGCAAACTGCCCAAGACCTTTGGTGAAGGTGCAGAGCGTGTAGGCGAGGCTGGCATTGCTGGCGGGCTCGGTGCTGCCATCATGGTAGGCGCTCCGCGTCTTCCGGGAAAGCTTGGTGAAGGACTGGCTGCCGCTCGTGAGATGCTGGCCCTAGCAGGTGGCGTGTCCGATGGACGTCCCCGGTCCTCGATAAAGATTGATCCCAAGATCAACGCAGGGCTAGAAACCGCGCAGCCGAAGGCGAACACCGCCCCCTCTATAGACGCTCCGATCTCTATAGCCCCTACCAGTATAGATACTGTAGATACCCAGATCACTACAGGTATCAATACAGAAGAAGCTAAAAGAGAAGGAGTGAACCCAGCCGGCGTTTCTAAGGAACGAGAAATCCCAGCAAAAGAGGACACGCTCTCTGGGGCTCCGTTGTCTCCCGTTCAGGAAACTGCTCCTACTCCCAAGATGGGAGCGAAGGAAGCGGTAGCTGTCGCTATGGCAGAGTCGCAAGACAAAGCGACCAAAGACCCGGTGTACGCGGAGTGGGCTAACGCTAACCGCAAAGAGCGCTCCGAGCAGATACAGACACGCGCTCGCGAGCTTATGGAGCCTGTCATTGGAACCGGCCCTGTAGCCTCCCAGAATCAACCGCAGGCCCTACCCGCTACCCCAGTAGCGCCCCCTGTCTCAGAAGCTCCTGTAGCTCCACAGGAAGCGGCTACGAGCGTACCTGCAAGTGCTCCGGTGGTTGCCCCTGCTCCGGGGGTACAAAGTCCCGTTACTTCCGCACAAGTACCGCAAGTTAGTACCACTCCGACACAGGACAGCATCTACGCTGCCACTGATCGGAAGGGATACGTCTCTGCTGTGCACTCGTTTGTGAAGACACTCCCAGACGGGGCTACTATTACTGACGAAGACACAGGAGTTGTGTACACTGTACGCCAAGTCACCAACCAGAAAACAGGCGCAGTGACGGTAGAGCTTTCTACCAGCGGTGACGGGCAAAACGATGTGGCTTTTACTACAAAAGCCGATGGTACGGTAAAGGTTGTGGGAGATGTATACTTCCCGCAAAAAGGCAAAGCAACCATTACCTTGCCAAAAGCACCAAAAGCGCCGAAGACGTCCGCCCCGAAACCCATATCCGACAAAGACGCTCTTGCTCAAGCTTTCACAGAGCTACAGACGCGCTCTCTTAACGATCCGGAGTTTCAGAAGCAGGTAACTGCTAATCCGTCGTTGATGCGGCAGATGGCTACGCAGCGGGCTAGCGAGATCGTGGCCCAGAGCACTCAGACCCAGCAGCCTGCGACTGCTGCCCAAGAAGCGCCAGAGGTTCCGGTTACCGCAGCACCTACACAAGCCGAGACTCCTGCCCTTGACGTAGCTGCGGGCGGTCCGACCACCAATAAGCCCAAGTTTGCTTCCAAGGACGACTTCTACACGGAGTTGTATTCCGGAGTGGGCGACAAGGAAGCCGTAGAGGCGCGCAAGATTCACGACAAGATTGTTGTGTACGACGGCCTCCCGGACCTCGCCAGTATTGACCCGGACGTAGCGGCTAAAGTACAAGAGGCTACTCAAGAGCAGGGCGATACTGGTGCCCGGCCCCGCGCGTTTCAGTACAACGGAAAGGTCTACTTCGATCTGGAAGGCGTTCGCCCAGGACAGGCCAAGAGCGCCTTCTTGCACGAAGCGCGTGTTCACCTTGCTGCAAAAGCAGAGCCTGCCCGTGTGTCTGCCCTTGCTGGACGGGTTGTTGCTCTGGCAAAAGCGGGAGACGCTACCGCCAAAGCGGCGGCAGATACTGTAAGCAAAGAGTACCCCGGACTGGTTAAGGCAGCCCGAGACGGCAGTGAGTCTGCCAAAGACCTGTCTCGCGAAGAGTTGCTGGCCGACTTCGCCCAGCGCGTGTACGACCGGGTTAAGTCTGGGCAAGGCGTGTCAGGTACGATCAAGCGTCTGTACTCTGATGTAATGTCGTACCTCCGCGATTTGTACACCACAGTTGCCAAGAAGTACCTTGGGGAGAAGTTTGCCCTTAGCATAACTGACGTAGACATCCTCGATGCTGTCCGGTATGGCCGTACTGCTGCCGGGTTTAAGGGAGAGGTGGCGCCTACCCGTATGGCAGAGGCTGCCCAAAAGGCGAAGGACGCTACTCCGGCCATGGCGCTCGCCTCGAACAACGCTCAGCCGGGCACGGAGGTACCTAAGAAGGCTCCGCTCCAAGCTACCGAAGAGCGCATTGCCAAAACGGTAGCGACCCTGTTTACGCCAAAGGGCACTGCCTCTACTGATGCCCAGCTTATGGGTGAGCGTGCTATCGGCACCTCCAACGAGCTGCGCATTGCTGGCGAGGTGTTGGTACGTGATCTGATGTCCAGTCTATCTGACCAGATCGGTAGCTTGCCAAAGCGGACACAGATGTTGTACCGATACAACATTGGCCAGTACCTTGCGGGCGATCCTACGGCTGCTCCAAACATCCCGAAGGATGTGCGTACTACGCTCGACGCTATGCGTGAGATGCTGGACAACAACACGATGCGGCTTATTGCCCTTGGTGCTGTTGAGTCTAAAGACATTCCCAAGATGCTAAGCAATCTGGGACGGTGGATTCACCGAGATTTCGACGTGTTCCACCACGAGCCGGGTGACATCGTATCTCCGGGCGGTTACCAGCAGATGGTGCAGGAGATGGCAAAGCGAGGCAACGATCTGGTTGCAAAGGTGCTGCCAGAGGCTATGGACGAGATGCGCCTGCCTGCTGCGGATGTTATCACCAAGATTGGAGCCATCACCCAGAACAAGGGAGGCAAAGACGCTTGGCGCCAAGAGTCCTCCAAGATGCTCCGGGAAGTGCAAGGCAAGAAGCCGCTCAAGAAGGGCACCAAGAAGAAGAATGCAGCTATCCGCAAGCAAGCGGAGAACTACTTGCGCGCTATGGCTGGTAAGTGGGGCATCGGTAAGAACACCCCGCTTGACGGACCTGACGGTATCATCGAGCGCCTTGCTGCTCTTAGCACAAAGGGCGAGGATGTGCTCAAGGAAGCTGCCGCGCGCTACGCCAACTCGTTGCTTGATCCTAACGCCAGCCCGTACAACGAAGTGTTCCAGCGCCCGACAACTAGCCCCATGGGGATCGACGACTCCGCTCTGGACAAAGCACGTACGCGCGTACCTGAGTGGGTCAGGGTTCTGTGGGGCGAGTTCAAAGACCCCGTGCCACGGTTCCTTGTGTCTCTCGACAATCAGGCGGACATCATTGCCAAGTTTACGGCGCTGGCCGAGTACAAGCAGAAGGGACTTGCTAGCGGTCGGGTAGTCCCGAATACCAAAGATACTATCGACTATGAGATGCGTCGTAAAGGGTACCATCTTCTCCAAAAGCCTAATGACAAACTGTACTACGGCCCCTTGGAGAATACGTGGGTTAAGATGGAAGACCTGCCGATGCTCGAAGTGGGCGCCCTGAAGGACTTTGTGGGGCGGCAGATTCGCCACAGCATGGGGGCCGGTCTACTCAAGATTCTCTCTGTTCCGGGACAGGTGGCCAAGATGATGCTGGTGGCTGGTGATATGTCTTCGCAGATGGTGCAAGCTGCTAGTGCCGTTGTGTTCTACTCTCGCCTTAAGCTGGCAGCGTTGCCGAAGGCCATCAAGGGGGCTAGGTACACGTCTCTTGGTGGTACGTTCTTGGGCAAAGCCATTGACGACAAGCAGCTAGACAGTGATGTAAAGGCTATTATCCGGCAGGGTGTGTTGGTCAACAACGCGCTGGCTGGCGACGCCCGCCGTAAGTTGATTGAGCTTGTCAAGAAGCCGGGCGAAGAGTTCTTGTCTGTCCCGGTATCTGTGGGCAAGACAGTCGGGCGGGGCTTTAGTGCGTTCCAAGATGGCCTGTCCCGCATGATGGCGCTCCCCGATGAAGTGTCCAAGATCATGATGGTGTACGGGCGCATGGAGGACTTGGCGGACATCTACCCAAACAAGTCTCGCGATGAACTGCTGGCGATTGCTGGCGAAGAGACGATGCAGACTACGCCCACCCTGAACCGCGAAGCACCTCTTGCTCGCTTCCTAGCCAACTCTGGTGTAATCAATCCGTTTGCTACGTTCCTCGCGTCCAACTTCCGCAACTTCTATAACCACTTTTCTCTGGCCAAGAAGTACGGCAGCATGCCGGGTAAGGAAGCCAAGATGTACGCAGCCAAGGAATTGTCTGTGGCAAGCCTTAAGGCTGCCGGTATTTTTGCCATCACCAAGGGACTTGTGGCAGCAGGTTACGCCACGGGTGCCGGTGCTCAGGTCATGTTCGCTAGCTTGATGCAAGCTCTTGGTGCAGACGACGAGGAGCAGGAAGAGATCAAGAAGCAAGCAGAAGCTGCGGCCAAAATGCAGCGCGAGCACTACCCGGCAATGCGCGTGCTTGTACCTGAGTGGCAGCTTGGCGAAGTGCAGATGCTTCGCGAGATTGCTCCAGACATCTACACGTACGGTGCGTTGCAGCGGTTTGATCCGTCCCCGATGGGCGCCATCATGAGCGCCGTAAGCCGCGACGATCCAGAAGAATTGGCAGCTATCCTGTCCGATAACCTGTTCTCTGAAGCCCCGCTTATCAAGGGCTTTGCCGCAGTGCTTGGGACAGTAGACGATGTGCTTGCTGACACGGCCAGTCAGGCGCTTCCAGATTACCAAGCAGATGCTAGACGCGCTGCCGAAGTGAAGAAGTTCTGGGACGGTGCTGGCGAGATTGCCCTCAACTTTACTCCCGGTACTATCAAGCGCATGTACAAACAGCTTACGGATGATGTGGATTACACCGCTCTTGAGACTTTCATTACCAACACGGGCGGTACTGTGGGGGTGCTGGATGTGCGTAAGCGTACTGGGGAGATTGCCGGGGACTACAAGGCGTTCGTAGATGGACGCAAGAAATCCATTGGCAAAATTGTCAGCACCAAAGATGGTCTTGCTTTCGACTCTGAGATTGATCTTGTGGACGATTTTACCGAGCGAGCGGTAGCTTGGCGTAAAGCCCGCTCAAAGATTGCTGCTGTCCAGAGCTTGGGCAAGTCTGATCTGTGGATCAAAGACGCCATCAAGTCGAACCCGTACGCTTCTTCACTGTCCAAGGAAGAAATCACCTCCCTGCTTACTGGGCGCTTTGTCGTTCCTAACTACAACAAGTGGCTGAAGGAACAGAGGGAGACGGACCTGAAAGACCCGAAGAACTCGATGCGCAAAGAAGAAGTACGTGCACAATATGCTCGCTACGAACAAGACCTGAGTAAGTTCTACGAAGGACTACAAGAACTGCTTCAGAAAGAAGGGATAACCAAGCGATGATAAACCGAAGCGGGCTAAACGCACTAAGAGGCTCTATTGGTATGGGCCAAGGCAACATCCGAAACGAGAACACAAGGAGCAACGATATGTTCAATAGTCCATACGCAAAGAGCGGCAACTTCCAAGGGGGCGCCAACAGCGGTAACTTGAATCCGTTCGGCCCGGCCCAGAGTAGCGGGCAGGCACCTATGACCGGCAACCCGGAAAGTCCGTACAACACCAAGCCGAACTACGCGAACGGGGGCGGGCTTAATCAGAATCCCGGAGGTACGCAGCAGGGGGGCATGCAAAATCCTGACGGATTCATTCAGCAGCAGAATCCGTGGGCGCCTGCTAATTGGATGAATCCGGGCAACCGTCCGCAGGATAGCCAGAGCGGTGGCGGGTGGAATCCCAACGGCTTTAACGGATTCATTGGTGCAGGTAGCAACGCCCCATACAACGGCCCCATTGGTGGTGGGTTCTCTCAGAACAAGGGCCCGGAAATGCCGCCGACGGTTAACCCCGGACAACCGGGACAGGCTACGAACGCCCCCAACCCCTCTGTGCCTGCCGGGCCGACGATGCCCCAGTTTGTTATGGGCGGTGCGAACAACCCGGCTGTCAACCTTAACGGGCGAGATAACCCGCGTCGCTTCATGCAGCGTCCGTCCCTGAGCCCGCAGCAGATGCGCCAGTTTACCCGCCCCGGACAGCAGATACCACCGAATGGGTACAAGCCGCCTGACGGGTCTATCGACCTCCCTCCCGGCCCGGTTGGGTACTAAGCCATGAGCGTCTACACTCTAGCTTCTCTTAACCCGCAGGCACAAGGACAGCAGCCCGGTGGTGTAGCTACTGGTCACGTCCCTCAGCAGCCTAATATGGGTCTTGGTCCTAACCGCTACGTGCCTCCGACGTTTAACTGGGGCCGGGGTAACGGCGGCCAGCCTAACTACTCCCAGATGGACTGGAACCAGATGCAGGCATTCTACATGCCGCAACAGCAGAACAACACGTTCTCGAATCCGTACATGCAGCAACTACAGGGTATGCTTGGGCAGTTCTCGGCGCAGTACGGTGGGCCTAACCGCCAGCCCACGATGCCCAACTTCGGTAGCTACAACCCCGGATTTGGCGGCCCGACGAGCTTCTACGATCAGCAAAGAGGTGTGGGCGGTATGCAAAACCCTTCCGGATTCTGGGGAAACTACGGACCAGAGGGGCAAGAGCTTGGAGGGAGCATTATGCCGGTGCGTGGCGGCTTCATGGGTGGTGACAGCTTCGGCGGAGGTGCTGGGTCTTGGGCTGACCAGATAGGGCGCTCTGGTGGTAGCTCCGGCTACTTTGGGGACATGCGAAACGGGGGCTTTGGCGGACGAGGCGGGTACCCGCAGATGCCACAGTTCAACCCGTACATGCTGGCCCGTAGCAACCTCGGCGGTATGGATTTCAACCAGATGTTTGATCCCAGATTCGCTATGCTCTTTGGTATGGGAGGTCTTGGCTCGCTGCGTCCGCAAGGATTTGCAGCTACCCAGCCGCAGCAGCCTCCGTCTACGGACAACGGGCAGAAGCCAATGATGCTGGGTGGTGGAGGCTAACATGGGCTTCCGAGAGATTCTTCCCACTATGCCCAGCTTCCGGGAAGCGAACGGAAGATTTGACTGGCGCCAGCTTGGTGATATGTTCATCCCCGGAGATGTGTGGAACAGCCGTACTAACGAGTGGCGCCCACAAGGGATGGTAGCCGGTGTAGCTGGCAGCGTTGTTCCCTTTGGGGACGTAGCTGTGGAAGCTCTGTACGCTAATCGTGATCGCTTCCGCATGCCGAACATGCCGAACTTCCGCAACCCGTTCAGTGGGTTTGGTAACTGGCTGCGCGGACGTACTGGAAACAGTGCCGATATCGGACGAGGTGTGGATACCCCGGAAAGCTTCTACCGTGACCGCCAGCGCATGTACGATCAAGCAATGAACAACCAGCCTCCGACCTCTACAGAGCGTTGGCTAAACGGAAGCAACGACGCCAGCGGTCAGCAGTTTGTAGACTCGTGGAACAACGCAAACAGACCACGCCCTACGCCAATGCGGGGCGGGCAAGGTGGATACGGTGGCCAGAGTTGGGCAAGCGCTCGTGGGCTTGGTGAGGGCATGCGCCGGAACGAGCAGCAGATTATGCAGGAACAAATGGACCTGCTTGAGCGAATGAGAAATCGTGGCTTGATGCAGGAGAGGTAACTACTATGGAAGAAACGGAAGTAGCTGAGCGCCTAGTGCGGCTGGAGATGAAGATGGAGGCGATAGAGAAGTACACAGTGAGAGCCGAAGGCGAGTACAAAGCCCTCGAAGGCAAGATAGACGCGCTCGTGGACAAGATCACACGCTACGAGAGCAAGCTAGGCGGGGTGTTTGTTGTAGCTACGGCTGTCATAGCGTTCTTCAAGATGCTCGGAGAAGCCGGCTGGGAGTGGCTTAAGCAACTGTTTCACTAATCGGGGGTGGCCCATGTCTGGAGCTATCGTTGTACTTGTTCACGGATTCAACGTAGATGACCCAGAGCGTACAGTAGGCGGTATGGCTACAGACCTTAGGCACCTGGGCCACGGAGTCCACAAGTTCTGCTACGGCCACGCTGGGTTCCTAGACGTGCGGGTAGCTAACCCTAACCTAGCCCACGCTCTCCTCTCTCAGATTCGTTCTATTCAACGGCTGGCTCCGGGACGGGACATCATTCCCATTGGCCACTCTAACGGGTGTGCAATCATCCACAAAGCAGCGGAGTTACAGCAAGAGTTTCTGTTCAATCGGTGTATCTACATCTCCCCCGCTATTGACCGAAAGGCAGAGCTACCTGGCCTTATCTCTCGTTGTGATGTGATGTTTAACGAAGGAGATCACACGGTAGGCTGGAGCAAGTTCATCCCGTTCCACCCGTGGGGAGATATGGGCCAGAAAGGTTACCGTGGCATTGACGTGAGGTACAACAACCACGATTGCTCCGATGTCGTCAGTGGGCACAGCGACTGGTTCAAACCAGACAAGCGTGGGTTTACGGTTGAGAAGGTAGACGAACTACTCGTCCTCAATTAGGATGTAAGAGTCCCAACTGCCCCGCCGTGTTCTCCAATCGCGCACTAGCTCAGACGTGTTGATCTTGTACTCTGGCCTAAATAGGTCGTTATCCCTGTACTTCCACCAAAGCAATCCCGCAGAGTGGGCAGAGCGTAGCTCTTCTTCCGTTTCAATCACCTTGAAACCCACAAGCTACTCCTCTTCTCTCCAGATAAAGAATCTCCACACAGACGGGGATATGCCCATAGGTGTCCAAGTAACGCCTTTCATGTCATTGCCGTTACCGTCCTCGTACCACAGCAGCCCGGACTTTTGTAGCTTACGTGCTTCTTCCAGATTGTTAATGTAGTACTTATGGCTCATCCGCGTACTTTGTACTCCGTAATCCCTCCCCCGAGCTTGGTGAACGGATCAAACTCCGCAGCAGCGCGCACAGCCCCCTCTGCGTTACCCCCACCAAGCATGAACCCCATAGCAATCTGGTAACCCGTACCGATAGCTACAGGGGCCTCTGTTTCAATACGGTCCATCTCGTTGTCGTACAACCACACACGCCCGGTGTGTCTATCAACTACCATTACCTCGGCATCGTCTCCTAGGTCCGGGGGTTCTACCCCGCCCGTGAAGTACTCAACAATGCGGGAGTAGTACACAGCAGGCCCGGTGTATCCGACGATCTTTCCGTCCACCTCGAACAGCTTATCCCCGTAGCACGTAGTCCAATAACGATCAGCTACTACGCTTGTCCCGTCGTAGGCAATGGTTGTCATCTACTCGTCCTCGACCAAGATGTAAGAGTCCCAGTCGCCTTGTCGTGTTCTCCAGTGGTGAGCTAAAAAGTCTGTGCTGTAATCAAGCTCAGGCTTGTAATCTCCATCTTTGTACTTGTACCAAAGCAACCCGGCAGAGTGGGCAGAGCGTAGCTCTTCTTCCGTTTCAATCACCTTGAAACCCACATTACCGCTCCCGTTCAAAGTCAAGCTCGTCCCACCCATCCTCGTCCATGTCGTCTTCGTCTGTACCGTTAAGCCAGTACAACGCTCGGTTAATCAAACTCTCCGCACTATTGTAGTTCTCAATCGCAATCTTGTCAAGCGCATCTTCCAGCAGCCCGATGATAGCGTTACGTTCAGTTGGGGTCATCATTTGGTTTACTGTCCTACCTTGATGTGGTTAAGTCCCAAGACCTTGTACGTGTACTCCCGTACCTGTATAAAGTCTGCGTAAGTTTGCAGCGTATCTGACAGCCACCGCTTTGCGGCAGCCTTACCTTCTGTGCGCACCTTGTCCATGAAGATGTTGTGTAGACGTATCACGAACTTGTGGTGCATGCACGGTACCTCCTAATCGTCATCATCCTCTACAAGCACGTACGCTTCCCACGACGGACCGCTACCGTCTTCGTACGCGCGGGCTCTCCACGCACGAGTAGTAACAGCTACTCCATAACCCGTATCTTCCTTGTGGTATGTCTTTTCATCTGTGTACTTCCACCACAGCAGACCGGCGTCGTAAGCGGCGCGCAGTTCTTCTTCCGTTTCGATCACCTTGAATCCCACAAGCTACTCCTCTTCTTCTACAAGGATACGATACGACCAGCCGTTGTTTCTGTCTTGCTCGAACCAAGAGTCAGACAGGCGGTTGTCTGGCCCAAGAGCACACTGAAAAGAAGATAGACGCCCTACGTAAATGTCGCTGTGGCACACCCACGCAATACTCTGTGCATCTCTGACCTCTTGGACGCTCTTGAGTTCTACCCACTTAGCCATAGTACTTCACCCGTACTTGCTCCTCAAGTAATCCAACGAAATGAAACCCTCGTCAAAGCGCCCGTTAATGGCCTCATAGCACATGACCATACCTCTCCAGTGCTCGTTGCCCTGCGGGCCTAGGTACTCCTCGTGTCCGGGATAGCAGCTTCCTGCAATGATGGCAGTCATCAGCCGCCCGTCCCCTGCCGTGGCAGTAGCAATCTGTCGGCCTTGCTGGTGACCCGCTATGCACGAGACGTGTTTCTTTGTCAACAAGGCTTGGGCGCTTGTGATAGGGCGACCCATGACACCAGACACAAAGTAGTGCGAGAAGCATATACCGGCTACCTGTTCTACCTTAAGGAACGGAGATACTTCCCACCCAAAGCTTTCGTACCCAAGATCACCTAGCCCGATGGTACCGTCCAGCTTGGCGTCGTCTTCCACAGCCCGTGTAATTCTGTGCTCGTGGTTGCCGAGCAGCATCAACATGTACGGCTGGTACTTGCGCTTCTTGTTCCGGGTGTGGGTATCGTTGTACGTGTACAGCGGATCAAGGAGGATACGCATACCCTCTTTAGCTGCTTCGATGTCGTGCTTGTATCTGCGCCCCTCAAAGCTCTTGCGTCCTTTATCGTAGGACGAAAGTGATGGCATGTCCGCAAAGTCGCCTAGGTGCACAACAGCATCTGGTTGCTTTTCTACAATGTAGTTACCGATGGCTCGAAGGTACGATAGGTCTTGGTCTGGCTTGACTTGTGTATCTGGGATCACAGCAATCTTGATAGGTTTTGTCACTCAATACCCTCCAACACTATTTTTGGGCGCACCCCCAAAGCCGCGTAAACACACAAGATGTTTCTAATAGAAGCGTCCCCTCTAAGGCACATCTTAAGGGCAGGGACGCGGCATCCCACAATCTCTCCAACTTCTTCGTAAGATAACCCTTCTTGTTGCAGATAGTCCCACAGAGTAAGCCCGAGCCTATTCTTCAGAAGTAGCACCTCTGTAAGAATGGGGTCATCAGAATCCATTTCCGAGAAAGCCTCATCCATAAGTTCGCATATGGCGTTGTGCAGGGTAGGCTGCTTTGCATCGTCTACGCTTGCCACAACTTCGCCAGTCTCAATGTCACGTACATAGATGGTAGAGCCGTCATCCCACAGATACTTACCCATTACTTCTTTACCTCCCCGAATCGGCACACCCATCCCCGAGGCGGGGTGTACACGTAATACATACCAGCTTCGTCGTACCCTACAATGGTACCACCATCCCGGAAGTACCGAAGGGTTGTGTCTTTGGTAGCAGCTTTGCCTTCTGTGTCTACGCAAGCTAGCTCCATTGGCTTGAAGGGGTTCGCCTTCGGCTGGGCGTAGTACAGGGCTATACCTACCACAGCAGCTACGGCTACAGCAACCTCAATAATCCTCTTCAAGCCACTCATTCGGTACCTCCCCGATGCACCACTTGAATCCGTGTTTAGTCGCCCAGTCAGAGTACTTGGTCTTTGATCCCTTGTAGATAGGGTTGTCTCTCTGGAAGCAGAAGCGGATGTCCTTGTCTGGGTTGCTGGCCTTTACGTGCAACATACGTTTTCGTGTTTCAGCATCCAGCCGCCCCTTCGTTTCCAAGAACCACGTACGTCCCCTAAGCTGAAAGTCCGGGGTGTACGTGTGGTCTGTTTGGGGCACGATGTAGTGCATCTTAAGACCTTTTTCGTACACGTACCGGACGTTCTTGGCTGTCAGTTTATCTGCTACCCGCTTCTCGAACTTGCTCTTGACTAGGATGCCTGTCTCTGTACGTACACCTGTGCGCTTCTTAGCCACTAGGAGGCTCCGGCAAGGGCATCCAGTGTGTTACCTCGTACCTGTGGTAACCTTCTCCGTCAGCCTCTAGCCACGGACAGGCTTCTTCAGCACTATACTGAACCACGACCATGTAATACCAGCCGTGCCCGCTGCTTGCGTAGCCTAAAATCCTTGTTCCATCTTTCGGCGCAGTCTCGATTGGCTGCCATGCGCTCACCTGTCATCTCCTGATCCATTAAGTACGTCTCGACTCTTACGACTCTCCAGCTTTTCGATGTTCGAGGTGAACACCGCGCCAAGAGGAATGCCCAACTCGTCGGCAGTGCGAGCAAGGTAGTACGCTACATCTCCCAACTCTTTCTTCACTGCTTCCACATCCAGCGGATGCTTGTCCCGGATACTCTTCTTCAACTTGTCGCAGACTTCTCCCACCTCGGAAGTAAGCCCAAGCGCACAGTACTCAACACCCCGATGCTTGGGGTAGATAGCAGTAGTACGGGTCCACTCTTGGTACTTGTTGGACTCTACTGCCAGATTAAAGGAATCCCACGGTTCGTAACTCATCTCAATCACCTCGAACAAAGCTTATTAGTGCAAAGACATAGACAAACAAGCAATACCCCTAGTAACTGCTACTGCCATCTTCTTTCCGTCACCAGATGTCTCAGTCAACAGTCTATAGATAGCTTCTGCTTGGATACGCGCTTCCATTGCTGGGTTACCAATATACGCCAAAGAGACTTCCCCGTCAACCAGAACAAACACACACGAGTTCTCAGGTAGCTCGAAGTCCTCCGGTCGCATCGTCTCAAGATCGGATGCCACGATCCAGTCCTCCAAGAAGATCAAGAGCGCTGTCTATTTCGAGTAAGTCTTTCCGCATTTGGGAGAGATCACTAAGATGCTCATACCCGGCCATTTGCTGTTTCTCCGTATAGATAGCGTCCGTGATGTAGCATCTGGCCGTCATCAGAGCGTCTACAAGTGTTTGTTTAGTAAGGTCCGTCATTGACCCTCTCCGTCTTTACCATAGCTACTAGAGCCTCGTGCATCTCTGCTGCTGCTCGGTGGATACTGTACATACAGCTCGGCATTTCCTCGGGAAGTAGGGACCAGCAGCGCATTCCACCATCTGCTTGTTCTATATGTACCCACACAATGTCCTGTGTATTCTTTCCGCCAAGCTCTGGCACAACGGCAACGATCCGTTCGCCTTTGTACAACTTAATCGGAATCATGCATGCCCTCCAATGTGCCTCCAATCTTTTCAACCAGATGCTTTGCTGCTCGGATGTGGAACATATCCTCGTGGGATACTTGCACCTCTGTAGCCCCGTAGTTATCGCACAGGCTCTTCATTGATTCGAGGCGAGCGATAAGCGTAGACAGTCCCTCAACTGTACCTACGCCAGCTACCATCACCGAGTAGTCCCGCTTACGGGAGAACATCTTACCAAACAAGTCCCACCACGGACGGTCCGTAGACACCATTACGTGCTCAATCAGTGGGGCTACTGCTTCACCAAGGGCTTTAAGCTCTTTGATGGGACGTGTAAGGAGACGAGAAACCTCTTCAGCTTTCAGGGTAATAATCAAGGTTTTGGTCCTCATCAGTAATTAGGAGTTTGTCAAGCTGCTGCTTGGACGGGATGGTTACCTCGTTAGCCCGCTCTTCTTCGATCTTGCGGCGGCGGGTACGGGGCTCTTGTTCTTTTCGGTACGTCTCACGCGCGATTGTCTTTCCCACGTTAACCCTCTTCGTCATCGGCATCATCTTCCACTAGGATGTAACAGTCCCAGTAGCCGTACTCGCTTTGGAACCTAGCCCAGCTATTTGCGTATTCCTGCCCATCCACGCTAGCGGCTGTCTTTTTTATGTATTCCGGCCCAGTGCTATTTAGCCGTGCGGCAAAGTTAACAGCTAACAGTCCCGCATCGTAGGCTGCTGCTACCTCTTCTTTGGTTGTCAGCTTGCGGAACATAGGGCCTCGTAGCTAACCGGGTATAGTTGTTTGATGTGCTGGGCAATAAGCTCTGCTACATCTCGTGTTTCCTTTTGGGCGTCTTCAGATGTACGTAGGTTGATGACTCGTGCCCACGCTGCCAGAGAGCCCGACCAGATGAACTCTGTGTTCACACCAAGGGGCAACACAAGGCGGGCCTGCTCTTCACACACGCCACGCTCCAGCAGTTCGTGATACGACTGCAAGGCTCTACGGTACGCGAGTTCCATCGGACCCCAATCTACCCCGTAAATCTCCCAAGCTGCCCACTTCTCTACAACAACGTCACTGCTGCCTTGCTTCTTGTCAACCGCCTTACCGCGCAAGGCATCCGGAACGTAGAACGTAGGCTCGTCTGACACGTACCGCCGAGATACTTCGTTCACCACGAGTCCCACTTGGTGCTTGTGTAACTGCCTAGCTACAGCGATACAGCACGTAACCCGGAACGTAACAAAGCAGTGAGCAAACGGTGTCCAGTGGTTGTGCTCTGCTAGGTACTTGATAAGCTTCTTGTCCCGCTCCGACAAGACGCGCTTCTGTCCGAACGCTCCGTTGTCTACGTAGTCCCAATCAGAAGTCTTGTTGAACGAGACACGAGCCGAGTTTGCTACGGTAAGATCGGAACCGCTACTGTCTACCAGATCTACGCTCGGGCCTTTGTGTTTCATCATTCTTCATCCTCCACCAGAATAGCCCAGCGCCCGCGGGTTACTTCGTCTGGGCGTGGGGGTGTTATCCCGTCTATTCGGGAATCGTGCTGTGAAAACCATTTCGCGCCATTTACGCCTATGCTCCAGTACAACAAGCCTGCTCCGAAGTACGTAAGAGCGTCTTCTAGGTTATCTACAACTACGTAGGTGGCGCCCACTTGTCGTTTTCCTTTCGCCAGATGTACAGCAGATCACAGTGTTCTTGCAAAGCGTTTGGGTTGTCTGGGTAAGCTAGGGCATATTCCCTCTTGGCTATTTCGTACATATGGTATTCGGAGTGAGCGCCTTGTTGCAACAGCTTCTCTGCTTTCTTGGGGCCGATGCCGGGGATACCTCGGATATTGTCTACTCGGTCGCCTGTGAGAACTTGGACCCAGAAGTTGTAAGCTGCTTCCGCTTCGCTCACCTCGTAAAACAAATCCTTGCGGTAGTTGTAGTGATTACCCGGTATCTGGTCTAGGTCTTTGTCGATAGATACTATACACCTATTGGCCGGGTCTTTCAAGTATTCAATAGCTACTTGGTCATCCGCTTCCTTTCCGTCCACCACGGTAGCCCGCCAAATCTCTACCATGTACTGGCGTACATCTGGAAGGTAAGGTGGCTTGGGTTGGGTACGGTTACCCTTGTACGGTTGAATGGTAGCGACCTGTTCCCGGAAGTTACCGGAGCCGGTCAAGTACAACTGTACCTCCAGCCCCCGATCAAACTTGTCCACGATAGCTTCGATGGATCGCTTGCAGTTCTGGAGGGCAAACGAGATAGGCTCGTCCTCCTTGACCGGACCGGAGCTAGCGTAGGTCACGGAGTCGCCGTCGAAAATGGGTATCAGTGGTATGCTCACTTACATGTAGTCCTTGTAGTTTCTACGCAACCCTGTGTAAACGTAAGTGTCCGCAGCTTCCATTACTGCTACTGGCCACAGCCTTCGCACCCGTACTAACCTAGTCGGGTCGTCATACTTCATGTTACTAATCACACCAGCACGCAGTTCGCCGAGGTTCTTTGGACCACAGACGCACACACAGAGGCAATAGACTCCATTATTGTCCGGGCAGTAAGAATCCCGCACTTCGCATACGACATGGTAGTAATGCTCTTTGCTCACCTCGAACCCCTAGTTGCAAAAAGCCCCCAGTTAAGGGGGCTGTAAAAGAGAGAGGCACGTCCCTGTGCCAAAAAGAATTGGTACTACTACGCCCACACCGCCACTACCGTCTGGTTGTTCTTCCGAAGAGCACGAGCTTCGTCACGGCTCTTGGTAAGACGGGCCAGCTTTCCGGAACTGTTGGACCGAAGACCCCAAGCCGTAGGCTCTACAGCGTCTGGGTACTGACGACGGAAGCTCTCGTTCCACATGGCTGCATCGAACCCGGTCTGGTCGAAGCTAGTCTTCTTGGCGGAAAACGTACGATCCTTCTTGCGATACAGTTTAGTCGTTACCACGTACCCTCCTCACTGAGATCAGAACCCGTTGCAACAGCAGTGATTGCCCGCTGAAGCGCGACACTCTTTACCATAAGCTCGCCTTCTCCAACACGGATGTAAACGTGGCCGTCTGGCACAATTGACCCGGTTCCAGTCACGTTACTGACATGCACCTGCTCGCCCCAGTTAGGCACCACGTTGACACTAACCTTGTTGAAGGTGTTACCGTTTGCTTCCACATTTCCTCCTCGAAACTTCTGCTCTACCACATCGAAAGGTAGCCCGCTGATGCGGGCAATGTCCATCAGCACAGAATCAGTTACCACATACCCTCCACGAATAGTTGCGTACGTTAGGCTCCCACTAGCTCGCCTTTGTCCCGGATACGGGAGGTTACTGTAGCGCCGTGATATCCTCGGTGTACGCCCCGGAGCGATGCTCCCCTCACCCCTCTTACCATACACAGTCTTAAGAGGGCTACGCAGTGACTGTGCCCGGACACCTACTTGGGGAGCGGTGGTGTCGTACGCTCTTTACTGAATCAGTTACCGCCGGCGTAGATACCGCCAAGCGCAGACAGTGGCACCTTGGCGTCCTTGTTGGTTTCGTAGAAGTAATCGTACGCAGCCCGCACAACCTTGGGCATGTCAGCCACACGGGGATTCACCGACAACACACGCCCTCCGGGATTGCGGGAATCGTTAGCGACTGCGTACACCGTCTTGCCTTCGTGTACGATCTGCGTGTCCACAAAACCCTGTGCCGCTTCGCTCCACTGACGAGACACGGCGGGCCACCACTTACGCCATAGGTGCTTACCATCCGGAGTCTTGCCCATGATAGCAAGCGTAAAGCGCGCGTTACCGCAGTTGAACTCCTGCAACTGCTGCTGCTCTGCCGTCAAGGTAACGTAGTCCTCGGCGTCTTGCACAAACCAGAACTCCGGGAGCATGTCAGCAAAGCGAGTAGCAAACTGCTTCTTCGGGCTGTTGTCTGCTTCCGCTCGAAGCTCGTCCCGGAAAGATTCAACAGCACCAAGGCGGGTGTACCCGAGGGGTTGGAC
>WBZL01002373.1_pt1 | contig 18401 bp, 19 predicted proteins | sample 5204291 | NCBI WGS metagenome assembly WBZL01 (sample SAMN12344345, study PRJNA552823) | activated sludge metagenome | biome: Activated sludge suspended growth; feature: Nitrification reactor; material: Wastewater; isolation source: activated sludge from nitrification reactor of wastewater...
CCCGCTGGAATTTTGCGACGACTGCGGCATGCCGATGTACCCGACGCCGGAAGGCGAGACCTCCCACGCCGAACTGCCCGAGGACAGCGCGCCGGTGTCGGCGCATCTGCACTAGAGCCTATTCTTCGCGCATTTCCTTGCCGAGCTTCCTCACCATCAGTCGCTCGTAAACTCGCGGCAGCAGCCGCGACACCCACCAGGACAGGCGCGAGACGCGATCGGGCAGCAGCAGGCGCTGTTCGCGGCTGGCGGCACGAAAGATGCGCTCCGCCATGGCCTCCGGCGTGGCGCGCGTGCCGACGATGGCTTGCGGGTGGCTCGCGGGGCTGCCGTCGCCGGCCAGGGCGTTCTTCTCGATGCCGGTCTGGATGAACGACGGGCAGACCAGCAGCACCTTCACCCCCAGCGGCTCCACCTCCGTGCGAAGGCTGTCGAAGAAGCCGTGCAGCGCATGCTTGCTCGCCGCATAGCCGGTGCGCGCGATCAGCGGCGCGAAGCCGGCGACGCTGGAGATCGCGATCACCATGCCGCGCCGGGCGACCAGGTCGTCGAACGCGGCATGCGTGCAGTGCAGCGCGCCGAAGAAATTCACTTCCATGACGCGGCGGATCACCGCGGGATCGGTTTGCGAGAAGGCGCTGCGATGCGTGATGCCGGCGTTGTTCACCAGCACGTCCACGCCGCCGAAGGCCTGGCGCGCCTGCGCCATGGCGCGCAGGCAATCCGTCTCGTTCGACACGTCGCAGGCAATGCGGACTACAGCGACGCCGTCGGCGAAAGTCAGCCCCTGCAGCACGGCGGCATCGCGGTCCAGCGCGACGATGCGGGCGCCGGCGGCGGCGAAGCGCTGCGCCAGCGCACGGCCCAGCCCGCCGCCGGCGCCGGTGACGACCACCGTCCTGCCGGAAAAATCACGCACCTTCACGATGCGAGCGGAGATAGAGATCGAAGACTTGCGCCGAGGTGAGCTGCGGCACGTAGCCGAACTCGTTTTTTAGTCGTGCATTGTCCAGCACAGGGCGGTAGCGCAGGAAATCCAGTTGCTCGGGGCCATATTGCGTCAGGCCGAACGCCTTCAGCAGGCGCAGGGCGAAGCGCAGCAGCCCGGGCGGCAGCACGAGGCAGCGCTTGCCCAGCTTGGCGGCGATCTCATGAATCGTGAGCACGCCGTCGCCGGCGACATTGAAGATGCCGGCCCTGTCGCTGACGATGGCCTGAAAGAGGCAGCCGACCACGTCCTTGTCCCAGACGAAGACGAAGGGGCTGTCCGAGCCGCGGATGGCGATCAGGCGCGGCTTCTCGAAGAGCGCGGTGATCTGGTTCCGCACCGTCTCGCCGAGGATGGTGCCGATGCGGAACACCACCTGCTGCAGTTCGGGATGCTCGACCCGCCAGCGCGCCAGCATCTCCTCCACCAGCCGCTTGTGGTACGAGTAGGCGAAGGCCTCGTTGCCGCGCAGCGGACAGTCTTCGGTGAGCCAGGCCGGGTTGTCGGCGTGGTAACCATAGGCCGCACCGCTGGAACTGACGATGATCTTCTTGACACCGGTGGTGGTGCAGGCGATCAGCACGTTTTCCGTGCCTTTTACATCCACCGAGTATTCGAACGCGCGGCTGCTTTCCTTGCCGGGCGTGACGATGGACGCGAGGTGCACCACGGTGTCGACCTTGAAGCGGTCGAACAACTGGATCAGGCCCGGCGAGCGCACATCTGCCTGCACGTAATCGACACCCGACAGGCGTCGCTCCAGCGGCACCTCGCGTACGTCCGCCGCCACGATGCAGCCAAACTTGTCGCGCCCGGCCGCCAGGGCGGCGACGAGCTGCGAGCCGAGGTAGCCGCCCGCGCCGGTGACAAGGACCGAATGCGCGCTCACGACGGCCGGGGCCCGGAGGGCGGATGACGCGACCAGATCGTCGCGACCGTCAGTCCGGAGATGATGTGCCAGATGCCCCACCAGGCCGTGACGATGGCCATGCCGCCCAGTCCGTCGAAGAAGTTGAAGATGAGGATCAGGCCGAGGGCGGAATTCTGGATGCCGACCTCGATGGACACCGCACGGCGGTCGCGCTCGGGCAGCCTGGCGAACTTCGCGGCGAAATAGCCGGTGCTCAGGGCCAGCGCATTGTGCAGGAACACGGCGAATACGACGAAGCCGACGTAATCGATGAAATAGCGCCAGTTCGCCGCCAGCGCGCCGATCACGAACAGGCCGAAAACGCCGAGCGAGAAGATTTTCATCGGCTTCAGCGCCCGCGCCGCGAAGCGCGGATAACGGTGGCTGACCGTCATGCCCAGCGCCATCGGCAGGCCGAGCAGCAGGAACACCGCCAGCAGCATTTCCAGCGGGTCGAGCGCCACTTCCCGCAGAATCCCGCTCGCCTCGGGATGCAGGCCGCCCCACAGCGACAGGTTGAACGGCGTCATGACGATCGCCACGGCGGTCGACACCGCCGTCATGGAGATCGACAGCGCCGCGTTGCCCTTGGCGTAGTAGGCAAGGAAGTTGGAGATGTTGCCGCCCGGGCAGGCCGCCACCAGCAGCATGCCCAGCGCGATGCTCGGCGCGGGCTTGATGATCAGCACCAGCAGGAAGGTGAAGGCCGGCAGCAGGACGAACTGCCCGGCCAGCCCGATCAGCACCGGCTTCGGCGTGGTCAGCACCGCCTTGAAGTCCGCCACCTTGAGGTCGAGCGCGACGCCGAACATCACCAGGCCGATGATGAAGTTCAGCGCCCACAGCGATTGCGGATTGAAGTTCAGCCGGACCAGGTCGATTTCGCTCATGCTGCCTCCCTGTTGTTCCCCCTCGCCCCGCTTGCGGGGAGAGGGCCGGGGTGAGGGGCTGCGGCCGGCCCACCCTCACCCCAACCCTCTCCCGCCCGGGCGGGAGAGGGAGTGATTCGTCTCAGCCCTTCGGTTCCTCGTGCATCTTCTTGAAGTGGATCAGTCCCGGCGCCCACATGTGCTTGACGGGGTCGACGTCCACATGGACCACCGCGCACTTGCCCGACTGGATTGCCCGCTGCAGCGCCGGCTTCAGATCCTTCGGATCCGAGACGCGCTCGCCGTGGGCGCCCATCGCCTGCCCCAGCTTGTCGAACTCGATCTCGCCGAGGTCGGCCTTGATGGTCTCGTCCGGGTCGAGGTGCTTGAAGAGCATGGTCTTGAACGGCCGCAGCATGAACTGCTGGTTCATCTTCACCATGCCCCACTGCTTGTCGCACAGCACGATGTAGACCACCTGCGCCTTGTTGCGGATCGCCGTCTCGACTTCCTGCGAATGGAAGCCCATGGCGCCGTCGCCGATGATGCAGCACACCGGCTTGCCCGGCCGCGCCAGCGCCGCCGCCACCGCCTGCGAGGTGCCGGCGCCGAGCATGCCGAACTTGAAGGTCGAGACCACCGTGTTGGGCACCGTCACGTGATGGTAGAACATGGCCCAGATGGTGGCGTTGCCGCCGTCGGCCACCAGCACCGAATCCGCCGGGAACACTTCGCGGCAGGCCGCGCCGATGTGCGCCGGATGCATCGGCACCGCCATATCCGACAGGGCCTTCTCCCAGCCCGCGCGGTCCTCCTTCATCGTCTTGCCGTAGCCGGCGACGCGGGCCTTGCGGCCCTCCAGCCGGATCTCCGCCTTGCGCCGCTCCAGCTCGTCGCCGAGCAGTTCGAGGAAGCGCCTGGCGTCGGCGAGGATGGCGACGTCGGCCGGCTTGTTCAGGCCGAGCATGTCGCCGTCGATGTCCACCTGGATGGTCTTCTGCTCCGACGGATGGCGCCAGTACGGCGGCTTGCCCCACCAGTCGGTCTCGCCGACGCGCGTGCCGATGAGCAGCACCACGTCGGCATCGTTGCGCACCGTGTGGTTGAGCTTGACGTGAGGCATGGTGATGGCCAGCGGCGAGTCTTCCGTCATCAGGCCGCGCGCCGCCCAGCTCGTCGTCAGCGGCGCATGCAGAAGTTCCGCCACGCGGCGCAGCGCGTCGAAGGCATTCGCATGGATGATGCCGCTGCCGGCGTGGATCATCGGCGCCTCGGCGGCGACCAGCAGATCGGCCGCACGCGCGACCTGCTCGGCCGTCGGCGTCACGGGATCGGTATGGCGGTACTGGTGCGGCGCCCAGAAGGCCACGTCGGCCTTCACCTTGCCGTTCATGATGGTCTCCGGCACATCGACATGCACCACGCCGGGGCGCCCTTCCCAGCTCTTGCGCAGGGCCTTTCTCACCAGTTCCGGCACGCGATCGAAGGAGGACGCGGCCGCGCTCCATTTGGCGATCTTGCCGATGACGCCGCTCTGGTCGAAGCACTGGTAGCTGCCGCCGCGATCCGGGTACATGATGCTCGGCCGGCGCGCACTGGTGATCGCCAGCACGCGGTTGCCATCGGCCTGTTCGACCACCAGTCCCGGCAGAAGATTGGCCACGCCCGGCCCGTTGCTGGCCATGCACACGCCGAGCTTGCCGGTCAGGCGCGCGTAGGTGCCGGCCATGTGCGCGGCGCAGGATTCATGGCGCGGCGTGACGATCTCGATGCCGAGCCGGTGCAGCGCCGAATAAAAACCGAAGTAAGTGCCGTCGATGATGCCGAACACCTTCTCGACGCCCTCTTTCTGCAACATGCGGGCGATCACCTCGCCGCCACTGATTTCCGCCATTGTTCTGTCTCCTGTTAATCCGTAGGTCGGCCTTCAGGCCGACTTGTGTGGTTACCCCGCCGCCGCTTTCCCACAGGGATTTCCTGCGGTCATCGGGCTGAAGCCCGACCTACATGTAATCCCTGTACTTCTCCAGAAGCCGCACCGGCTTCGACAGCGCATCGCGCCGGAACGGGTCGCCCAGTTCGCGCGTCACCATCATTTCCAGCACCGTGGTCTTGCCTTCCTGCTGCGCCGCGCAGGCGGCGGCGAGCGCCGGGCCGACATCGGCGAGCTTGTCCACCACCACCCCTTCCGCGCCCATGGCGCGGGCGATGGCGGCGAAGCTCGGGTTCTCCAGGTTGGAACCGACGAAGCGGTTGCCGTAGAAGTCGACCTGGTTCTTCTTTTCCGCGCCCCACTGCCGGTTGTGGAACACCACCGCCGTGACGGGAATTTTCTCGCGCACGCAGGTGAGGATCTCGCCGAAGCTCATGCCCCAGGCGCCGTCGCCGACATAGGCCACCGCCGGGCGAGAAGGCTGAGCCAGCTTGGCGCCGATGATGGCGGGAAAGGCATAGCCGCAGTTGCCGAAGCTCATCGCCGCGAAAAAGCTGCGAGGCTGGGCGAAGCGCAGGTAGCTGTTGGCCACCGAGCAGATGTTGCCGATGTCGGTGGACACCATGGCATCCGCCGGCATCGCCTTCTCCAGTTCGCGCAGCATCTGGCGCGGATGCATGGCCGGGCTGTCCTTAGAGACTTCCAGGCTCCACGGGTCGCGCTCCTGCGGCCAGGCGTCCAGTTCGGCTTCCCACTCGGCTTTCTCTTTCGCGATCTCCGCGCGACGCTGCTTGCGGTCGGCGGCGCACATCAGTTCGCGCGACTCGAGGCGCCGCAGCAGGGCCTCGGCGGCGGCCTTCGCGTCCGCGCACAGGCCGACGGAAATCTTCTTCACCAGCCCGAGCATCTTCGCGTCGGCGTCGACCTGGATGATTTTCGCCTGCTTCGGCCAGTAGTCGAGGCCGTGCTGCGGCAACGTGCCGAAGGGGCCGAGTCGCGTGCCCAGCGCCAGCACCACGTCGGCCCGGGCGATCAGCTTCATGCCGGCCTTGGAACCCTGATAGCCGAGCGGGCCGCACCACAGGGAATGCGCCGCCGGAAAAGCGTCGTTATGCAGGTAGCTCGTCACCACCGGCGCATCGAGCAGCTCGGCCAGCTTCGCGCAGGCCGCCACGCCGTCGGCCAGCACCACGCCGCCGCCGGAAACGATCACGGGAAATTTCGCCGCGGCGAGCAGGTCGGCCGCCTCGTTCAGGCTCTTCTCGCCGCCGGCGCCGCGCTCGATGCGGATCGGCGCGGCGATTTCGTAGTCGGCCTCGCCGTAGAAATGGTCGCGCGGGATGTTGAGCTGCGCCGGGCCCATCTCCAATTGGGCACGGTCGAAGCAGCGCGCGGCGATCTCCGCCATGCGTTGCGGGCCGCTGACATGGCCCTGGTATTTGGTGATTTTCGAGAAGATCGGCAACTGGTCGGTCTCCTGGAAGCCGCCCAGTCCCATCGACAGGCTGCCGGTCTCCGGCGTGATGACGACCAGCGGGCTGTGCGCCCAGTAGGCGGCGGCCACGGCCGTGACGAAATTGGTGACGCCCGGCCCGTTCTGCGCGATGCACACGCCATGCCGGCCGGAGACGCGCGCATAGCCGTCGGCCATGTGCGCCGCACCCTGCTCGTGCACCGTGGGGATGAAGCGGATGCCGGCCGCCGGAAAGAGGTCCAGCGCATCCATGTAGGCCGAACCGACGATGCCGAAAATGTCCCGCACGCCCTGCGCCGCCAGGGTTTCCACCAGCGCCTCGCTCGGCGTCATGCGCCGGCTCGACGATGCGAATGGACTGCCTGCCATGCCGCCTCCCTTTGCCATGTTTTGCAGCAATCATTGCACAACAGCTTTTTTTTGGCAATAATGAGACTCATGGTTTCATTTATTATTGATTATGCTCGATAACGACGACAACCTGCACACCTCGGCCACCCTGCGCGCCATTGCCATCCTGGAAACCATCGCCGGCGCCGACGGCCCGCTCGGGCTGGTAGAACTGATGGCGGCGACCGGGCTGCCCAAGCCGACCGTGCATCGCATCTGCACCATGCTGATGGACGCGTCGATGCTGGTGCGCGAGGCCGAGGGCAAGCGCTTCGCACCAGGCCCGCGGCTGGCCACCCTGGCGCTGGCCGCCCTTACCAACACGGCGTGGCGCGCACCGCGCCACGCCATTCTCAAGTCGCTCGTCACCGAGATCGGCGAGACCTGCAACCTCACGATCCTCGATGGCACCGAAGTGGTCTATATCGACCGTGTCGAGGCCGCCTGGCCGCTGCGGCTGCATTTCCAGACGGGGTCGCGCGTGCCGGTGCATTGCAGCGCCAGCGGCAAGCTGCTGCTGGCCCTGCTGCCGTCGCGCGAGCGGAATCGCATCCTCGATGCGCTGTCGTTCTCGTACCACACATCCAACACCCTCACCCGGCGGCAGGACCTGGAGACGGCGCTCAAGCGCATCCGCAAGGAGAAGGTCGCCACGGACAACGAGGAATACCTCGATGGCACGGTATGCGTCGCGGTGCCGGTGGAAAACGGAAAACGCCGCATCCCGGCAGCGCTGGCCGTACACGCGCCCGCCACGCGCATGACCCTGGCCCAGGCCCTGGAATGCGTGCCGGCGCTGCGCAAGGCCGCCGCCAGGCTGGCCGATGCCTTCCCCGAATAACGGGCGGCACCATTCCTTGCGCCCGATCAAGCCCGCGGCTTTTCCCTCGGTAATAGAATGGGCGCAGGGATTTCAACCAAGGGGAACGTAATGGCACGCGTACAAGACAAGGTGGCCCTCGTCACGGGCGCCGCGCAAGGCATCGGCCGCGCCACGGCGCTGCTGCTGGCGCGCGAAGGCGCCGCGGTGGCGGTGGCGGACACCAATGCCCGCGACGGCGAGGCGGTGGCCGAGCAGATCCGCGCGGCAGGCGGCAAGGCCCGCTTCTGGGCGCTCGATGTGTCGAAGGAAGCGGAAGTCGCCGCCGTCATCGCGGAAGTCGGCAAGGAATTCGGCCGCCTCGACATCCTGGTGAACAACGCCGGCATCTCCGGCGTGAACGGCACCGTGGAGGAAATCACCGAGGCGGAATGGGACCAAGTGATGAACACCAACGCCAAGAGCGTGTTCCTGTGCACCAAGCACGCCGTGCCGCTGCTGCGCCACGCCGGCGGCGGCAGCATCGTCAATCTCTCCTCCGTGTACGGCATCGTCGGCTCGCACAATGTCGCCGCCTATCATGCCTCGAAGGGCGCCATCCGCATCATGAGCAAGACCGATGCGCTGGCCTTCGCCGAGGACGGCATCCGCGTCAACTCCGTGCACCCGGGTTTCATCTGGACGCCCATGCTGGAAAGCGGCGCCCAGGTGCCCGGCGTCGCGCCGGAAGCTGTGCACAGCGCCATGGCCAAGCTGCATCCGCTCGGCACGCTGGGCGAGCCCGAGGACGTCGCCTACGGCATTCTGTATCTCGCCTCGGACGAGGCCAAGTTCGTCACCGGCTGCGAACTGGTGATCGACGGCGGATATACGGCGAGATAAGCCGAACGCACAAGGGGAAAACCCCGGCGCGTGCCGGGTTTTTTCCGCCCGCATGGATCGGTCCGAGTGCGCTCATGGAAAAGCCACTATAATTAATTCGCAGCATGGAACTGTCCGGAAACTATTTCGAAAGGTGGCGCAAATGGCAACTTATGAATGTTCGAAATGCGGAATGAGCGTCAATGCGACGTGTGCGAAGTGCGATGCACCGCTGGTGAATGACAGCCTGGACCTCGAGGGCGGGAAAAAGGTGCAGATCTCGAAATGCCCGAATGGCCATGGGAAAATCAAATCGCCCATGTGCTGCGGCGAGGACATGAGCTGCAAGGCGTAATTCGTAGCTGCTTGCGATTCTCTGACAGGCCGGGCGCAGGCGATCCCTGACCGCGGCCCGGGATCCCGGCTCCCGGTGGCGCCTGCCTCGCCGTAGCGCGGCGACTGACTTGCCCGGGCCGGCGTCCTTCCCTTCAATCCTTCCGTTTCGCGTGCGTTGCCGTCAGATTCGCGGCGGCGCTGTCGCGCGCGCGCAGCTTGGCCGCCAGATAGGCGCTGTCGGACACGTGCAGCAAGGCGGCGATCTTGCGCAAGAGATGGCGCTCGTGCGCATCGATCACCGCGTCGGCGTAGGCGACGCGCCACATCAGTTCTATCACACGTTCCTTCTGCGCCTGCGTGAAGCGCTGGTTGATCATCGAGGTGAACTGGAAATAATCCGTCGCCTGCCGCACTTCTTCCTCGGCCAGCCCGATCAGTTCGTCCGTTTCCCGGTCCGTCAGGTTGAATTTCCCACGGATGGCATGTTCGACAGCCGCGCGTTCCGCCGGCGTCACCTCGTCGTCGATGCGCATGGCCTCGACCAGCAGCGCGGCGGTGGCAAGTTCGATCGAGTGGTTGCCGTTGTCGGGCGCCGACGGCGCGCCGGCGATGTGACGGTCGAAGAAGTCTCGGACTCTGGAAAGCATCGGTTTCTCCCGTGGCATGCCGTTCAGACTCCGCACGGCAAGCGAAGTTTCCTGACGGGGGAGCGGTCCGCGGCCTATTGCTGCGGCGGTCAGCGCCGGCGTTGCGGCGTGAAGGCGGGACGGCCCTCGATATGGCGGAAGCAGATGCGCCCCTTGCTCAGGTCGTAGGGCGAGATTTCCAGCGTCACCTTGTCGCCCGCGATGATGCGAATGTGGTGCTTGCGCATCTTGCCGGCCGTATACGCCACGAGGTCGTGGCCGTTGTCGAGCGTGACGCGGAAACGGGAGTCGGGCAGCACTTCCATCACCACGCCGTTCATTTCGATGAGTTCTTCCTTGGCCATAGCCGAATCTCCAGGAAAAATTCGAAAAAATAAGCCCGGCGCAAGCCGGGCTGATCCGGTCGGGAGGCGGCTCGGGTGAAACCCCGCGCCGCGGTCCCTGGCAAAAAAAGCGGCATGGCGGATGCGCCCCGCCGCCTTGATCGCCTGCTCAGTCGGCCGCGCGGATGTTCGACGCCTGCTGGCCCTTGGGGCCGGTGGTGATGTCGAAGCTGACCTTCTGGCCTTCCTTGAGGGTCTTGAAGCCCTGGCCCTGAATCGCGGAGAAATGGGCGAACAAATCCTCGCCGCCCGCTTCAGGAGTAATAAAGCCAAAACCCTTGGAATCGTTAAACCACTTCACAGTACCTGTTGCCATATCTTGAATATCCTAAATAAACCAAAAAATGGGGCTTACCCCCGGAGGGCGAAGCTCAAGACGGCAGGATGGTGAAGGGAGGAATACCGCAGGACTGCGGGTACTGAACCAGACAACAACGGTGCTACTTGAAGATCGCAGGTTCGCACTATGCACGGTATCGTGCTGTATGGCAAATAAATTTTGCTGCTGCCCCGGCCCGCATTCAGCGTGTCGACTGCCCGCCGCCGGGCAGCCGCCCGCGGGCAATCCGCGCCGCGCGGTCCGCGCCGCCGTCCTGCAGCCGCAGCAGCACCGGTTCGCTGGCACGGGGATGCTCCGCCACGAGCAGGCGTATTTCCGCCGAACCGCTCAAGGCCAGCATCTCCAGCGCGGTGGGCGGCGCATTGCGGTTGCGCGCCACGGCCAGGCGCACGCTTTCCACGCGATCAAGGGCGAGCCGGCTGAGCGACTCGTCACTGAGGCGCAGCACGCCCGCGACGGTCTCGCGCACGGCCGGGTGACGGTCTCCCGCCATGCGTTCCAGCAACTCCTGTGGCAGGTCGGCGCGCCGCGCCAGCGTCGCGCGCACGGCGGGATCGGGGTCGCGCAGCAGCAGCGCAAAGCCATCCGCCGCAAGCAGGCCGCGCTCGGCGGCGGCGCGGCGCGTGGCGGCATCGGCGTCTTTCAACTCGTCCGCGGACCGCAGCGGCGTGCAGGCCATGCCCGCCGGGCAGCTGCCGCCGTGTGCGGCGGGGGAATCGGCCTGCGCCTGCAGCACCCGCTGCACACCGGTGCTTTCCGCGTACTGCAGCACGCCCGCCGCCACGAAGGTCAGCAGCACGACGACGCCGTGCGCGCGTGCGCCGAGTCCCGCATCGCCCGATGCGCCGCCGACTTGCCCGATCACAAGGCCGACCAGCCAGCGCAGCAGCCAGAAGGCGAATTGCGCCCCGGTGAATGCGGCGATGAAGTAGATCGGCAGCACGGCGAGCAGGCGTCCGCCGATGCTGCCGCCGGTCAGGCCGAGCACATGAACGACATTGGCCAAGCCGATCACGGCGGATACGGCCAGCGAGGCGATGATGCTGGCGGACAGCGGCCAGGCGTCGGATGGGGGCGGCTTGCCTACCATGCTGGATCACGCTAAGAGCGGGGAACCATTATACTTTCAGCTCCCTCACCCAGCGCCGCGGCATGAACGCCCCCGCCGAAGACTCCAGCCTGCGCATCGTCGCCCTGCTCTGCGCGGCGGAAGTGCTCAGCATGACGGGCTTCTCGACCTATCCGGCGCTGCTGGCGCCGCTGCGCGAGGCCTGGGGCATGAGCGGCGCCGAGGCCGGCTTCATCGGCGGCGTGTTCTTCGCCGGCTACATGGCGGCGGTGCCATTCCTGTCTGCACTCACCGACCGCATCGACGCGCGGCACGTGTATTTTCTCTCGACGTTGCTGTCCATCGCCGGCACGCTCGGCTTCGGACTCTTCGCCCAGGGCGTGGTCAGCGGCGCTCTGTTCCAGGCGCTTGCCGGGGCGGGACTGGCGGGCACCTACATGCCGGGACTGAAGGCGTTGACCGACCGCGTCTGCGGCCCGCTGCAAAGCCGCTTCATCGCCTTCTACACCTCCACCTTCGGCATCGGCGCCAGCGTGTCGTTGTTGCTGGCGGGCGTGCTGGAACCGGCGCTCGACTGGCAATGGGCCTTCATGCTGTGCGGCGCAGGGCCGCTGGCGGCGGGCCTGCTGGTGCTGCGGGCGCTGGCGCCAATGGCGCCGCAGCGGCATGACCCTGCGCCCGCACCCCTGCTCGACCCGCGTCCGGTGCTCTCCGACCGCGCCGTGCTAGGTTACGTGCTGGGCTATGCGGCGCACTGCTGGGAGCTGTTCGGCTTGCGCTCCTGGCTGGTGGCATTCATCGCCTTCGCCTATGCCCTTTCGCCGCATGCGGACACGCTCTGGGGACCGGCCGCCGTGGCGGCGGCGATCAACCTGCTGGGCATCCCCGCCAGCATCCTGGGCAACGAGATCGCGGCGCGCGTCGGACGGCGCCGCTACATCGTGACGGTGATGGCCGCTTCGGCGATCCTGGCCTGGGCGGCGGGATTTTCCGCCGCCGTGTCGTGGGGGCTGACTTTGGCTCTGCTGTCGCTGCATTTCATCGCCGTGATGGGCGATTCGGCGGCCTTGACGGCCGGCCTGGTTGCCGCCGCACCGCCCGGGAAACGCGGCGCCGCAATGGCTGTCTACTCGTTTCTGGGCTTCGGCGGCGGCTTCCTCGGCCCGCTCGTTTTCGGCCTGGTGCTTGACGGGATGGGCGGCAAGGACAGTGCCGCAGCCTGGGGATTCGCTTTCGGCAGCCTCGGCCTGGCCTGCGCCTGCGGCCCGCTGGCAGTATGGATGACCAACAGAAAGGACAGGACATGAACAAGACCGACAAGGAATGGCGCGATCAGCTCACACCCGAGCAGTACCGCGTCGCCCGGCAGAAAGGCACGGAGCCGGCATTCACCGGCGAATACTGGGATTGCCACGACCAGGGCATCTATCGCTGCGTCTGCTGCGGCGCCGAACTGTTCCGCTCCGAGCACAAGTTCGAGTCCGGCACCGGCTGGCCCAGCTTCTGGCAGGCGGCCGACCCCGCCAACCTCGCCACGGAAAAGGACAACAGCTTCTTCATGCGCCGCACCGAGGCGCTGTGCAGCCGCTGCGGCGCCCACCTCGGCCATGTCTTCCCGGACGGCCCGCAGCCGACCGGGCTGCGCTACTGCATCAACTCGGCTTCGCTGAAGTTCGAGCGCGATGGACGCAACGAGCCGGAAAAGGCATAATCGCCGCGCATGAAATTCCTCTTCGACCTTTTCCCGGTCATCCTGTTCTTCGTCGCCTTCAAGGTTTCCGGCATCTACGTCGCCACGGCGGTGGCCATCGCCGCCACCTTCGCGCAGATCGGCTGGCTGCTCGCGCGCGGCCGAAAGGTCGACACGATGCTGTGGGTAAGCCTCGCCATCATCGTGGTCTTCGGTGGCGCCACGCTTCTGCTGCAGGACGAAACCTTCATCAAGTGGAAGCCGACGGTGCTCTACTGGCTGTTCGGCGCTGTTCTGGCTGGCGCCACGCTGTTCTTCCGCAAGAATCTCATCCGCAAGCTGATGGAGGAACAGATTGCCTTGCCCGACCGGGTGTGGCACCAGTTGAACGCCAGCTGGATCGGCTTTTTCGCCGTCATGGGCGTGGCCAACCTGTTCGTCGCCTTCAACTTTTCCACCGATACCTGGGTCAATTTCAAGCTCTTCGGCGGCATGGGCCTGATGCTGGCCTTCGTCGTCGGCCAGAGCCTGCTGCTGGCGAAGTACGTCGAGGAGAAAAAGTGATGCTGTACGCCCTCATCGGGGACGACGTTCCCGGCAGCCTGGAGAAGCGCCTCGCCGCACGCCCGGCCCACGTCGAACGCCTGAAGGCGCTGCAGGATGCCGGCCGCCTGATCCTGGCCGGGCCCTGCCCGGCCATCGATTCGCCCGACCCCGGCCCGGCCGGCTTCGTCGGCAGCCTGATCGTCGCCGAGTTCGCGTCCCTTGCCGAGGCGGAGGCCTGGCTGGCGGCCGACCCCTATGTCACCGAAGGGGTCTTCGCCGGCACGCGGGTATTGCCATTCAAGAAAGCGCTCCCTGCATGAGCACGATATCGGCAATGCAGGAAAAGCTGTCCGCCCTCGATCCGTTGCGGCTCGACATCGCCGACGACAGCGCCAAGCATGCCGGCCATGCCGGCGCCAAGGAGGGCGGCGGCCACTACCGCCTGACTATCGTCTCGACCCGCTTCGCCGGCTGCGGTACCGTGCAACGCCATCGCTTGATTTACGAGGCGCTAGGGCCCATGATGCGCAGGGAAATCCATGCCCTCAGCATCAAGGCGCTGACGCCGGATGAAACTGATTAACACGACAGAAGGAAACAACATGAAACACACCCTCCCCCGCTTGGCCGCTCTCCTCATCGCGGGCGTCCTGATGCAAGCGCCCCTGCATGCCCAGGAAGCCAAGGCCCCCGCCGCCAAGGCGGCAGGCAAGCCGAACGTCGTCGCCACGGTGAACGGCGTCGCCATCCCGACCTCTCGCGCCGAAGCGCTGCTGCAATCGCAACTGGCCCAGGGCCAGCAGGATTCCGAGCAATTGCGCGCCGCCGTCCGCAACGACCTGATCACGCGAGAAATCCTCTCGCAGGCGTCCAAGAAAAAGGGCTTCGACAAGAAGGCCGAGGTGATGGCGCAATTCGATCTGGCCCGGCAGGGCATCCTGGTGAATGCCTACCTGCAGGATTTCGTCGCCGCCAATCCGGTCAAGGACGAGGCGGTCAAGAAGGAATACGACAACATCGTCAAGACCATGGGCGACAAGGAATACAAGGCGCGCCACATCCTGGTGGAGAAGGAAGACGAGGCCAAGAGCATCATCGCCCGCCTGCAGAAGGGCGAGAAGTTCGAGGATCTGGCCAAGCAGTCGAAGGATCCAGGCAACAAGGATCGCGGCGGCGACCTCGGCTGGGCCGCGCCCTCCGGCTACGTGAAGCCCTTTGCCGACGCGCTCGTCAAGCTGGAAAAGGGGAAATTTTCCGCCACGCCGGTGAAGACGGAATTCGGCTGGCACGTCATCCAGCTCGACGACATGCGCGACCTGAAGCACCCCGCGCTCGACGAGGTGAAGCCGCAGATCCAGCAGCGCCTGCAGCAGCAGATGCTCGAGAAGCAGATCGCGGAGCTGCGCGCCAAGGCCAAGGTGGAATAAGCGCCCTTCAGATCGTCAACATCGGCGCCTTGGGCGCCGATTTTTTTCCGCGATGCAAACACCCCACGCCCCTCCCCCGCTGCCTCAGGGCTTCCGACTCGATCGCTACCGCATCGACCGGCAGCTCTCCCAGGGCGGTTTTTCCATCGTCTATCTGGCCCACGATGAAGCAGGCAAGCCGGTGGCGATCAAGGAGTTCCTGCCTGCCGGTCTGGCGCGGCGCGGCACCGACGCCAGCACGGTGACGGTGGACGAGTCTCACCTTGCGGCGTTCAACAGCGGCATGAAATGGTTCTTCGAGGAGGGCCGCGTCCTCGCCGGCATCGATCACCCGAACGTGGTTCACGTGAAGAACTTCTTCCGCGCCAACGACACGGCCTACCTGGTCATGCGTTACGAGCACGGCAAGACGTTGAAGGAACATGCGCGCCAACTGACGGAAAGCGGGGCTGCCGTCAGCGAGGAGTTCCTGCGCAACGTCTTCGCGCGCCTGCTCTCCGGGCTGCGCGAAGTGCACACGCACAAGCTCCTGCACCTGGACATCAAGCCGGCGAACATCTATGTGCGCAGCGACGGGCACCCGGTCCTGCTGGATTTCGGCGCAACGCGCCAGGGGCTCGGCCCGGGCGCGGGGATGAACACGGTGTTCACCCCGGGCTTCGCGGCGCCCGAACAGCAAGGCTCGGGCGAGCCGCTGGGGCCGTGGACCGACATCTATTCGACCGGCGCCTCGCTCTACGACTGCCTGGCGGGATGCGAACCGCAGCCCGCCGACCAGCGGCTGATCAAGGATGAACTGGAATCGGCCCAGACACGCTGGGGGAATCACTACTCGCTGCAATTGCTGGAACTGATCGACTGGTGCCTCAAGTTGCCCGTCTCCCAACGCCCGCAAAGCGTATTCGCCCTGCAGAAGGTACTGAACGGGGAACAACTCGATCTGGTCGACCCGGCCTGGTTCGAGAAGCCTTAGTCGAAATAGCTCAACCGAGCCACTTCCTGGCGTTGCGGAACATGCGCAGCCACGGCCCATCCTCGCCCCAGCCTTCCGGATGCCAGGACATCTGCACCGTACGGAAAATGCGCTCGGGGTGCGGCATCATGATGGTGAAGCGGCCATCGGCCGTGGTGAGGCCTGCGAGGCCGTCTGGCGAACCGTTCGGATTGAAGGGATAGGTCTCGGTGGGCCGGCCGTGGTTGTCGACGTAGCGCAGGGCGACGACCGCGCGCGCCTGCTGGCCGTGCGCGCCGAAGTCTGCGTGGCCTTCCCCATGGGAGACGACGATGGGCAGGCGGCTGCCGGCCATGCCGTCGAGGAACAGCGACGGATTCCGCGGCACCTCCACCATGACGAAGCGTGCCTCGAACTGCTCGCTGCGATTGCGCGCGAAGCGCGGCCAGTGGTCGGCCCCGGGAATGATCTCCGCCAGGTGGCTCATCATCTGGCAGCCGTTGCACACGCCCAGCGCAAACGTGTCGGCGCGGCCGAAGAAGGCTTCGAATTCCGCGCGCAACGGATCGTTGAAGAGAATCGACTTGGCCCAGCCCTGCCCCGCGCCGAGCACGTCGCCATAGGAAAAGCCGCCGCAGGCGACCAGGCCTTGAAAGTCAGCCAGCGCGGCACGGCGCGATTGCAGGTCGCTCATGTGCACATCGACTGCAGCAAAGCCGGCGCGGTCGAAGGCGGCGGCCATTTCCACCTGGCCGTTCACGCCCTGCTCCCTCAGGATCGCAATCCTCGGCCGTGCGCCTTTCGCTATCATCGGCGCGGCGATGTCTTCGGCCGGATCGAAAGTCAGTGTCGCCGACACGCCGGGATCGCTTGCGTCGAGCAGCGCGTCGAATTCCTCCTGGGCGCACTGCGCGTCGTCGCGCAGGCGGGCGATCCGGTAACTCGTTTCCGTCCAGGCACGCTGCAGGTCGATGCGCTTTTCCCTCAGCAGCGGCTTGGCGTTGCGCCAGACGCGGATCTCGTCGGCCGCGTTCAGCTCGCCGACGGTGTGGCTGCAGGCGGCCAGCCCGTGCGCGCGCAGGACTTGCATGACCTTGGCGCGGTCGTCGCGGCGGATCTGCAGCAGCGCGCCGAGTTCCTCGGCGAACAAGGCGCCCATGACGCGGTCGCGGAAGCGGCCGCCGACCATCTCGGGCTTGCGCTCGAGGCCGTCGGCGTCGTTCATGAGCGGATCGAAGCACAGCGTGTCGAGGTTGAGCGAGACGCCGCAGTGGCCGGCGAAGGCCATCTCGCAGGCGGCGGCGAAGAGGCCGCCGTCGGAGCGGTCGTGGTAGGCGAGCAGCAGGTTCGCGGCATTCAGCGCCTGGATGGCGGCGAAGAAGCCCTTGAGCAGGACGGCCTCGGCATCCGGCGCATGCTCGCCGACCGAGTTGTAGGCCTGCGCCAGCGCAGAGCCACCAAGACGGTGCTTGCCTTGACCGAGGTCCACCAGCAGGAGATCGGTCTCGCCGCAATCGGTACGCAGTTGCGGCGTCAGCGTCCGGCGCACGTCGTCGCAGGTAGCGAAGGCGGAGATGATCAGCGACAGCGGCGCGGTGACTTGTTTTTTCTTGCCGCCCTCCTCCCAGGCGGTCTTCATCGACAGCGAATCCTTGCCGACGGGAATGCTGATGCCGAGCGCAGGACAGAATTCCAGCCCGACCGCCTTGACGGTGTCGAAAAGCGCGGCGTCTTCGCCCGCATGGCCGGCGGCGGCCATCCAGTTGGCGGAAAGCTTGACCCTGCCGATGTCGCCGACCAGCGCGGCGGCAAGGTTGGTCAGCGCCTCGCCCACGGCCATGCGTCCGGAGGCCGGCGCGTCGAGCAGCGCCAGCGGCGTCCTCTCGCCCATGGCGAAGGCTTCTCCCAGCGTGTCCTGGTAGGACAGCGTGGTGACGGCGCAGTCGGCCACCGGCACCTGCCACGGCCCGACCATCTGGTCGCGCGCGGTCATGCCGCCCACCGTGCGGTCGCCGATGGTGATGAGAAAATGCTTCGAGGCGACGCTCGGCATGCGCAGCACGCGGTAGGCCGCCTCCTTCAGGTCGACGGCGGCGGCATCGAAGGGCGGCAGGTGGCGCGGCTTGCGCGCGACGTCGCGCGTCATCCTCGGCGGCTTGCCGAGCAGGACTTCCATGTCCATGTCGACGGCGTCGTTGCCGAAGTGGCTGTCGCTCACCACCAGCCGGCCGTCGGCGGTGGCCTCGCCCAGCACGGCGAAGGGGCAGCGTTCGCGCTCGCACAGGGCGCGGAACGCGTCGAGCCGGTCGGCCGGAATCGCCAGCACATAGCGCTCCTGCGCTTCGTTGCACCAGATCTCGCGCGGCGACATGCCCGGCTCTTCCGTCTGCACGCGGCGCAATTCGAAACGCGCGCCACAGCCGGCGCCGTGCGCCAGCTCCGGCAGGGCATTGGAGAGGCCGCCGGCGCCGACGTCGTGGATGGAGAGGATCGGGTTCTGCTCGCCCATTTGCCAGCAGCGGTCGATGACTTCCTGGGCGCGACGCTGGATCTCCGGGTTGCCGCGCTGCACCGAGGCGAAGTCGAGGTCGGCCGTGTTGGTGCCGGTCGTCATGGAGGACGCGGCGCCGCCGCCGAGGCCGATCAGCATGCCGGGGCCGCCGAGCTGGATGAGCAGCGCGCCGGGCTTGAATTCGATCTTGTGCGCATCGCGCGCGGCGATGTTGCCGACGCCGCCGGCGATCATGATCGGCTTGTGGTAGCCGC
>WBZL01002374.1_pt1 | contig 18397 bp, 12 predicted proteins | sample 5204291 | NCBI WGS metagenome assembly WBZL01 (sample SAMN12344345, study PRJNA552823) | activated sludge metagenome | biome: Activated sludge suspended growth; feature: Nitrification reactor; material: Wastewater; isolation source: activated sludge from nitrification reactor of wastewater...
CCAACCCGGCGTCCTCGCGGTCTGTCCCGTCCTCGATCTCGACGAGGCGCTCGTAGATCGACGTTGCCAACTTGAGGTCCCACGCCTTCGTCGCCGCCGAACCGGCTGCGGGCAGGACCTCGAGCTCGATCGAGCGGTCACGCGACCTGAGCGCATGGGTTGCTGCGACGAGTGGTGGCTCACCCCGGTCGATCAGGTAGCGAGCCGCACGACCGTGGAGGGAGCGGCGATCGTGGTGTGAGATCTGTCGATACGCGACATCCCGGACGGTCGCGTGACGGAATGCGAACCGCGCGTGGCCCTGACGTACTTCCGTCTGAACGAGGCCGTCGCCGAGCAGCCGGTCGATGTCGTCGCCGACGATCCGGGGGCTCACTCCGAAGCAGCCGGCGAGGTCGGCTGCGTTGAAGGCGGTCCCGTACACCGCGGCGAGACGGACGGTTCGGCGAGCGTTCTCGGGAAGGCGGTCGAGGCGAGTCGCGAGGAGGTTGGTGAGATCGCCCGGGAGCGTCAGGGCCGGGTCGTCGGGACGATCTCGAATCGCGTCGACGAGTGACTCGACGAACAGCGGGTTCCCGGCGGCGCTGGCGCGCACGAGATCGTGCAGGTTCGACGGCGGCTCGGCGTTGCTGGACCGAGTCCATGCGTCGGCGATCAGTTGGTCGGCCTCGCGATCGTCGAGCGGCTCGAGGTCGAGGATCGCCGAGGGCGCGATCGATCGCGGCAACGTCAGCTCGGGTCGGGTGAACACGGCGAGACCAAGCCCTGACGCGGTGCCTTCACGCGAGAGAGCCCACAACAAGTCCGCCGTGGCGTCATCGAGCCAGTGAGCGTCCTCGACGACGACGAGGAGCGGAGCACGCGACGCCCGCGCGATGACGAGGTCTGCGACGAGCTGTGTCGTCAGCTCGGCCCGCTCAGCTGGGCCGAGGTGATCGGTGAGTGCGGTCTCAGGCGACTCGAAACCGAGCACGCCAAGAACCAGGGGCGTGAGTGCGGAAGCGCGTGGCAGGAGGTCCGTGACAGCATCCGCCGCCGCCAGGCGGTTCGCGGGATCGCCGAGCACGGTCAGCAGTGCCGATCGCCAGGATGAGTAGGACCGGGCCGAGGTCAGCCGATCGCCGGTAGCGAGCGCGATCGTGACAGAGGCCGGCGCCGTCACGATCATCTCCCGGAGGAGCCGCGACTTGCCGAGACCGGACTCGCCGCGAACGACGACGACCTCACCCCGGCCTGCGACGACCCCATGGACGAGAGTCGCGAGCCGCAGCCGTTCCTCCGCACGGCCCACCAGCGGGGTGTCTGCGGCGATTCGATCGAGGGCGCACCGTGCCGCGGACGGGGTCGGTTCCACCACGCTCGCGTCGACGTTCGTCACCCGGCCTTTCACCCGGATGGTCGTTGTTGAGCGCACCGAACATCGCGAGCCGGCGATCGCGACGGTGTCTCCGTCGCAGGTCGTCGTGTCCGGCTCGGAAATCGTCATGAGTCGGGCAGCGAGATTGGGCGTGTCGCCGATCACGGTGTATGCACGCCGGCGAGATCCGCCGAGCAGGAGCATGAAGCTCGGACCGCTTGCGATGCCGACGCGTATCGAGGCTCCGAACTCCTCGCGAAGCCGGTGCGCGGCTCCGATCGCGGCGGCACCCGGGTCGGCGATCGCGAGCGGCGCCCCGAACAGCGCCAGGATGACCGAACCCTTGTCGCCACTCGTGAACTGAACGAGTTCGCCACCGAGATCCGTAACGACCGCGAGTGCGGCGTCGACCACCGCAGCGATGCGGTCAACTCCCATCTCGGTCGACCACTCGGCGTTCTCGATCGCGACGAAGGCGCACGTCACCCGCCGGTGTTCCGCGACGAATCCCGATGCGTTGCCGATCCGCCGCGCGATCACGGGATGCACCAGATCGGCTCGTCGCGTCAGCGGGATGGGCCTGGACGGGAGCGTGTGGCGATGGTGCGGTCGGATCAGGGGCTCGGATCCCCAGCCTGTCGCTCCCGGGTCGACGGAGCGGTGGGCGTTCACTGCCCGGTCGATCCCGTCGCCACCATGCAGCACGACGGTCCGCGCTCCGGCTTTCGCGACAGTGCTCACGACTTCGCCGACGTCGACGCCGATCCTGACGGCAATGGCGATGTCCTCGCTCGACGACGAACGGTGGCTGCTGGCGATCGCGTGGATTCCGTCCGCGCAATGCTGCAGATCCGCGAGTTCTGTCGAACCGTTGAATGCCACGAACATCGAGTCCCCGCCGAAGGCGAGGACATCGCCGCCGCAGTCGTGGATGAGGTCGATCGAGGGGTCGAAGAACGCGTTGAGCTCCTCGGTCAGTCGCTCGGTGCCCTGCGTTCCCTCGGCGGCCAGTCGCTCGCTGATGGTGCTGAACCCGGCAACGTCGACGAACATCGTGAAGCACTCGCGACGGATGCGCGGACGTGGACCCGACGTCCATCCGAGCAACGACCAAGCGTCCCGTGCGACGAACGACGAGAGATCGAGAGCTTGCGGACTCACGGTGCCGCCGTGTCGGGCGATCGAACGTGTGGCAACGGCACGCAGGCTACCGTCCGTCCTCGCGGGCCGCTGCGAGAAGACTGATGACCTGTTCGTCGGTCGTGGCGGAGAAGTCGGCGTAGTACTGGCCGACGGCTTCGAAGTCGTCGGGCGTTTCGAGGGCGATGAACTCGTCGGCTGCCGGGCCGATGCGATCGGTCCAATCGGGAGGGGCGACGGGGACGGCGAGCACCACCCGCGCTGCGCCTTCGGCACGCGCGACGCGACACGCTACGAGCGCTGTCGCTCCCGTCGCGAGGCCATCGTCGACGATGATCACCGTGCGGCCGCGCAGGGCGAAGCGCTCGCCCTGGCGGTAAAGGGCGGATCGCCGTTGCATCTCCGCCCGCTCGCGCCGTTCCACGGTCGCGAGTGCGCCAGGTGATACCCCAGCGAGGCGGATCGTCTGGTCGTGGAGGACCTCCACCCCGCCCTCGCCGATCGCTCCCATGGCCAATTCGGGTTGGTGCGGAACACCGAGCTTGCGGACGAGAAGCACATCGAGTGGTGCGCCGATCGCGGTAGCGATCTGGTAGGCCACTGGAACGCCCCCGCGGGGGAGCCCCACCACGACCGGAGCCGCGACACGTCGATGGGCGACCTCGCCCGCAAGCTGTCGCCCGGCATCGTCGCGATCTGCGAACAGCACCGGCACGGTGCGACTACTTCTTGGCCGGTGCCTTCTTGGCCGGTGCCTTCTTCGCTGGGGCCTCCTTCGCTGGGGCCTTTTGGGCGGCCGGCTTCTTCGCTGGGGCCTTCTTCGCCGCCGGCTTCTTGCCGTCGATCGCCGACTCGACGCGTTCGATCGCCGACTGGGCGTCCTTCTGCAGGGTCCGCAACAGTCGCTGCAGACTGCGAAGCTCGGAACGAACGGCCTTCACGACGTCCTGCTCGAAGTTACGCGCTGCGTCGCCGATCTCTTTGATCGCAGCCTCCGGCGCGGACTTCTTGGCAGCGGGCCTCTTGGCCGGTGTCTTCTTGGCCGGGGACTTCGTCGGAGTCGCTCGAGTTGCCACGGGATGTCGCCTTTCGTTCGGGCCGGGATGTCCGGTCAATTCGGGAGCCTACGAACGTGATCGGGTGCTTCCCAGGGCCAAAGGTCACGACAACTCGACGGGGATCTCCACGACGTTGATGTCGCTCCCGTCGTTCGCCGAGGACTCGAACAGCTTGAGCACAGCGGCTCCCGGAGCAGCCTCGGCGTAGACGATCTCCTGGGAGAACGTGCCGCGTGTGCCCGTGCCCGAGGTCGCTGTGCCGAAGCCCTCGGCGAGCACGGTGCCTGCCGAGTCGGTGAGCGAGTACAGGTACGTCGCCTCGAAGGTGTTGGACGTGCCCGTCGCTGTGAACGGGCTCTCGAGCCGGGATTCGGGCAATGGGGATTCGACGAGGATGGCCGGTGTCTGGTCCTCGAAATCGGAGCGGGTGCGGGGAGGGTCGACCAGCACGCCCTCGCCATCGATGGCGTCGACTGGCGAGCCGTCGATACGGAACGAGACCGAGGTCACCGTCGGGAACTGCGTCAGCGTGAAGACCACCTGGGCCACTCGCGTCAGCATGGACATCGACCCTCCGCCGGAGGCGAACTCGCCCGAGAGGTCGACCGTGGCGACGCCGCCGGCGACGGAGATCCCGAGCAGGGTTGTGCCCGACGGGATGCTGCTGACGTGGCCGGTGTTGTCGCCCGGGCCTTTGAGCAGAGCTTCCAGGGCCCCGCGGGCCGGCGTGCGCCCGTCGACCGTGCGGCCGACCGGGGAGACCTTCTCGTCACGCAGGAAGTACACCCGGGCGGTGGTCGTCTCGTCAGGATCGGTCCCGACCGAGGCGGTGGTCGTCGGTGAGGACGAGGGGGAACGCGACGAGGCCGGCATTGATGAATCCGTGTCCGCCGTGTTGATCGAGGACTCGTCTCCACAACTCGGTGCGCCCAGCGCGAGCGCGATGACGAGAGCGACTCTGCCGACGCGATGCCGGTGGTGGACGGTGAGGTGTCGAAGGTCGGTTTTGGGTCGGCCTGTCACGGTGCGCTCCTCTCCGCGTGTGCCGCCCGCTCCTGCTCCTGCTCCGCTGCGGCGATCTGATGGACGACGGCCACGAATCGATCGGGTGACACCGAGACCGAGTCGATCCCTGCGTCGACCAGTACCCGGGCGTACTCGGGGTCGTTGCTCGGTGCCTGGCCGCAGAATCCGACGGGGCGACCGGCTGCGTGAGCTCGCTCGATGAGGTCCCGGATCAACGACAGAACCGCCGGATCGTCCGCGCCGAAGCGAGGTGCCAGCCGCTCGGAGTTGCGATCGACGCCGAGTGTGAGCTGTGTCAGGTCGTTCGATCCGATCGAGAACCCGTCGAACCTTGCTGCGAACTCCTCGGCACGGATGATGTTCGATGGGATCTCCGCCATGACCAGCACCTCGAGTCCGTCACGGCCTCGCACGAGCCCTTCCGAGGCCATGACCGCGAGCACCCGATCCGCCTCCTCGGGAGTGCGACAGAACGGGATCATCACAGCAACGTTCGTGAGGCCGAAATGCTCGCGTACCCGGCGGACGGCGCGGCACTCGAGCCGAAACCCGTCGCGGTAGCCGTCGTCGTCATAGCGAGACGCTCCGCGCCAGCCGAGCATGGGGTTGGCCTCGACGGGTTCGAAGTCTCTGCCGCCGAGCAGCGCCGCGTACTCGTCGGTCTTGAAGTCGCTCATGCGCAGGACGACCGTGCGCGGATACCACGGGACCGCGAGCGTCGCGACGCCCTCGGCGAGTCCTTCGACGAAGAAATCCGCCGGGGAGTCGTAGTCGGCCGTCAGTTTCGCGATCCGGGATCGCACGGAGGGGTCGCTGACCAGTTCGGGGTGAGCGAGGGCCATCGGGTGCACCCCGATGTGCTCGCCGACGATGAACTCCATGCGGGCCAGCCCGATGCCATCGGCGGGGAGTCGCCACCAGCTCATCGCCGAATCGGGGTCGGCCTGGTTCAGCTTCACCTTCGTCCGGGTCGGAGGGAGGTCGCCGAGGTCGACCCGGTCGCGGGTGATCGTGGCCGCCCCGTCGAAGACGCGGCCGGTACCGCCGCCGACGCAGGAGACGGTGACGAGTCGGCCGTCTTCCAGCGTCGCGGTGGCCGTGGCGGCACCAACGACGGCAGGAACGCCGAGTTCGCGGCAGACGATCGCGGCGTGGGAGGTGCGGCCACCACGATCGGTGACCACCGCCGCCGCTCGGCGGATCACCGGCACCCAGTCGGGGTCGGTTGTTGTCGCAACCAGGACGTCGCCGTCGGAGAATCGATCACCGTCGGCCGCGGATTCCAGCCGGACGACCCGCCCGGACGCTGCCCCATCGCCGACGGCGAGACCCTCGACGAGGGTCGGGCCGGCGCCGGCGATCGAGTACCGAACAATGCCGTTGGTTGACTCCTGGGATCGCACCGTCTCGGGCCGCGCCTGGACGATGAACAGCGAGCCGTCGACGCCGTCCTTCGCCCACTCGATGTCCATCGGACGCCCGTAGTGACGCTCGATCACGACGGCGACCCGGGCCAGCTCGACGACGTCGGATTCCTCCAGAGCCCAAGACGCACGCTCGTCCTCGTCGGTCGCGAGGAGGACGGTCGGCGGGTCGCCACCCGTCCGGACGACCTTCACCTGCTTCTTTCCGAGTCGCCGTGAGAAGACGGGCATTGCGGTGGGCGCGTCGAGCAGGGCCTTGGCGACGAGGAATCGGTCTGTGTCCACCTCTCCCTTCACCACCGCCTCGCCGAGACCCCATGCAGCGTCCACGAGCACCACGCCGTCGAAGCCTGTTTCCGGGTCGATCGTGAACATCACCCCCGATGCACCGACGTCGGAGCGCACCATCCGCTGTACTCCTACGGAGAGCGCGACCGACCGATGGTCGAAACCCTTCTCCTCCCGGTAGGCGACGGCACGATCGGTGAACAGCGACGCGAGGCAGCGCCGGTACGCGTCGACGACGGCGTCTGCGCCGCTGACGTTGAGGAAGCTCTCCTGCTGCCCGGCGAAGCTGGCGTCCGGAAGGTCCTCGGCGGTCGCAGAGGACCTGACAGCGACTGCGACGTCCGGGGTCGAGGAATCGGAGCAGAGTCGCGCGTACGCGGCTCGGATCGCTCCGTCGAGCATGGTCGGGAGATGAGCGGCATCGAGCGCTGCGCGTAGTTCGCCGGCGGTTCCCGGTGCGGCCCGGAGCTCTTCGATTGCGGGCAGGAGCCCGTTTGCGTCGATGGTCGCCCAGTAGGCGGCAGCAGTGACGGCGAATCCGTCGGGCACGCGGACCCCGGCGCCACCGAGGGCACCGATCAGCTCACCGAGCGATGCGTTCTTGCCACCGGCGGTCGCGACGTCGGCGTTGGTGAGGTGGGCGAACGGAACGACCAGCGACGCGTCATCCACCGGGCACCACCTCGACGCGTCCCTCGACATCGCCGGCTCGAAGCGCCGGATATCCCTCGGCGGCCGCATCGAGTGGACGGCGCTCGATGTGAGCGGCGATGTGGCCGGATCGTGCCAGTTCGATGACCTCGACGAGCTCGGGGAGTGTGCCCCAATAGGTACTGGCGACCGACACCTCATAGGCGGGGGAGAAGAAGCTGACCGGTAGGCCGCCCCCGGCGATACCGACGATGGTGAGGTGTCCGGTCGACCGGGTGACCGCAGCGCCGAGCGCCGAGGTCTCGTCGCTGCCGACGAGATCGATGGTCGCTTCGGCACCCCGTCCTCGGGTCAGGGCGGTGATGCTGGCGACAGCGTCGTCGCCGGGAGCCAAAGCATGGGCGACCCCCATCGTGAGGGCTGCGTTCCGGGCTGCCTCAGTCGACCCAGGGACGAGTACGGGCAGCGATCGTTTGATCGCGTGGTAGGGCGTCAGCGCGGCGTCAGTCAGCGGTGCCATCGCCCACAACACCAGGGGCCGTAAACGGCGACCGAAAATGCCTCATGAGTCCATTCGACTCCCAGACAGCCTGCCGCGCCAGGGAACAACGTCCCTCGGTGCCTACGGCGAGCGGGTAGCTGCTTCTCTCGCGAGCCGCAGAAGTGCGCTGATCTCGCGGGCCGCGACGGTCGCGACGATTCCGGCGTCGGGCACACTCGCAGCATCGCCGGTCGCGGCGATCGCGACGCTGCCGTCGTACGACGCGATCGCGGTGATGACGCGGATCCCCTGGCTGAGTCCGAGGTAAGGGACGAACTCGACCATCTGCCGGCCGAGCGAGTAGAGCGGGAACTGAGGGCCGGGGACGTTCGTCACGATTGTCGTGATCGATCGCTGCGTGGCGGCGTGTTGGATGCGAATCGCCCACCGCGTGGCGGTGCTGATGACGAGTGGCGGGATCAGGTCGGCGACGTGGGTGAGTGCTGCTGTCGCGTCGGTCTCGTGCGACGCCTTCAGTGCGGTCATCTGCTCGGTCACGACCACGAGTCGTTCGACGGGGTCGGCGATGTGGACCGGGAGATCGAGGACCATGGCTGCGACCCGGTTGCCGCCCTCCTCGCCGGCGCGAACCGACACGGGGATCGCCGACCGGATCGTCACGCAGTCGAGGTCGTCACCGTGAGCGGCGAGCAGCTCTCGGTAGCCGGCGGTGGTTGCAGCGAGGAGCACGTCGTTGACGGTCCCACCGAACTGACGGCGGATCGTCGAGATGTCGGCGAGGCGGACCGAGGTGTGTCCCCACGTGCGCCTCGGACCGACCGACCCCTCGATCGACGACGGCGGAGTCGGTCGAAGAGCGGAGAGGAGTCGGGCGACGCCACTGGCCTGACCGGCGAGGTTCGTTGCGAGACGCAGCGGGTGGGTGGCGTCACCGGCAAGTCCGGCGGCCCAGCTCCCGACGTCGCTGGCGAACCCGGCCCAGGCGTCGACGACCTTGCGGATCCCGGTGGGTGCGGGTGAGGGATCCCACGACTCGGGAGCCGGCGAGGAGGCGTCGGGCTCGACGTCGAAGAGCGCCTCGAGGAGTTGCATGCCTGCCACGCCGTCGGTGAGGCAGTGGTGCACTATTCCAAGGATCGCCCACCGTCCGTCTGCCAGGTTGTCGAGGAGCCACAGCCGCCACAGCGGCTTGCTCCGATCGAGCAGCGGCTCGATGAGGGACTCGACGGTTCGGTTGAGCTCGTCGGGCCCGCCCGGTGTGGGCACTCGCCGACGGCGCACGTGGTCGGCAACGCGGAAGTCGACGTCGTCGACCCAGGTGGGTCGCCCGAGCCCGAGAGGTACGCCGTCGAGTCGTTGCCGGTAGCGGGGTATCAGGTGCATCCGCTCGCTGATCAGCCGGCGCAGTTGAGCGATCGACGGTGGTGGCCCCTCCATCAGGCACAGGCCGGCAATGTGGGCGGGGGCGTCGGCGTCCTCGATGTGGAGGAACTCGGCGTCGAGGCTGCTCAGGCGATCCATCACGTTCCTCCGTAGTCGAGTCGTGACTCCGTCTACTCGATTTGAGCGCGTTCGACCCGGGTGCCGGCGAGGTCGCCGGCGTCGCGCCAGCGCTCGAGGTAGGCGACGTAGTTCATGAGAGGGCCGGGGAAGACCGCTGAGCGTGCGGCGAGGGTGGTACGTGCCCCTTCACTGTTGCCGTAGCTCGGAGTGCAGGTGGTGTTGTAGCGAGCCAGCGGACCCGACGCGTTCCACAGCACCGACAGCCACTCGTCCTCCGCGTCGACGGTCGCCTCGATCGTTCGTATTCCTTCCTTGCGGCAGTGCTCGATCATCCAGCCGATGTGGTTCGTCGACTCGGAGAGGAAGTGCACGAAGTTGAGGCCGAACCCGGCCTGGATGAAGCTCACGACGAAGAAGTTCGGGAAGTCGGCGGTCAGGATGCCGTGGAGTGAGTGGGTGCCGTCATGCCATCGCTCGCTCAATCGGACGCCGCCACGGCCGACCGGGTCGAACCCCAGCCGGTCGACGAGCCCCGTCGTCACCTCGAACCCCGAAGCGAACACCAGCAGGTCGAGCGGATACTCCTTCCCGTCGACGATCGGGCCCGCCGGCGACATCTCCCCGATGCCCTTGCCGTCGGTGTCCACCAGATGCACGTTCGGCAGGTTGTAGGACTGCAGATACTCGTCGTGAAAGCACAGGCGCTTGCAGTGCTTGCCGTACCAGGGCTTCAGCTTCTCGGCCGTTTCGGGGTCCTCGACGATCTCGTCGATTCGGCGTCTGAAGCCCTCCATCACCTCGAAGTCGATCGCTTCGAGTTCTGCCCGGTGAGCGTCGTCGCGCGGTTCCTGTTGTGTGTCGACCTTGAGCGCTTGGCCCCACTGATCGGCGACGAGGTCGTCGCCGGGCTGCTGGCCCGTTGCAACCGCGGTGAAGTTCAGTGTTCGCTCCCGCTGCCAACCGGGCGGTAGCGAGCGGAACCAGGTTTCGTCGATGCGTTGCTGATTGCGGACCCCGACGGCGGAGGGGGTGCGCTGGAAGACGTAGACCTCCTTGGCCGAGCGGGCCAGCTGGGGCACGACCTGGATGGCGGTCGCCCCGGTGCCGATGATGCCGACGACCTTGTCTCCGAGTCGGTCCATCGGTTCGGTGGGGCTTCCGCCGGTGTAGTCGTAGTCCCAGCGCGTCGTATGGAACTCCTTGCCGGCGAAGTTGTCGATTCCTTTGATGCCGGGGAGCTTGGCCTTGTGCATGAGGCCCCCGGCCGACACGAAGAAGCGGGCGCGGATCCGGTCGCCACGTTGGGTGACCACCTCCCATCGTGCCGGCTCGTCGAGCCAGGTGAGCGCCTCCACCTCGGTCTGGAACAGCGCGTGGTCGTACAGCTCGAAATGCCGGCCGAGCAGGCGGCAGTACTCGAAGATCTCCGTCGCGGACGCGTACTTCTCGGTGGGCATGTAGCCCGTCTCCTCGAGCAGCGGGAGATAGATCGTCGAGTCGACGTCGCACATGCATCCGGGGTAGCGATTCCAGTACCAGGTGCCTCCGAAGTCGGCGGCCTTCTCGAGGATCCGGAAGCTCGTGATGCCCCGTTTGGTGAGGTTGATCCCGGCGAGCATGCCGGCGAAGCCGCCGCCGAGGACGACCACGTCGACGTCCTCCTCGACAGGATCGCGGGTGAAGCCCGGATCGGCCCATGGGTCCCGATCGAGGTTGTGGTCCTTCAGCGACTCGTACTGGGCGAGACCTTCGCCGCGGAGGCGCTTGGCCCGCTCGGCCTCGTAGCGTCGCTTGGCGGCGTCGATGGCCCCCTCGTTTGCAGCGGACTGATCGGTCATGACGTCACTTTCCGGTAGGTCTGACGGGTCTGGTCGGGACTGATCGGCTCAGGGTTGCAGGTCGAGGCCGAGCAGCCGAATGGCGTTGCCACGACAGAGTTTGTTCACCGTCTCCTGGTCGAGGTGGCCCATCAGCCGTTGAGCGGTGTCGGCGCTGTTGGGCCAGGTGCTGTCGGAGTGCGGGTAGTCGGTCTCGAACAGGATGCGGTCGGGGTTGATCTTGTCCAACGCGTCGGCGGTGAGGCCGTGTTGGTCCTCGAAGAAGCAACCCCAGACTTGGCGGTGGTAGTAGGTGCTCGGGGGTTCGGGCACCGTCGATCCGACGTCGCCCCACGCCCGGTTCTGCTCCCACACGTGATCGGTTCGCTCGAGGATGTAGGGGATCCAGCCGATCTGGCCCTCCGCGTAGGCGATCTGGAGCTTCGGGAAGCGAACCAGCACGCCGGAGAGGAGAAAGTCGACCATCGACGACATGGCATTGCCGAACGTCAGCGCGGACGCGACAAGTGGCGGCGCGTCGGCGGACGTCGACGGCATCTTCGACGACGAGCCGATGTGCATGTGGACCGAGACGTCGGCGGCCTCGCACGCGGCGAAGAACGGATCCCAGTAACCGGTGTGGATGGACGGCAACCCGAGGTAGGCGGGGATCTCCGAGAAGGTGACGGCTCGCACGCCGCGCGCCGCGTTGCGTCGAACTTCCGCTGCCGCCAGTTCGGGATCCCAGAGGGGAACGATCATGAGTGGGATCAAGCGGCCACCGGTGTCGGCACACCACTCCTCGACCATCCAGTTGTTGTAGGCCTCGATGCACGCGAGCCCGAGTTCCTTGTCGGGGGTCTCGGAGAACGTCTGCCCGCAGAAGCGGGGGAAGCTCGACGGGTAGCACATCATCGCCTCGATTCGACCGGCGTCCATGTCCGCGAGGCGGGAGGGCTTGTCGTAGCAACCCGGTCGCATGTCCTCGTAGGTCGTCGGCGTCACCGTGACGGCGGAACGGTCGAAGCCGACCGCGGATTCCACCCGGGTGCGGGGGATCAGCAGGTCCTCGAACCGCCACCAGTCGCAGGGCTCTCCCTCCTCGCCGGTCGAGAAGCTGAACACCCCGCCTACGTAGCCCATGTGGGCGCACGGGATCCGCTCGACGCGGGGAGCGCGGTCGCGGAACCTCGGATCGATCCAGCGTTCCCAGAGGTCCTTGGGTTCGATGACGTGATCGTCCACCGACACGAGCATCGGGATCTCCACCATGTTCGTCCTCTTCTTCCTGCTTGTCTTCCTGCTTGGTTGATTGGGCCTGGCTGGACCGGGCTCAGTTGAGTTGAGGCCGATCGGCGTTGATCGGAACGGTCCTTGTGTCGGTCCCCGATCGGAGCAGCACACCCGGCCGCTCGCCGGTGGGTCGACCGTCGCGGACGATCGGCACGCCGTTGACGATCACCATCACGACCCCGATCGATTCGGCGAAGAGCCTCTCGCTGCCAGCGGGCAGATCGGCGACCTTGCGGACCGGGCCTGAGTCGATCGTGGCCGGGTCGAACAGGACCAGATCCGCGTGGTGGCCTACGGCGATGCGGCCTCGGTCCCGCAGCCCGAACAGCTGCGCGGGGTCGTCCGACATCATCTGGACGGCTCGTTCGAGGCTCACGAGCTTGCGGCCGCGGAGCGTGTCTCCGAGGAACTTGGTGGGGTACACGCTCCCCAGCATCCGATCGAGGTGCGCTCCGCCGTCGGAGCCTCCGATCAGGGCTCGACCGCTGTCGAGCAGTTCCATCCGCATTCGCCAGCTCTCGTCGTCGTCCTCGAGTGGGGTGGGCCACAACACGGTGCGGAGGTGGTCGGACAGGGCGATGTCGAGGAGGCAGTCGAAGGGGTCGACACAGCGCTCCTCGGCGATGTCGCCGACCCGCCGCCCCTCGAGCTGGCGGTTCTCCTCGGAGTAGGTGTCGCCGATGTGGTAGTCGGCCCACCGGTTGAGGCGGCGGAAGACGCCTGCGGTCTCGGCGTCAGCGTCGACTCGCATCGCTGCCCGCACGTCGGGGTCGCGGAGGAGCTCCATCCGCTGTTCCAAGGGTTGGGTGAGGATCTCGTCCCAGCCGGGAATGAGCGTGAGCGCGCATCGGGTGAGCAGGCTCATGTTCATCGGGACGAGGATGGGCATGGTCAGTGCGACGATTCGACCACCTTCGGTTGCGGCGTGGTCCGACGCCCGTAGCTGGTGTTCGACCGCTTCGGGGTCGCGGGAGTCGACGGTCAGCACGTTCCAGTTGACCGCCCGTCGGCCTCGCAGCGACATGTTGGTGATTCGCTCGACCTCCTCGGCGGTGAAGCCCTTGAGGCACCCGTCGGTGATGTACTCAAGGGTCGTGCCCTCGTAGTCGGCAACGACTTCGCACAACGCGAGCAGTTCCTCGGTCGTGGCGTTCCGTGACGGCACGGGCTTTCCGTCACCGTCGTTGTGGGAGAACGACTGGGTGGAGCTGAACCCGAGCCCGCCTGCTTCGATCGCAGCGCGGAGTTCGGCGGCCATCCGGGCTGTCTGTTCGGGCGTCGCTGCTCCGTCTCCGTCGGTGCCCATCACGTAGCGGCGCAACTGGCAGTGGCCGACGAGGAATCCGGCGTTCACGCCGAGGTTGCCGTCGAGCTCGTCGAGGTACTCGCCGAACCCGGTCCATCCGCCCCGCACGCCCGCGGCGAGCGCGGCAAGGGGCATGCCTTCGACCTCCGCCATCATCTCGAGGGTCCACTCGGTGTCCTCGGGGCGGATGGGTGCGAGGGTGAAACCGCAGTTGCCGGAGATGACGGTCGTGATGCCGTGCAGATTCGACGGGCTGGCGTAGGGATCCCAGAGGAGTTGAGCGTCGAAGTGGGTGTGGGGGTCGATGAACCCAGGCGCGAGCACGAGGCCGGTTCCGTCGATCACCTCGGCGGCGCCGGGTTCGGCCGGCCCCACCGAGCAGATCCGTCCCTCGGCTATTCCGACGGCGCCGATCGTCGCCGCTGCACCGGTGCCGTCCACGATCGTCACGTTGCGGATGAGGAGGTCGATGTCGGTCATGCGGGCTGCTCCGTGCCGTCGGGTCTCGCTGCTTCCGTGAACGAATTCGAGAGAAAACTAGAACACGTTCTAATTCTGGATAAACTAGAACGCGTTCTAGTTTCCGTCTAGTGCGCCCCCGGGAGAGGCCGGGGTGTCGCTCAACCGAGGAGGTCCCGCAATGGGTCGCACCCCGTTCCCTGTTCCGTTCGGCTGGTACCAGATCTGCTGGCCCGACGAACTCGAACCCGGTGGGGTCCTGCCCCTCTACTACTTCGGACGCGACCTGGTGTTGTGGCGGGACTCCGAAGACGGCGCGTACCACCTCCAGGACGCGATCTGCCCTCACCTCGGCGGCCACCTCGGTCACGGCGGACACGTCGAGAACTGCGAGATCATGTGCCCGTTCCACGGCTGGAAGTTCGACAGTCAGGGCCGCAACAGCGAGATCCCCTACAGCGAGCGGGTCAACCGTGCCGCACGGCTGCGTACTTTCCCGATCGTCGAACGCAACGGAATGGTGCTCGCGTGGTACCACCCCTTCGAGGAGGACCCGTTGTGGGAGATCCCCGACCTTGAGGAGTTCTCCGACTCCGAGAACTGGTCCGACACGTTCTGCCGGACGATCGAGATCGACGCCGCTTGGCAGGAGGTGGCGGAGAACTCCGTCGACATCGCCCACTTCCGGTACGTCCACAACACCGACTCGGTGCCGGAGGCGCGCGGTTACGAGACCGACGGCTGGATCGCCCACGTCCGCACCTCGCAGAAGTTCGTGACTCCCCAGGGTGTGGTTGCCGGCAACATCGACATCGACAACTACGGTCCCGGTTTCAGCGTCATCCGCTTCAGCGGCATCGTCGACACGGTGCTGCTGGGTTGCAACACCCCCGTCTCGTCGGACACGTGCGAACAGAAGTTCAGCTTCCGGGTGCGTCGTCTCGGCGACGACGCGACCACCTCGAGCGTGGGTGAGGCATTCGTGGCGGAGATCACCCAGCAGATCCACGAGGATCTGCCGATCTGGAAGTACAAGGGCCATGTCGCCAAACCGGCGCTGGCCGACACCGACGGCCCGTACATCAAGTTCCGGAAATGGGCATCGCAGTTCTACGCCGAAGGCGTCGAGTTCGACCGCGACGTCTACCCGCCGAACCCCCCGGGTACTAGCCGCCCCGCTGTCGAGGGCACGGTCAAGCACTCGGCGTCGTCGCGCCTCAAGGGAGAGGATCAGATCCGCGCCGACATGATGTCGACCGGCTGAGCTCCGACGAGGCCCCCGGGTTGTTCCCCTGACAATTCGTTAGGGGAACAACTCCCGGTTCGGTTCGACGTCTGCCAGCAACGCGTCGGCGTCAGGACGGAGCATGAACCCAGCGGCGACCGCCTCGTCGGTCGAGGCTCGGAACCGCTGAAGGTAGGTGTCGGCGTCGCCATACAGCGAGGCCATCGTCGCTGCATCGAACGGAACGGTGCGGCCGAAGAGCGGGCAGAGATTCGCTCCGTCGAGCAGATCCTCGGCGGAAACCCCCTCGGGCGGGTCGCCGGTGAGCGTCGCGGCGGGGACGTCGACCAGCGGGTTCCGGATCCCGCCGAGCGCGTTGCCCCGCTCGTCGCGAACGATCGCGACGTCTCCGTCGTCGGTCGTCTCGATGGGCGTCCCGGCGGGCGGCGGGTCCCCACCGCCGACCCAGGTCGCGAGATGGTGCACGGCGGCACGCAGGACCTCCTTGTGGGGGCCCGAGTTCACGGTGCCACACCCAAGGAGGACCCCGACGCCTGGGTCCCGCGCCCCGCCGATCACGGCGCGGATCGTCTCGGAGTCGGCGTGAGCCGTCCCGGCGACCTCCCACGTCCTGATCCGCTCGGTGTCGGCCTGGCGGGCGTAGGTGTAGCCCAACAACGTCAGGTCGGTCTCGGTCTCGACCATCATGACCGGCACGTCGAGGTCCTCACGGATGAGAACACCCTTCCCGAGTACCTCCGTGGCAGTCACTCCCTTGCGGCTCCGTACCAACGTGCCGTCGAGTTGGGGAGCGAGCGAACCGCGGCTGTGGATCAGGAACCCGTCGAAAACCTTCGCGAGCGGGTGGATCGCGTTGACGTAGGTGGTCAGGTACATCGACGACTGGGACTCGCCCACGGCGATGATCCGGGACGGAGCGAGGTCGCCGAGCAGCTCGGCGGGTGAGTCGGTGAGTGCACGGCCGATCTGGTTGAGGATGTCGTAGGAGTAGGCGTCACCCGGGTGAACGAGCGTGCCGTAGCGGTCGGGGTCGATGTTCTTCAACCCGCTGGTGTCGGCCGCCGCTGGGGCCTGCCCGGCCGCCTGCTCGTCGACGTCGACCGCCAGGAGGGTGTCGCCGCCTTCCACCCCCTGCGCCTGGGCGCTGATACCGACGTAGGCGTGGCCTTCGCGACCGATCGCGCCGGCGAGGTACCCCCAGTCAGGCGCAGCTTCGACGGCGCTCACGTTGAACCACTCGACGAGCACGGTGCCGCTGAAGGCGGGCGCCGATGCCGGTCGTCGCACGATCACGCGGGTGCGGTACTCAGCGGTGTCACCGGGGCGCGCCGACCAGTGCCCGTCATCGGGGGTGTCGATCGCCTCGAACCCGGCGGCGGTGCCGCCGATGAAGTACTCCTCCTGGAGGTAGCCCTCCGGCAACGGCGGTGCCGGCTGCGGGACGTTGATCCCCTTGCCTTCCGCAGCAGGCCGCGCGATCTCCTCCGGAGCCGTCGCCTCGAAGGTGACCTCCGGCTCGGGCTTCGTCGTGGGCCCACTCCCAGAATCGGACTCCGACGACGTGCACCCTGCCACAGCGCCCCCCATCACCGCCGCCGCCAGAGCAACGCATCCCCAACCCAAACCTCTTCGACCCACGGTTCCCCCTTGTTCAGGCGAGGACGGTAGCGCGCGAGGCTGTCGGACCGGGCAATTGCAGCCAGCCCACGGATCACGCGATCCGGTCGATCCGGGCCGCGGTGACGACGTTTCGGCCTGGCTCGCCGGCAACGAATCGCCGGATCTCGTCGGTCGCGTACTCGGCCAGGCGCCGAAGCTCGGTGCCCTGGGAGCCGGCGAGGTGCGGCGTGAGGGTAACGGTCGGTGCGGAACGCAGCGGGTGGCCGTCGGGCAGGGGCTCGGGATCGGTGACGTCCAATACGCAGACGAGACGGTTCGCGTGGCGAGTGAGGGCTTCGTGGTCGAGAAGTCGACCGCGGGCGGTGTTGATCAGCGTGGTGCCGGTTCTCATCGCGGCGATCTGTCGCTCCCCGATCATGTGGTGGGTGGATGGCAGGTCGGGAGCGTGGATCGAGACGACGTCGGCACGTGCGCACAGGTCGAGGAGGTCGACCTTCTCCACGCCGAGCGCCTGGGCCTCGTCATCCGATACGAACGGGTCGTAGAGCAACGGGCTGAGTTCGGGAAATGGTCGCAGCAGCTCGATGACACGTCGCCCGACCATCGACGCGCCGACGATGCCGATCGTCTTGTCCCAGTTGCCGACGGGGATCTCCGATGCAGGCCGGACCGCGGCGAGGGACCGATCTCGTTCGACGTCACGCTGCCAGAGCACGTCCTTGTTGGCCAACAGGATCATGGCGAGCGTGTACTCGGCCACCGGTTCGGCGTTGGCGTCGGCGCACGAGGTGACGCGGACGCGGCCCAGGACCTCGGGTGCGATCGTTTCCCTGACCGTGCCCCCGGCGTAGGCGATCAGCCCCAGCCGCGGTGCCCGATCGAGGAGTGCAGCGTCGATCGGCGGGCACCCCCAGTGGCCGACGATGACGTCGGCGCGACTGAGCAGATCATCGGCGCGTGGGTCGTCCCATCGCCCGAGTGGTTCGGGGTCGAGTACGTCGCCGACGCTCCTGAGCAGTGCGAGATCAGTGTCGTCGAACAGCCGGACTCCCTCGAAGTTCGCGATCACCAGGTTCGGTCGGGTTGTCATCTTCGCTCCAGCAGGTCTCGGAGAATCGGGAGGTCCGCGGCCACCTGGTCGAGCAGGGCAGCCGCATGGTCGACGCTGGTGAGGAGTCCTGCGACGAACTCGAGCGTCCAGGATCCGGTGAAGCCGTAGCGCCTGATCGTGTCGACTGCCCGGCCGAGCTCCTCGTGGACCTGATCCAACGTCGGATGCGACATCGTCGAGAGGTCGAGGTGATTGACGTGGACATGGGTGATGCGCTCGCCCAGAGCGTCGAACTTGGCGGCCAGCAGATCGGGGGCGTCGTGCGTGTGGACGAGCGCCTGCACGAGCTGTGACGATCCGGCTCCGTTGAGGATTCGTGAAGCGACCGTCGGGTCCTCCGCGACGGAGATCCCCTGGTGGCACTCGCACACGGCAGCGATTCCGTCGAGGTCCTCGACCCAGGCCCCGAGCCGGTTGGTGTACGCGTCGATCGCGGACGGATCACTGCCGACGTTGAACTTCACAGCGTTCGCGCCGCATCGCCTCGCTGCATCTGCGACGGCCCGGCGCTCGGCCGGGTCCGCCGCGTCGAACGACACATAGGAGTTGAGGATTCGGATCGGCGTCTCGCTGGTCGCGAACGCCGCCGCGTCGGG
>WBZL01002375.1_pt1 | contig 18396 bp, 13 predicted proteins | sample 5204291 | NCBI WGS metagenome assembly WBZL01 (sample SAMN12344345, study PRJNA552823) | activated sludge metagenome | biome: Activated sludge suspended growth; feature: Nitrification reactor; material: Wastewater; isolation source: activated sludge from nitrification reactor of wastewater...
GCCCAGCCCGAAGGTGCCCGCCAGTTCGAAACCCTTCTTGTCGGTGCGACCGGCATTGAGATAGGTGGTGACACCGCCGTTGCTCTGCTGGACGATCTCCTTGCGCACCGGGCTGAAGTACACGCTGGTATCAAGCTGCCAGTTGCCGCCCCGTCCCTTGAGGCCGATCTCCTGGTTGCGGGCGATGGGCGCTTCCAACGCCGGGTTGGTGGAGATTTCGCTGGTGGAAGGTATCTGGCCGGCCTGGGCCATCATGGCGAACAGATGGAAGGACTCGTTCAGTTTGTAGCTGGCGGCGATTTTCGGCGCCGGCAGGCGGAAGGTCTTCTTCAGTGTCGTCTCGCCAGCACCGGCGACGTAGCGGCCGCTGGCGTAGTCGTACTTCGAGAACTCTTTGTTGCTGTCCTCGAAAGTCGCGACATCGTAACGACCGCCGAAGTCGACGATCCAGCGCTCGCCCGGCCGCCATGATTCCTGCATATAGATGCCGGTCAGCAAGGTCTTCGAGTCATCGATCTCGGCCAGCGCGCCCTTGACATCGGAGCGGGTGGCGACAATACGACCGCCCGCCACGGTCGTCACATCGCGATACTGGTACTGGCGCGAATCGGGCTGCCGCTCCTGTCGGATCGTCAGGCCGCCGACCAGGCTGCCACCGGCATGACGATAGGTCGCCTCCAGGTCCGTGCCCAGATTCGAGACCCAACTCTGCGTTTCGTTGATGATGCCGGTGACGGGGTGATAGTGATACCAGGTGTTGTAGTAGACGCGCGGTTTGAAGGTCACGTCGCCGCGCTGCATTTCCAGCTTCGAATTGACGAACCAGACCTTCGAATAGCGACCGGAATTCTTCCAGGCCTCGGAGGTGGTGGTCTGCTTGCCGTTGGCGAGGAATTGATTGAACAGGTTGGCATCCATCGCGCCAGGGAGTTGGACATTGGCCTCGGCGTAGGAGATTTCGCTCTCCAGCACGTCGCCGCCACCGAGGATCAGGCCATGCTTGACCGAGGTCTGCGTGGTGTCGAACTGGTTCCAGTAGCGCCAGTCGTTATCCATCGAGCGATAGGTGGCGGTGACCGCCAGCGCCTGGTTGTCGGTGAGCTTGCCGCCATAGCGCAGGTGATAGTTTTCCGTGCCCTGATTGCCGAAGCCGATGCGCAGGTTGTTGGCGCTGTTGTCGAACACCGACTTGGAGAAGATCTGGATGGCGCCACCGGCGCTGCCGGCGGCGAACAGGTTGCCGGGGCCCTTGGCCACTTCGATGCGCTCGATGTCCAGGGTGTCGACGAAATCGAGGCGGGTGAAGCTGTCCGGATCGGACAGCGGCACGCCGTCGCGCAGCAGCATGATCTCGCGCACACCGTAGGCTGCCTTGAGGCCGGCGCCGCGAATGATCAGCCGGGCGTCGAAGCCGCCGTTCTTGCTGTCGATCAGCACCCCCGGCGTCTCCTGCAAAGCTTCCTTGACGTTGAACATCTTCTTCTGGTCCATCGCCTCCTTGCCGACCACGGAGATGGCTTGCGGCACCTCCGCCGTCGCCCGCGCTTCGCGGGTGGCGGTGACACTGATCTCGTCCAGCTTCTTCTCCGGCCCTTCGCCGTGCGCCGCCAACGGCTCGAGCGCCACAGCCACCAGCAGAAATTTGCCAGTACGGTTCATTGTCGATCTCCCTGATCGGTACAAAATGGTGCGAAGTCTAGGGGGGTGTATTGCCAACGGTATGCGGCATATCGACGCGCGCGACGCTGTGTCGCAGCTCCGCAGACAGGCGGTGACGGCCGACACCATCAGCCGGGGATGCGACAAGATGTCGCAGGATCGGTGCATTCGAAGCGACTAATATTGTCTTGCACAATCCCCTATATGCAGAGAAGGAGTCTCCTCATGGATCGCCGCGAAGCCCTGAAACTATCCCTTCTGGCCGGCGCCGGCCTGGTTGCCGGCACGGCTCACGCCGCGCAATGCGAAGGCGACGGCACGCCCAGCCAGTTCATCCCGAAGAAGCCCGCCGACCCCAAGGCCAACGAGAACGATCTCGAGAAGTACCCGAAGTGCCCCTACTGCGGTATGGACCGCAAGCAGTTTCACCACTCGCGCATGTTGATCCAGTACGGCGACGATGTCGCCGATGGCGTCTGCTCGATCCACTGCGCGGCGATCAGCCTGTCGCTCAACGTCGACCGCGACCCGAAGGCCATCTGGGTGGGTGACAACGCGGCGTCCGGCGATATCAAGCCGCTGGTCGAAGTCGACAAGGCCAGCTTCCTGGTCGGCAGCTCGTTGAAGGGCGTGATGACCAAGCGCAGCAAGGTCGCCTATGGCACCGCCGACGCCGCCAAGGCTTCGCAAGCGGCCAATGGCGGCGAAGTGGTCAACTTCGACCAGGCGCTGCTGGCCGCCTATACGGATATGGCTGGCGACGTCTCGATGATCCGCAAGATGCGCGCGGAGCGGCGCAAGAAGATGATGGAAGCGCAAGCCAAGGGATGAAGCGCTTCCTGGTCTTCGGCTTGATGGTGTTCTGGGCGACGCTGGCTGCCGCCCAGACACCGCCCAAGCCCGGTCCGAAAGACCTCTGCCCCGTATGCGGCATGCTGGTCTCCAAGTATCCGAACTGGGTGGCGACAATCGTCTACAAGGATGGCCACGCCCATCACTTCGACGGTGCCAAGGACATGTTCAAGTTCTGGTTCGATCCGGCCAAGTACGCCGACGGCCACAAGCGCGAGAATATGGCCGCGATCTGGGTCACCGACTTCTACAACCTGGGGAAAATGGATGCCAGGAAAGCCTGGTACGTCACCGGTTCCGACGTGCTCGGGCCGATGGGTCACGAACTGGTCCCCTTGGCCAGTCAGGCCGACGCCGACGACTTCATGAAGGACCACAAGGGTGCCAAGGTCTTCACCTTCGATCAGGTGACCAAGGATCTTCCGCCGCAACTCGACGTCGGCAAGTTCTGAGCCGCTGGGGGACGGCCTTCGTGCGCCGCGAATCCCGCCCGGGGCGGAAGGTGGGCGTTTAGGCCGGCCGTCGGTTCCGGGGCGGCGGCGCCCATGCCGGAACGGCCCGCGGATCTTGCCAGTATGCGTTTATCGGCGTTGAATCCGCAGCGACCCCGCGGAGCATGCACGGTCCAACTCCAATCAGCGCCAGCGGCTGCGGCAAGGATTTCGGTGAATCGCATGTCACGCAAGGTCCTTGCTGCATCCCGCCCCGCCGGCGCGCCGATCGGCCTGATCCGGGCCTATTGCCTGCTGCTCGGCCTGCTGACGCTTTTCGGCCCCTCCGGGACAGCGCGGCCGAGACGGCGACCGAGGCGCCGTTGGTCATCGGCAATCGCACATCCATGTCTTTCGCGCCGGGCTGGGCGCGTTCTCGGCGTCGGATCGCGTCGATGGCGCCAGACGACGGATCGAGCAGGCATTGGAGTCGTCCGGCGAAGGCTGGACGTCCGTAAAGTCCACCGACGGCGGAACGTCAGTGGAACTGGACGGCAAGCGAATGTGTTACGTACTGCCGGGCGACGACAGCGAACTGGCCGGGGAAACCCGGGACGATCTCGCCAACCAGGCGTCGCGCGTGTTACAGAAGATTTGGGCCGAGGCGCGCGAACGCCGCGATCCCCAGGTCAATCTGGAGGCGACGCTCGAAGTCCTGCTGGCCTGCGTTCTGTTGGCCGCCATATTGACGATGGTCACCGTGGGTGCCCGATGGATTCGGTATCGTCTCACCGCGTGGCTGGGCGAACGCCTGAAATCCGTGCCGACTGGCAACTGGTTCTCACGTGTCGCCATTCTGCTGCCGGCGGTCATCCGGCGGCTGTCGGTTCTGGTCGGCTGGCTGCTTGGCCTGTTTGCGCTGTTGTCATTTCTGACCTACAGCCTAGATTGGTTCGTGTTCACGCGGCCGGCCAGCGAAAATCTCTCGCAGTCGATATCCCAGCTTCTGATACAGATTCAGCACGGCGTGACGGATTCGCTGCCAGGCCTATTCGCTTCGGCCTTGATCTTCCTGGTGGCCTGGGTAGTCACCCGGGTATCGACGGAGATATTCGCCCACGCCGAGGCAGCGCCGATCGGTACCGGCATGCTGAATGTGCATACGGCGCCGGCGACACGGCGGATCGTCAACGCCTCGCTGTGGCTGTTCGCGGTCGCCATGGCCTACCCCCACCTGCCAGGCTCGCATACGCAAGCCTTCCAGGGACTGTCGGTGATACTGGGCCTGATGGTGTCGATCGGCGCCCACAAACTGGTCGTCTACGTCGACAGCGAACAGCCCGCCCGACGCGCCTTGGTTGCCAGCAACCTGCACGCGGCGATCCAGGATACGTTCAACCGCTACGGGGTGCAGATCATGTCGCCGCAATACTTCGTCCGCCCCGCGACACCGAAGCTCGTGCCGGAATCGAACTGGTACGCGCCGCCGGCGCGGCGCCCGAATACCGGCGAGCTCTGACCGCTGCTCAGTTCGTCGTCGCCGAAGGCGGCACCGCCGCCAGTATGGGTTCAGCGCCGAGGCCGGCGCGACGGCGCAGATCGGCCATCACCGTGGCGCTAGTGGCGCGAGCCGCCAGCAGCGACTCGCGCCTGTCCCGCTCCTGAATCAGATCAGCCGCCTGGGTTCGCCAAGCCTTCATCTGCGGGGTATTGGCGTGGTGCGCGTGGTGCGACCGCTTCAGCGTGAACCAGCGGTGCGCCTCTTTCTCATCCACCGCGACGCCATCGCCACGCAGATACATCAGGCCGAGCTGGTGCTGGGAACTGGTGTCGTTCCGCTCGGCGGCGACGCGATACCATTTAATGGCCTTCTCGTGGTCTTGCGCGACACCGTCGCCATGTTGGTAGACGACGGCGAGGTTGTACGCGGCATCAACATCGCCTCGTTCGGCCCACCGCCGCCAGATGGCCACGGCCGCAGCCGTGTCTCCGCTCCGGTGCAGCTTGGCCGCCTGCCAAAGATCGTAGTCGACCTCACCCGCGCTTGCCAGCGAGCTTGAAACAGCACTCAACAGGAACGCAACCACCAGCAACACCTGCTTCTTCATGATGTCCTCCGCCAAAAGTGGGGCTCCGGCGAAATCAGCCCGTGAGGTGGGCGGGCTTGGGAGCGATGCCGCCGGAGCACAGGCCTATGGTACGCAGACCACGCTCGCAGGAGAATGGGGCAAATTGTCGCGCCCATGTCGGTTCGTCATGCGTCGCCCAGAAGCAGGAAGAGTAGACTCACAAGATAAAGCGCGCCCCGAAAGGCCGCGCAATTGAGGGGGCAAGGGTCAGATGAGTCAGCGCGAGTCGTCGATCCCATCGAACACCGCGGGTGCTCTGTCGGGACGGGTTCTTCGGCTCGCCCCCGTGCTGATTCTGGTCGGTGGCGTCCTACTGACGTTGGTCTTGTGGCGCACCACGAACCAACAGAGTCTGGACAAGACCCGCGTCGAGTTCGAGCTGCTGTTCGGACGGGTCGTCGATAGCATCCAGGACCGAATCGAAGCCAACGAGCAGGTCCTGCGCGGCGTGGTCGGCCTGTTTGCCTCCAGCGATCCGGTCACGCGCGGCGAATTCCACTCGTTCGTCGCCGCGCTGCGGCTCGAGGAACGTTACCCGGGTATTCAGGGGGTTGGATTTGCCCGCCTGATTCCGCCGCAAGATAGGGATGAACACATCAGAGAGGTAAGGAGCGAAGGCTTCCCCGACTACGAGCTAAAACCGCCGGGGGAACGCGACGTCTACAGTTCGATCGTCTATCTCGAACCATTCGACTGGCGCAATCGGCGCGCCTTTGGTTACGACATGTACTCGGAACCCCTGCGACGGCAGGCCATGGCCCGGGCGTGGGAGACCGGCAAAGCGGCGCTTTCCGGCAAGGTGACGCTGGTTCAGGAAACCGGCCAGGATGTGCAGGCGGGCACCCTGCTGTACGTACCGGTATATCGTGCCGAGCCGGTGCCGGCAGAGGCCCATGAAAGGCGCGGTCGCATGGCGGGCTGGGCGTATTCGCCGCTGCGCATGAACGACATGATATCCCGCCTGCTGGCACGGGAAGATCCTCGATTGCGCAGCAGAATGGCCATCGCGATCCATGACGGCACGACCACCGATGCCGCCTCTTTGCTTTTCGGGAGCCTGCCCGCATCGGGGGAGGACGGCAATCCACTGCAACTGGTTCGTCAGATCGAACTGGCCGGGCAAACCTGGACGGTGACGGCGCGCGCGCTGCCGGGTTTCGATCCCGGCACCGGCGTGAACAAGGAGCATATCGTGCTCACGGCGGGACTGGCCCTCAGCGCCCTGCTGGCGATGCTGGCCGCCACCCTAATCCGTGGCCAGGGACGCGTCGCCGCCGCCCTGGCGCAAGTCACCGACGCCCACTCGGAACTTAAGGACCGGCAAGAAGAACTGCAATCCATCTACGACACCTCGAGCGTCGCTATCTTTCGGGTCGATACGCTCGGTGTCATCGCCCACGCCAATCGGCGCATGGCGGAGATGTTCGCCTGTCCGCTCCCCAAGCTGCTCGGCAGCGAATATGTGGCGCACATCCATCCCGACGAGCGTGAACCCGGCCGAGGGAAGATGCTGGCCCTGCTGGGCAGCGACATCCCCTTCGTCAGCGTCGAACGGCGCTATTGGCGCGATGACGGCACGGAGTTCTGGGGTCATCTGACCGGCAACCGACTGACCGATGCCGACGGTCGCACCGTCGGCTTGGTGGGCGTCATCGCGGACATCACCGAATTGAAGCGTCGCGGCGATGAGCTGGATCGTCATCGCGCACATCTGGAAGAACTGGTCACGGAACGCACGGCGGAACTTGCCAAGGCAAAGGAAGCCGCGGAAACCGCCAATATCGCCAAGAGTGCCTTCATCGCCAACATGAGCCATGAAATCCGCACGCCGCTCAACGCCGTCCTGGGCATGGCATATCTGATCAAGGCATCGGGGGTCACGCCCGAGCAGTCGGACCGCCTGGCCAAGATCGATGCGGCCGGACAGCATTTGCTGGAAATCATCAATGCCATTCTCGATCTCTCGAAGATCGAGGCCGGCAAGTTCGCCCTCGAGGAAGCCAACATCAATGTGGGGCTCGTCGTCGGCAATGTGGCGGCCATGCTGGCGCCCCGCGCTCAAGCGAAGAACCTGCGGATCGTCGTGGACAATCAACCGTTGCCGGCGCATCTGCTGGGCGATCCGACCCGTCTCCAGCAGGCCTTGCTGAACTATGCGGCAAATGCCGTCAAGTTCACCGAAGCCGGTACCGTGACGTTGCGCACACGAGTCGAAACGGAGACCAGTGACAGCGCGGTAGTGCGCTTCGAGGTCCAGGACACTGGCATTGGGATCGAGGCCGACCGGATGGACAAACTCTTCCGTGCTTTTGAGCAAGCGGACAATTCGACCACGCGCAAGTATGGTGGCACTGGACTCGGTTTGGTCATTACCAGGACGCTGGCGGAACTGATGGGGGGTCAGGCGGGCGCGGCCAGCGCGCCGGGGGTGGGCAGTACGTTCTGGTTCTCCGCGCGGCTCAGGAAGTCGGCGCCGCCCGCCGATGCGATGGCAGCGCAACCCAGCGACCTGGTCGCGGCAACGCTACGACGAAGCCATGGCGGTAACCGGATATTGCTGGCCGAGGACGAGCCTATCAACCAGGAGGTGGCGCTCTGCTTGCTTGAAGAAGCGGGCCAGATCGTCGATATCGCCAAGAACGGGGCCGAGGCCATCGAACTCGCGAGCAAGAACCGCTATGCCCTGATCTTGATGGACATGCAGATGCCCCGAGTCGATGGTCTTGATGCCGCCCGGCGCATTCGTGCGCTGCCCGGCGCTCGCGATGTGCCGATTCTCGCCATGACCGCGAACGCCTTCGCGGATGACAAGGCGCGCTGCCTCGAGGCGGGGATGAACGACTTCATTGCCAAGCCGGTCGATCCGGAGGCGCTGTTCGCGACTTTGCTCAAATGGCTGTCGCAACCCCGATAGAGGAGCCGGTGGGATGCCCCGGTCGCGGGGGCGATCTCCCGATGCCCCCGAGCACCGGCGAATCAGAAGCCCAATATTCGGCCTGTGACGCCTAGAATCACCCAACTGCCTATTGAAGGACCGCCAAATGCTCGAATTCTTCTCGGCCAGCACCCGCATGGCCAATCCCCGGCGGGCAATCACCGAATGTCTGGAAGTTGCCCTCGGACTCGACGATCAGGACTGCGATCTGGTGATCGTCAACGCCTCGATCGGCCATGACCTGGGCGAGCTGATTGCCCAAACCCGCGTGAAGTGCCCCAGCGCCCGGGTCGTCGCCACTTCCTGCGCCGGTGTGGTCGGACGTGAAGGCGTCAGTGAATCGATGAAGGATGTAGCCCTGATGGCGATCCGTGGTCGAGAATTCGCGGTTGCCCATAAAAATGGCATCTTTGGCCACAACTCCTTCGAGAAGGCGGTGGAACTGGCGACTGCGCTCAAACAAGCCGAGCCGGCCACCAGCATGGTTTACCTGATTTGCCCGGGCATCGACATCGACAACAACGGCGTCATCAGCGGTTTTGAGTCCGTGTTTGGCCCGGAAGTCACACTGTTTGGCGCCACGGCCTCGGACAATATGCGCGGCACGGCCACCTTCCAGGCGGTCGATGGCCAAGTATTCCAGCATGCCGCCTTCGCCGTCGGCTTTGCCGACCCGACCCTGGAGGTGGATACCCAGGCGCCTCACGGCTTTGTCGCGATCGGCGAACCGCTAGTCGTGACGCGGGCCGAAGGCCACAGGATTTTCGAACTAGACGGCCGTCCAGCCTGGCCGGAATATCTGGTCAAATTGGGTTTGCCCGCCACAGCCACCCTTGCCGATACCATCCCCATCGGCGCTCTGGCCGAACAGCTCTCGCCCGAACTCGCCGGCGAGTATGGCAACGAGCACATCCTGCGGGTCGTCACCCATCATGACGCCGACGGCGCCCTGCAATACGCCACCAGCTGCGCGGCGGGAACCCGCCTGTGGCTGACCATGCGCGACGAAGAAAGAATTTTCAAGGATCTCGATCGGTTGATCGTCGCCATGGAGCGACAGGCGCGCGGACGCAAACCCGTGGCGGTATTCCAGGCGGATTGTCTGGCGCGCGGGCGGCGTCTATTCAACCGGATCATGAAGGAGGAACTGGTGCAGCGCATGCAGCACCCGTTTTCCACCGATGGCACGCCACCGCCTTGGCTGGGCATGTATGGCTTCGGCGAGTATGCCCGCCTAGGGGGAGCCAACGCTTACCACAACTACACCACCGCGCTCGCCGCGCTCTACCGCAAGTAGCCCGGGCACATTGCCATGATCGACGAGACCGGTCGCATCGCGGCGCCGGCAGCGCAAGCCGCCGAGACTCGGCGCGACGAGGAGTCGATACCGAAGTTGCCCGCTTATTCGGTCATCCAGCAGCAACTGATCGATGCCCGTGACCGGTTGGATCGGGAAGTCACACGCCTGACCCGGATGCACGCGTTCAATGCGCGCGCACTGCGATTGGACGATGACGCCGAGTTCATCCAGGCGGTCGCCGAGGCGATCGTCGACATCTTCGAACTCGAATTCGGCACTTGCTGGCTGTTTGACGATTCCGGCAGAATTGGCGAGCCCATCGGGATCCTGGGCCTCCAGGCGGAAATGGGCTGTTTGCACGAGGCCGGTAGCCGTTTGGCATTGTCAATTGCGTCGACACCCGCCTCGCAGCGAGCCGTGGTGCTGGCACCGGAAGCCCTGGCTGAAATAGCGCCTGGCATACCCATCGGCCAGGGCATTGGCGCACCCTGTCTTAGCGCCGACGGCCGGCTCCTGGCCCTACTCGCGGGTGGTAACACCGTGAGTGGGTTGGGATTTTTCGAACCGGCCACGCCGGAGCTCGGCGAAGTCTTCAGCTTATTTGCGCAGCAGTTAGCGGCGTTGATCGAGACCCGCACGGGACGCGCGACCATCGAACACCAAATGACCGATCTCAGGCGCGCCAACCAGCGCCTGAGCATGGCCGTGGAGGTGACACAGCTGGTCTTCTGGGAACTGGATTTCGTCACGGGCCGTCTTCAGTTCGACCACACCACGCTGCCGACGCTGGGCCTGGCCGCCAATGACCCTCCCGACAGTCTGCAAGACTGGGTGGCGCGCATACACCCGGACGACCAGGCTCCCTTTGCCGAACACGTTGAACGTGCGGTGATAGCAGTCGATTCGATATTCGATTTCGAGTACCGGATGGCGTACAAGCGGGACGAATATCAGTGGATCCATACTAAAGGCCGCATCGTGGAACGCGGCGAGGACGGTCAGCCGTTGCTTGCCGTGGGCACATCGATGAACATCACCGGCCGAAAGGAGATCGAAGAGTCCGTTCGGACCAGCGAGGCGCAGTCGCGCAACCTGGCCGCCATGCTCCGTCTCATGTGCGACAACGTGCCCGACATGATCTGGGCAAAGGATCTGGAAGATCGCTATCTATTCGCCAACAAGGCGACGTGCGAGCAGTTACTGAATGCCGTCGATACGAACGAGCCGGTCGGCAAGACCGAACTGGACTTCGCGCTGCGCGAGCGCGCCAGCCGGCCCGAGGACCCGCGGTGGCATACCTTCGGCGAACATTGTCAGAATTCCGATGTCGTTACCCTGGTTCGCGGCAAGTCGTCGGTCTTCGAAGAGTACGGCAACATCAAGGGCAAGCTGGTCTACCTCGATGTGCACAAGGCGCCGTTCCGCAACGAGACGGGCAAAGTAATCGGCACCGTCGGCTCGGCGCGCGACATTTCCGAGCGCAAGGAATTCGAGGCCGAACTGGAACTGCATCGCCACCGCCTTGAGGAACTGGTGGCGCAGCGGACGGCGGAATTGCTGGAGACCGAGGCCAGGGCCAGCCATATCCTGCGGTCGAGCGCCGATGGTCTATTTGGTGTTAACAGTAGCGGCATCATTACCTTCGTCAACCCGGCGGCATGCGAGATGCTCGGCTACCAGGCCGAAGAGGTGATCGGCCAGTCGGCCCACGAGCTATTTCATCACAGCCGGTCTGACGGCACACCCTATCCCGCCGACGCTTGCCCGAGCCACAACGCCCTGTCCCTGGGCCAGATGGCGCGCGTGGACGACGAGGTGTACTGGCACCGTGACGGGCACGCCATTCCGGTGATGTATGCGACCCATCCCATGGTTCAGGAAGGCAAGGTGTCGGGCGGAGTGACTAGCTTTGTGGACATGAGCGAACAGCGGGAGGTTGCGCGGGCTCGCGAGATGGCGCTGCTCGCCGCCGAGAATCTGGCGCGGGCGCGGAGCGAGTTCCTGGCCAACATGAGTCACGAGATCCGCACGCCGCTCAATGGTGTGCTCGGCTTCGCACAAATTGGCTATCGGAACTGTGAGGACAGCGACAAAGCGCGCAATGCCTTCGAAAAAATCCTGACTTCCGGCAAGCTGCTTCTAGGGATCATCGATGAAATTCTCGACTTCTCAAAGATCGAGGCGGGCAAGCTTGGAGTCGAGCAGATGGAAGTATCTCTCGTCGAAGTGGTCGGCCATGCCGTCGAACTAATTGGCGATCGCGCCCGGGCCAAGCGGCTGGAAGTAAGGGTGCGGCTGGAATCCGATCTGCCAGCAACCTGCATAAGCGATCCCTTGCGCCTGGGACAGGTCCTCATCAACCTGCTATCAAACGCGGTCAAGTTCACCGAGGCGGGCAGCGTCGAACTGTCGGTTTCCCGCCAGCGCGACAACCTGCTGTTCCGGGTCTCGGACACCGGTATCGGCATCAGCGCGGATCAACTCGCCCAGTTGTTCAACCCGTTCCAGCAGGCGGACGGTTCAACCAGCCGCCGGTTCGGCGGCACGGGTCTCGGCCTGGCAATCAGTAAGCGTATTCTGGAACTGATGGGCGGCCATATTCGGGTCGAGAGTCGGCTGGGGGTTGGCAGTACCTTTGAGTTTCAACTTCCCTATGTCCCGGCGGTCGGGGGGACCACGGACCCGATTGCCGCCCCGATCGCCAACGCGCCCAGAATCGACAAACCGCTGACCGGTGTCACCATCCTGGTGGCCGAGGACAACCTCATTAACCAGATGGTCCTCGAGGAAACGCTAGGCGACGATGGCGCCCGTGTCGTGCTGGCTAGCAATGGCCAGGAAGCGGTCCAGCGAGTGATCCGTGACGGGCGAGCAGCCTACGATCTCGTGCTGATGGACATGCAGATGCCCGAGATGGACGGCCTGGAGGCCACACGGCGGATTCTGGCCTTCGCCCCGGACCTGCCTATTATCGGCCAGACCGCCCATGCGTTCAGCGAAGAACGGGAGAAGTGCTTCGCGGCGGGCATGGTCGCGCATATCGCCAAACCGATCGATCCCGATGAACTGGTGCAACTGGTGCAGACCTACGTCGCGGCCAGACGCGGGAACCGAGCGCCACGGGTACCACCGATACCGAAAACCGGCAATCCTTAGTAATTTAGTCGGGAACTCTGCTAGACTATTAGCACTCATAGCTAGCGAGTGCTAAACTTTGTGTGAAGGAGGACCCGATAAATGAGCCATGCCCTGACTTTAGCCCACGTCCCCGTCCCGACGACGGCAGGCAGTATCGAAGCCTATATCCAGGCAGCGAATCGTGTGCCCATGCTGAGCGAGGCGGAAGAGGTCGATTTGGCCCGCCGATTCAAGGACGAAGGCGATATTGATGCCGCACGGCGCTTGGTACTTTCGCATCTGCGCTTGGTTATTGCGGTAGCGCGCGGTTATCTTGGTTACGGATTGCCACATGCCGATCTGATTCAGGAAGGCAACATTGGCCTGATGAAGGCGGTGAAGCGTTTCGATCCGGAGCGGGGTGTTCGGCTAGTTTCCTTTGCCATGCACTGGATCAAAGCCGAGATTCACGAGTACGTGCTCAAGAACTGGCGGCTGGTGAAGATCGCCACCACCAAGGCGCAGCGCAAGCTGTTCTTCAACCTGCGCAGCATGAAGCAGAGTTTCGCCACGCTCGGCCCGGACGAAGTACAGGCCGTGGCGAAGAAACTCGGCGTCAAACCCGAAGAAGTGGTGGAGATGGAAACCCGCATGACGGGCGGCGACGTCGCGCTGGAACCGACCGGCGATGACGAGGACGAGCGGTTCGCACCCATCGCCTACCTGGCGGCGGAAACCAGTATCGAGCCCTCGGTACAGTTGGAGCGCAAGGAGTACGACCGCCTGCAGGACGAAGGTCTGCGCACGGCGCTGGCCAAGCTGGACGAGCGCAGTCGCGCCATCATCCGGCGTCGCTGGCTGGTCGAAGACGACGAAGCGGCGGCGACGCTACACGAACTGGCCGAAGAGTACGGCGTCTCGGCGGAGCGCATCCGGCAGATCGAGGTCAAGGCAATGCAGAAGATGAAGGGTTCGCTGGCCGCCCAGATGTAGTTGGCGGACGATTCAGGAAGACGAATGGGCGCGGGACCGACCGCGCCCTTTCTCATTTTCCGGCAAGCAGCAGCCGGAGATCGTCGGCAATCGACACGGGTGGCTCTCCATGCCGCTCGAAGAGGCGCAAGCGCCCCTGCGGATCGAAAACATAGCTGCCCGCCGTGTGGTCCATGGCGTAGCCCGCCGCCGAGTCGGTTTCCTGCTTCTGATAGAAGACGTGAAATTCCCGGGCGGTGGCGGCAATGCTCTCCTTATCCCCCCACAACCCGAGAAACCGCGCATCGAACCACGGTACGAAGGTGGCAAGATGCTCGGCGGTGTCGCGTTCTGGATCGATGGTGACGAACAAGACCGCTACCCGATCGGCGTCCGCGCCCAGCAGCTTCATCGTCTCGGCCAGCGCAGCCAGGGTCGTGGGGCAAATGTCCGGGCAACGGGTATAGCCAAACGACAACACGACCGCCCGCCCGCGAAAATCCGCCAGTTGGCGAGGCTGGCCACGGTGATCGACCAGCGCGAAGTCCCGCCCCCAGTCGGATCCGGTGATGTCCACGCCCTGAAATGCCGGCGGCGCCCGGTCGGCGCAAGCGGCTATCAGTAAAACCATTGTCAGGAGGATGAACCGTCGGAACATGCCACAGGCCAAGGGAATATTAGTACTTAATGGAACGGCTTTCTTCTAGGAACGATTCCTATTGCATCCGTTCATGGCGGACGTTACACTGATTCGACAATTTGATCCAGATCAAAAACTGGGCAACTTATCCGCCGGCAGGAACGGCGGCCCCATTCGGAAGGAGGAGGAAACCTTGAAGGTGTCCCACCGCCCCGCGCAGGCTCTGCGCTGGCTAGTCACAGTCCCGGCCCTGGCCGCACCGCTCAGCGCACTTGCCGACTTCAAGTGGAATTTCCCGGAACCGGTCACCCCGATTGCCCGGGATACGCTGAAGATTCACAACGAGTTCATGCTGATCATCACGGCCCTGTTCGTGGCAGTGTTTGCGATCATGATCTATTCGATGGCCAAGCACCGAAAGAGTCTGGGCCATCAACCGGCCAAGTTTTCCGGTCCTACCGGCCGCCTGCAATGGTTCTGGGCGCTGGTGCCCTTCGCCATCCTCCTGTTCATCGACTTTGTGCTGATGGGCATTCCGGCGGTGCACGCCATTCTCGACATGGAAGACACCAAGACCAAGGCCGACATGGTGCTGAAGGTGACCGGCATGCAGTGGAAATGGCAGTACGAGTACCCCGATGCGGGCGTCAAGTTCGTCAGCGCCCTGGCGACTCCGCGCGAGCAGATCGCGGACAAGGAAACCAAGGGCGAACATTACTTGCTCGAAGTCGATAACCCGGTGGTCTTGCCGGTCGGCAAGAAGGTGCGCGTGCTACTGACCTCGACCGATGTGATTCATACCTGGTGGGTGCCGCAGTTCGGCACCAAGCGCGACGCCATCCCCGGTTTCCTGCGCGAAACCTGGATCAAGATCGACAAGCCGGGCACCTACCGCGGGCAATGCGCCGAACTGTGCGGCAAGGACCACGGGTTTATGCCCGTGGTGGTGCACGCGGTAGCGGAGTCCGAATACCTGGCCTGGCTCGACAAGAAGAAGGAGGAACAGACAGCCGGCGCGGCTGGCGCAGACCGCGCTTGGAGCAAGGACGAACTGCTGGCCAAGGGCAAAGAGGTCTACGAGAAGCAATGCGTCGTCTGTCACCAAGCCAACGGCCAAGGACTGCCGCCGGCCTTCCCGGCGCTTTCCGGCAGCAAGATCGTCACCGGCGCGCTGCTGGCGCCTGACGGCAAGCTGCTTCCGGACAGCCACGTGGACCGGGTCATGAACGGCAAGGGCGGCACGGCGATGCAGGCCTTCAAGAACACGCTCTCCGATGTCGAGATCGCCGCCGTCATCACCTTCGAGCGCAACGCGCTCGGCAACAGCAAGGGCGACATGATCCAGCCCGCCCAGATCAAGTCTTTGCGCTAGGAGAACGCGATGAATACAGCGACCACGACCGCGAACGGCCACGCCGCCGACCACCACGGCGGCGAACATCACCCGGCCGGCCTCCTGCGCTGGCTGACGACCACCAACCACAAGGACATCGGTACGATGTACCTGACGTTCGCGCTGGTGATGTTCTTTGTCGGCGGCATCATGATCCTGGCGGTACGCGCCGAACTGTTCCAGCCCGGTCTGCAACTCATGCAGCCAGAGTTCTTCAACCAGCTGATCGGTGTCCACGCGCTGGTGATGATCTTCGCGGCGCTGATGCCCGCCGCCACCGGCTTTGCCAATTGGCAAATTCCGCTGATGATCGGCGCGCCGGACATGGCGCTGCCGCGCGTCAACAACTGGGGCTTCTGGCTGCTGCCACCCGCGGCGATCCTGCTCACGCTGCCCTTCTTCCTGTCCCTGTTCGGTATCGGCGACGGGGCGCTGGCCACCGGCTGGACTTTCTACGCACCGCTCTCGGTACAGGGTGGCCTGGGTGTCGATTTCGCCATCTTCGCCGTGCACATCCTCGGCGTATCGTCGGTGCTCGGCTCGATCAACATCATCGTCACCATCTTCAACCTGCGCGCGCCGGGCATGACCATGATGAAGCTGCCCCTGTTCGCCTGGGGCTGGCTGATCACCGCCTTCCTGCTCATCGCCACCATTCCCGTACTGGCCGGCGCGGTGACCATGCTGCTCACCGACCGCCACTTCGGCACGCACTTCTTCGACGCGGCCGGCGGCGGCGACCCCATTCTTTTCCAGCACCTGTTCTGGTTCTTCGGTCACCCCGAGGTATATATCCTGCTGCTGCCGGTCTGGGGCCTGATGCCACACGTGCTGTCCACCTTCTCGCGCAAGCCGGTGTACGGGTACAAAGCGCAGGTCTATGGCTTCATCGCCATCGGCGTCTTGTCGGTGATCGTCTGGGCACACCACTTCTTCACCGTCGGCATGCCGGTGCCGGCCCTGATCTACTTCATGTTCAGCACCATGGCCATCTCGCTGCCGCTGGCGGTACTGTTCTTCTGCTGGATCGCCACCATGTGGAAGGGTGCCATGAGCTTCGAGACGCCGATGCTGTTCGCGGTCGGCTTCATCGTCCTGTTCGGCATCGCCGGCCTCACCGGCCTGGTGCTGGCCGACGTGGCCGCCGACGCGCAGTACCACCACAGCTACTTCGTCGTCGCCCACTTCCACTACGCGCTGTTCGCGGGCGGCATCATGGGCGTGATGACCGGTGTCTACTACTGGTTGCCGAAATGGACCGGCCACATGTACAGCGAAACGCTCGGCAAGTGGCACTTCTGGCTGACGGTGGTCTCCTTCAATATGACCTTCATGCCGCAGTTCTTCCTTGGCCTGGCCGGCATGCCGCGCCGCATCCCGGACTACGCGCTCCAGTTCGCGGAATTCAACGCCATCTCGACCGTCGCTTCGTTCATCCTGGGCCTGTCGCAACTGCTGTTCGCCTGGAACATCTGGCGCTGCGTGAAGGGCGGCGAGAAGGTGCCGGCCAAGGTGTGGGAAGGCGCCGAGGGCCTGGAGTGGCAGCTGCCGTCGCCACCGCCCTATCATTCCTGGGAAACCCAGCCGGTGGTCAAATGAACGCGGGCACGTCTTTCTCTGCGGAAGAACTGGCCCGCCGCCGCGCCGGCGCCCGGCGTCTGGCCTGGCTGCTCGGCGCCGTCGTGCTGGCGATTTACGTGGTTGGCCTGTTCATCAAACGCGGATGAACCACGCGCACGCGCCCCTGGTGAAGAAGTTGCTGCTGCTCGTGGCGGCCGCCTCGGTGTTCGCCTACGCGATGGTGCCGCTCTACAACGTGCTCTGCAAAGTCACCGGCTTCAATGGCAGAACAGCCGGCCCCAAGGCCGGCTTCGTCGCCGGCGGACTGACGCCGGTTGCCCAGGCGGCCCCCTCGCCCATCGACCGCAGCCGTCTGGTGACGGTGGAGTTCACCGGCACCGTGATGCCCGGTCTGCCCTGGGAAATGCGCCCCCTGACCACCAGCCTGGAAACCCATCCCGGCGAAATGCAACAGGTGCGCTACCTAGTGCGCAACACCTCGAACGGGACCATCACCGGCCAGGCCGTGCCCACCGTCACGCCGGGCCAGGCCGCCCAGCATTTCGAGAAGATCGAATGCTTTTGTTTCGAGCAGCAGACGCTGGGCCCGGGCGAGGCTCGCGAAATGCCTTTGGCTTTTATCGTCAAACCGGCGGTTGACCGCAGCATCAGCCACATCACGCTGTCCTACGCCTTTTTCGGCCTCGAGGGACAGCGCCAGACACTGACCAGCAGGGAGGTACCATGAGTTCCAGCCCAGGCCACGCCGTTTCCGGGGAACATTATTTCGTACCCCAGCCCAGCCTCTACCCGGTGATCCTGTCGGCGGGCATGTTCCTGCTCGCCTTCGGCTTCATCCAGGTCATCAACAACTTCGGCCCCGGCAAGTGGGTCATGCTGGGCGGCACCGCGGTCATCCTCTACGTGCTCTTCGGCTGGTTCGGCCGCGTCATCAGCGAATCGCAGAGCGGTGCCTACCGCGACTGGGAGGACCGCTCCTTCCGCTACGGCATGATCTGGTTCATTGCCACCGAGGTGATGTTCTTCGCCGCCTTCTTCGGCGCGCTGTTCTACGTGCGGGTGATCTCGGTGCCAACCCTGGGCGACATGATGGCGACCCACGGCACCAGCCTGTGGCCGGAATTCGCCGGCACCTGGCCGACCAGCGGCCCGAAAGGCCCGGCCTTCACGCCGATGGGGGCATGGGGCATACCGGCGCTCAATACCGCGCTGCTGCTCAGTTCGGGTGCCACCGTCACCTGGGCGCACTGGAGCCTGCTGCGCAACCGGCGCCGCCAGCTGGCTCTCGGGCTGCTCGCCACGGTGCTGCTGGGCAGCGTCTTTCTCGGCTTCCAGGCCTACGAATACCACCACGCCTACAATGAACTGGGCCTGACCATGGGGGCCG
>WBZL01002376.1_pt1 | contig 18394 bp, 14 predicted proteins | sample 5204291 | NCBI WGS metagenome assembly WBZL01 (sample SAMN12344345, study PRJNA552823) | activated sludge metagenome | biome: Activated sludge suspended growth; feature: Nitrification reactor; material: Wastewater; isolation source: activated sludge from nitrification reactor of wastewater...
CAGCAGGCGGGGATCGCCAGCGATCAGGAACGCGCAGACCAGCAGCAGGGCGCCAAGGCCGATCGTCAGCGCGGCGAGTGCCGACACGGCGTGCCAGCAGGGCGGCTTGCACGATCGCCGGTTTGCCCGGATCACTGCGCCAAGCACCACCAAGCCGAGCGCCCAGGATGCGGCGCAGATTAGAAAGCCGATGCGGATCAACGCGGTTGCCCCGGTCCATAGGCCAAGGGTGCTGGCAGCCAAACCGATGGCGAAAGTGGCAGAGATTGGCCCGAACTGGCGGGCCGTCAGGTCTGATTGGCCCATCCAGCGTGGAAAGACCGTCAGCAGAAATCCGAAGATGAAGGCCGGATAGATCTGCAGCAGCAACGCGGGGGCGTGCAGCAGGGCGGCGGGCAGGCTTCCGGCTGGCAGCTTCGGCCAGCCAAAGTGGAGCGCCGCCAGCTGCATCGGCCACCACAGCGCCATGGCGGCCAGACCCAGACTGCCGGCAAGGAATGCCAGCCGGTGCGGTGCCGCAAGCAGGATCGGGGCGGGGTGGGTCATCAGATCAGCCCATGGGCTCCGCCCATTGCCCCCAGCACAGTGACCAGAGCGAGGGCAGACAGCAGCCGGTGCATGGTTACCATCCGGGCAAAGTCGGCCTCCGGCGTAGAAGACCGGGCCATGCGGCGGTGCAGGAACAGCGGTTCGGCCACGAACAGCATCACGGCAAAGACCGTCCACAGCGCCAGCATGGCGTGCATCCACCAGTAGCCGGGATCGGTGAAGCGGCTCCACAAGTCGGCCTGGTGAGTCATCCAGAAGCCGCTCGCACCCGCTAACAGCACCCAGAACCGCGCCTGCGGGGCAATGCCCTGCTCGATCCGGTGGAACGCGGCAAGCCGGGTGGAAGGTGCCTCGCTACGGGAAATGGCCGGCATGACGACCAGCGTGACGAACCACACTCCGCCGATCCAGCCGACAATCGCGGCGACATGGAGGCAGCGGGCCAGAGTGTAGAGAGCAAAGTCCATGGGCCTGCCTTGCGCGGGAACAGCCAATCATTCGTTGATGAAAGTCAATTACAAGTGCCGCTGACAAGCAGAAATGGCCAACATGAATCAAGCAGTTTGCCGCACGGCCCTGACGCTCGCCGCATTGCTGGCCAGCACTGCCGCTCTCGCCGAGACGCAGGCGGTAACGCCCTATGCCGATATCCGCTACCGGCTGGAGCTGGTCGATCAGGACGGTCTGGCCGAGGAGGCCGCAGCCTCGACGTTGCGGGTCAGGGCCGGGGTCAAGACCGCCGAATGGCAAGGCTTCAGCGCCGTGGTCGAAGGCGAGGCGATCGCGGTGCTGGGCGAGACCAGCTATAACGATACGGTCAACGGCAAGACCGCATATCCCGTTGTGGCCGACCCTTCCGACATATTGCTCAACCAGGCTTACCTGCGCTGGCGGCCAAAGGCCGAACTGGAACTGGTCGGCGGGCGACAGGCAGTCAATTTCGACAACCAGCGCTGGATCGGTTCGGTCGGCTGGCGGCAGAACGATCAGACGCTCGATGCGGTGCGGATTACGGCCCGGCCGGTGAAGGGGGCCAGCCTGGATTACCTTTATGCCTGGCGGGTCAACCGGGTGTTCGGCCCGGATTCACCCCAGGGCATCTGGCGCGACACGGAGATCCACGGGTTCCGTGCCGCCCAGACGATAAAGAACGTCGGCACGCTCTCGGCCTATGGCTACTGGCTGGAGGTACCTTCCCAACCATCCAGCAGCAGCCGCACTGTGGGCGTGCGGATGGCTGGCGAGCTGCCGGTCGGAGGAAAGTCAACGTTCCTCTACACGGCCGAATATGCTCGCCAGCACGATCATGGGACCAACCCGCGCCGCTTCTCGCTTGATTACTGGCTGTTCGAGCCTGGCGTGAAGGTTGGCCCGGCATCGTTCAAAGTCGGTTACGAGCGGCTGGAGGGCAATGGCACGGTTGGCCTGCAAACGCCGCTGGCAACGCTGCATGCCTTCAATGGCTGGGCCGACAAGTTCCTGACCACGCCGGCAAATGGCCTGCGCGATGCATATCTGGACGCCAGCTACAAGGTTCCCGGCATGGGAGCGCTGGCCGGATTGACTCTTCGCGCCGCCTGGCACGACTACGGATCGACCGTTGGCGGGATCGCCTATGGCCGGGAATGGAACGCGCTGGCCAGCTATCCGCTGGACAAACGGTTTACCCTGACCGCCAAGCTGGCTCGTTACGAGGCCGATGCCTTTGCCACCGATACAACCAAGCTCTGGTTTCAGGTTGAGGCGAAGTTCTGATCAGGACTGGTCGTCCGGCACTGGGTCTGGACGGGAAAAGGCGGTAAGCGCGGCGCGATCGGTTATCGTGATCTGCGCCGCGCTGACCGCGATGCCGTGCCCACCCAGCACGCCGAACGCGCGGGAGAGGTTTTCAGGGGTCATGCCCAGCAGCGACGCGAGCAGGCGCTTTTCGGCTTTCAGTTGCACCTTGCCGTTCCCGCCCTGACGGCGTTCCTGCTGCAGGATCAGGTTGCCCAGCCGTTCGGCCGACTGGCGCAGCTTCATGTCGGTCAGCGCGCGGACCATGTCGCGATAGGCGTGCGCCAGTTCGCGCATAGTTGCCTGCATCAGCGCCGGATCGTCCTTCACCAATTCACGGATCAGAGCGGCCGGAACCAGCAGGATCCGGGACGGTGCGATCGTGCGGGCCGACATCAGATAGGGCTGATCTATGACCACCGCAGCAAGGATGAAGCTGGTAACCGGCTCCACGATCCGCATGGTCGTGTCGCGCCCGGCACTATGAGTGAAAAGCTCCACCAGTCCGTCGACCAGCACATGGAGAAAGTCGGGATGTTGGCCCAGCTCGAACAGGGTCAGCTGAGCGGGGAAGGCTTGCAGAAACGATCCCGAAAAGATTCGTTCGCGCTGGCTTTCCTGCATTTCCCGGAACAGGGGCAGACTCGCGATTTCAGGTCTTTCGCCGGGACGCACGCAGCAGAGCTCCTTGGTCAAACTTTGCCAGCAATAGCAGCGCACTTGATGTGCATCAATCGCTGGCTTGATGTGGGTTGGGGCGTCAAACGCTGCAGATCAGGCGATTTGACGATTACCGCGCCAGACCGACAGTTCTTGATCTGGATCAAGCTTTCCGCGGCAGAGTTGGACAAGTTCGCTGGCATTCAACCCACAACAGGGACCATGCCGCCATGCCTCTTTCGCAAACGGTCAGCTCCGGACAACAGAACCGGGCCCTCGGGCTGAGCACTTTCGCCTTCACCATTTGCTTTGCAGTCTGGACCATCTTCGCGATCATCGGGATCGAGATCAAGGCGGAGCTGGGGCTCAACGATACCCAGTTCGGGCTGCTGGTCGGCACTCCGATCCTCACCGGATCGCTGGTTCGGCTGTTCCTCGGGGTCTGGACCGATCAGTACGGGGGACGGATCGTCTTTCCGCTCACCATGCTGGCATCGGCGGCGTCGACCATGCTGCTCAGTCATGCGGACAGCTATGTCCTGATGCTGCTGGCCGCGTTGGGGCTGGGCTTGGCGGGTGGCGGCTTCGCGGTCGGCGTGGCCTATGTCTCAAAGTGGTATCCGCAGGAAAAGCAAGGCTCAGCGCTGGGCTTTTTCGGCATGGGCAATGTCGGCGCCGCGGTAACCAAGTTCGTTGCGCCGTTCGTCATGGTGGCGCTGGGCTGGCAGGCCGTGGCGCAGATCTGGGCCGTGGCGCTGGCGATCACGGCCGTACTGTTCTTCCTGTTCGCCAAGGATGATCCCGACCTCGCCGCACGCAAGATCAGCGGCGAAAAGCCCAAGGGTCTGAAAGAGCAGCTGAAGCCGCTCAAGAACGAGCAGGTCTGGCGCTTTTCGCTCTATTACTTCTTCGTCTTCGGGGCCTTCGTTGCCCTGGCGCTGTGGCTGCCCAAGTACCTGATCGGGGTCTACGGGGTGGACATCAAGGTGGCGGGGATGCTGGCGGCAACCTTTAGCCTCTCGGCCTCGCTGTTCCGGGCTTACGGCGGGATCCTGTCTGACCGCTATGGCGCGCGCAAGATCATGTACGCCACGTTCGGCGTGTCGATGGTGCTGCTGTTCATGCTGTCCTACCCGGCGACCGACTACGTCATCCACGGGGTCAAGGGCGATATTCACTTCGCCACTTCGATGAGCCTGGTGCCCTTCGTGATCGCGGTGTTCGTGCTCGGCTTCTTCATGTCGCTGGGCAAGGCGGCGGTCTACAAGCACATCCCGGTTTATTACCCTGACCATGTCGGCTCGGTTGGTGGCTTAGTCGGACTTGTCGGCGGCCTGGGCGGCTTCGTACTGCCGATCGTCTTCGGTGCTGTCAGCGATCTGACCGGCATCTGGACCAGCTGCTTCATGGTGCTGTTCGCGCTGGTCGCGGTTGCACTCGGCTGGATGCATCTGGCAATCCGTCAGATGGAGCAGAAGGCTGCCGGGATCGATACCCGCTCGTTGCCAGAGTTCCCGGAAATGGCCGGGCTTCACGACGCCGAAGTGCACGCCAAACACGCGGCCAAGAGCAAGGTCCTGACCGACTGGCGGCCCGAGGACTCGGCGTTCTGGGCGGAAACCGGCCAACGTATCGCCAACCGGAACCTCTATCTCTCGATCCCCGCACTGCTCCTTGCCTTTGCGGTGTGGATGGTCTGGTCGGTGGTTGTAGCCAAGCTTCCCCTCATCGGCTTCGACTACTCCACCGATCAGCTGTTCTGGCTGGCCGCGTTGCCCGGCTTGTCGGGCGCAACCTTCCGGATCTTCTACAGCTTCATGGTGCCGATCTTCGGCGGGCGGCTGTGGACCACGCTCAGCACCGCATCGCTGCTGATCCCGGCCTTCGGGATCGGCTATGCCGTGCAGAACCCGGATACCCCCTACTTCATCTTCCTGGTGCTGGCGCTGCTGTGCGGCTTTGGTGGCGGGAACTTTGCCAGCTCGATGTCGAACATCGGGTTCTTCTTCCCGAAGGCGCAGAAGGGCAACGCGCTGGCGCTCAATGCGGGCCTTGGCAACCTGGGTGTCTCGGTGATGCAGTTTGCCGTACCTTTGGTGATAACGGCCGGGGTGTTTGGTGCCCTTGGTGGCACTGCGCAGGTGGCCAGGGATGGCAGCGAACTGTGGCTGCAGAACGCCGGCTTCATCTGGGTGCCATTCATCATCGCCAGCACCCTGCTCGCCTGGTTCGGGATGCACGATATCGCCGATGCCAAGGCCAGCTTTGCCGAGCAGGCAGTGATCTTCCAGCGCAAGCACAACTGGCTGATGTGCTGGCTCTATACCGGTACATTCGGCAGCTTTATCGGCTTTTCCGCCGGCCTGCCGCTGCTTGCCAAGAGCCAGTTTCCCGACGTCAACGTGCTTAAGTACGTGTTCCTTGGTCCGTTGGTCGGCGCGATCAGCCGCGCCGCGACCGGCTGGGTGGCCGATCGCTGGGGCGGCGCGCGGGTCACCTTCTGGGTGTTCATCGGCATGATCGCCGGGGCGCTGGGGGTGATCCACTTCCTGGAGGCCAAGGATTTCAACGGCTTCCTTGGTGCATTCATCTTCATGTTCTTCGTGACGGGCGTGGGCAATGCCTCGACCTTCCAGATGATCCCCAATATCATGCGCCAGGAAGTGCCGCGGCTGATGCCTGAGCTCGACGCCGCTCAGCGCACCCGCCAGGCGGAGAAGGAATCGGCAGCCATCGTCGGCTTCACTTCGGCGATCGCGGCTTATGGCGCCTTCTTCATCCCGCGCGCCTTCGGGATGTCGATTTCGTCCACCGGATCGCCGATGGCGGCGCTCTATGGCTTCATCCTGTTCTACGCCAGCTGCGCGGCGCTGACTTGGTGGGCCTACACCCGCAAGGGCGGCCTGCTGCACGATATCGAGCGCGGTCGCGCCCCCACAGCCCCCATTGCCCAAGGAGCCACCGCATGAGCCATCTGCTCGACCGCCTGACGTTCTTCCGCCAGAAGAAGGAGCAATTCTCCGACGGCCACGGGGTCACCACCGCCGAAGCGCGCGACTGGGAGGACAGCTATCGCAAGCGCTGGCAGCACGACAAGATCGTGCGCTCCACCCACGGGGTGAACTGCACCGGATCGTGCAGCTGGAAGATCTACGTCAAGGGCGGAATCATCACCTGGGAAACCCAGCAGACCGATTATCCGCGCACCCGGCCAGACTTGCCCAACCACGAACCGCGCGGCTGCCCGCGCGGGGCGAGCTATAGCTGGTATATCTATTCGGCCCAGCGGCTGAAGTACCCGTTGATCCGCAAGCGGCTGATCAAGCTGTGGCGCGCGGCGCGCAAGGATCTGCCCCCGGTCGCGGCCTGGGCCTCGATCCAGAACGATCCGGTCAAGCGCAAGAGCTATACCGCGATCCGTGGCCACGGCGGTTTCGTCCGCTCGACCTGGGACGAGGTCAACGAGATCATCGCGGCGGCCAATGCCTATACCGCGAAGCAGTGGGGTCCGGACCGGGTGATCGGGTTCTCCCCGATCCCGGCGATGTCGATGGTCAGCTATGCGGCGGGATCGCGCTATCTCTCGCTGCTCGGCGGCACCTGCATGAGCTTCTATGACTGGTACTGCGATCTGCCGCCCGCCAGCCCGATGACCTGGGGCGAGCAGACCGACGTTCCCGAAAGCGCCGACTGGTACAATGCCGGCTTCCTGATGCTGTGGGGATCGAACGTCCCGCAGACCCGCACGCCCGACGCCCACTTCATGACCGAGGCGCGCTATCGCGGGGCCAAGGTGGCGGTGGTCAGCCCGGACTATGCCGAGGCAACCAAGTTCGCCGATCTGTGGCTCAACCCCAAGCAGGGCACCGACGCGGCGCTGGCCATGGCGATGGGCCACGTGATCCTGCGCGAGTTCCACCTCGACCGGCAGGTGCCCTATTTTGAGGACTATTGCCGCCGCTATTCCGACATGCCGATGCTGGTCCGCCTGATCGAACAGGACGGCAAGCTGGTGCCCGAACGCCTGCTGCGCGCCAGCGACTTCAAGGGCGAGTTGGGCGAACAGAACCACCCGGAATGGAAAACCGTCGCGATTGACGAGGCGAGCGACGAAGTGGTCGCCCCGTCCGGTTCGGCCGGCTTCCGCTGGGGTGACAAGGGCAAGTGGAACCTCGAGGAGAAGGACGGCCAGGGCGCCGACGTCAAGCTGCGCATGACCGCGATCCTCGATAAGGACCACGACGAAGTCGTCGACGTTGCCTTCCCCTATTTCGGCAACCGCGAGCACGATCATTTCCAGGGCACCGACCATCCCGATGTGCTGCTCAAACGGGTGCCGGTGCGCGAACTGGCGCTCAAGGACGGGCGGGCGTTTGTCGCCACGGTGTTCGATCTGTTCTGCGCCAACTACGGACTCGACCGGGGCCTTGGCGGCGAGCACGTTGCCCGCGAATTCAGCGACCCCGCGCCCTATACGCCGGCCTGGGCCGAGAAGATCACCGGGGTCCCCGCTGACGCGATCATCACGGCGGCACGTGAATTCGCGGCCAATGCCGAGGCCACCAACGGCAAGTCGATGGTCATCCTCGGGGCCGGGCTCAACCACTGGTACCACATGGACATGAATTACCGCGGGATCATCAACCTGCTGGTGATGTGCGGCTGCGTTGGCCAGTCAGGCGGTGGCTGGTCGCACTATGTCGGGCAGGAAAAGCTGCGCCCGCAGACCGGCTGGCTGCCGCTGGCCTTCGCGCTCGACTGGAACCGCCCGCCACGACAGATGAACTCGACCAGCTTCTTCTATGCCCACACCGATCAGTGGCGCTACGAGACGCTGGGGGTGGGTGAAATACTTTCGCCCACCGCGCCCGATGGCGATTGGGACGCCAGCCTGATCGATTACAACGCACGGGCCGAACGGATGGGCTGGCTGCCCTCCGCGCCCCAGCTCAAGACCAATCCGCTTGAAGTGGGCAAGGCCGCCAGGGCTTCGGGCATGGAGCCCAAGGACTATGTCGCCCAGGCGCTCAAGGCCGGGGATCTGGAACTGTCCTGCTTCGATCCGGATGACGAGGCCAACTGGCCGCGCAACCTGTTCGTCTGGCGCTCGAACCTGCTGGGTTCATCGGGCAAGGGCCACGAATATTTCCTCAAGCACCTGCTGGGCACCGCACATGGTGTTCAGGGCAAGGACCTGGGTGAAATGGGCCACCAGAAGCCCAAGGCTGTGAAATGGCGCGAGGAGGCGCCCAAGGGGAAGCTCGACCTGCTGGTCACGCTCGACTTCCGCATGTCGACGACCTGCGTCTATTCCGACATCGTCCTGCCGACCGCCAGCTGGTACGAAAAGGACGACCTAAACACCTCCGACATGCACCCCTTCATCCACCCGTTGTCGGCGGCAGTCGATCCGGTGTGGGAATCGAAAAGCGATTGGGACATCTACAAGGGCATCGCGAAGACCTTCTCCGAAGTGGCACCCGAAGTGCTGGGAGTGGAGCAGGATCTGGTCATGGTCCCGATCCAGCATGACACCCCCGGCGAAATTGCCCAACCGTTCGACGTGGCCGATTGGGGACAGGGTGAAGTCGAGCCCATCCCCGGCAAGACCATGGCCAACGTCGCGCTGGTGGAGCGGGACTACCCTAACCTTTACAAGCGCTTCACCGCGCTTGGGCCGCTGATGGACAAGCTGGGCAACGGCGGCAAGGGCATGTCCTGGCAGACCGGGCACGAGGTTGAGGGGCTGCGCAAGCTTAACGGCACGGTCACCGCAGACGGGCCGACCAAGGGCATGGCCCGGATCGACACCGCGATCGATGCGGCCGAAGTGCTGCTGATGCTCGCGCCGGAAACCAATGGCGAAGTCGCGGTCAAGGCGTGGGAATCGCTCTCGACCTTCACCGGGCGCGAACACGCCCATCTGGCGCTCCCCAAGGAAGACGAGAAGATTCGCTTCCGCGACATCCAGGCGCAGCCGCGCAAGATCATCTCCTCGCCGATCTGGTCGGGCCTTGAAAGCGAGCATGTCTGCTACAACGCCGGCTACACCAACGTCCACGAACTGATCCCCTGGCGCACCCTGACGGGCCGGCAGCAGCTCTATCAGGACCACAAGTGGATGCGCGCCTTTGGCGAGGCCCTGTGCGTCTATCGCCCGCCGATCGACACCAAGGCGGTCAAGCCGATGCTCGATCAGGCGGCGGGCCAGCCGCACGTCATCCTGAACTTCATCACGCCGCACCAGAAGTGGGGGATCCATTCCACTTACACCGACAACCAGCTGATGCTGACCCTGTCGCGCGGCGGGCCGATCGTGTGGATGAGCGAGGTGGATGCCGCCAAGGCGGGTCTTGTCGACAACGACTGGGTCGAAACCTTCAACGCCAACGGTGCGCTGGTGGCCCGCGTGGTCGTCTCGCAGCGGATGAAGGAAGGCACCCTGTTCATGTACCATGCGCAGGAAAAGATCGTGAACGTGCCGGGATCGCCGCTGACCGGCCAGCGCGGGGGGATCCACAATTCCGTGACCCGCGCGATCCTGAAACCGACCCACATGATCGGCGGCTACGTCCAGCAGGCCTACGGCTTCAATTACTACGGCACCGTGGGCTCCAACCGCGACGAATACGTCATCGTTCGCAAGCTTGAAAAGGTCGACTGGCTCGAAGGCCCGCTGGCCGCAGGGGAGAACGCAGCATGAAAGTCCGCGCGCAAATCGGCAAGGTGCTGAACCTCGACAAGTGCATCGGCTGCCACACCTGTTCGGTGACCTGCAAGAACGTCTGGACCAGCCGCGAAGGCATGGAATACGCCTGGTTCAACAACGTCGAGACGAAGCCGGGGATCGGCTATCCCAAGGACTGGGAAAACCAGAACCGCTGGAACGGCGGCTGGGTGCGCACGCCCACCGGATCGATCCGCCCGCGCATGGGCGGCAAATGGCGGCTGCTGGCCAAGATCTTCGCCAATCCCGACCTGCCGGAGATCGATGACTACTACGAACCCTTCACCTTCGATTACGGCCATCTGCAATCAGCCGGTGAAAGCAAGGCGTTCCCCACCGCCCGCCCGCGCAGCCTGATCTCGGGTGAGCGGATGGAAAAGATCGAGGGCGGCCCGAACTGGGAGGAAATCCTGGGGGGCGAGTTCTCCAAACGGTCGCAGGACTACAACTTCGAAGGGGTCCAGAAGGAAATCTACGGCCAGTTCGAAAACACCTTCATGATGTACCTGCCGCGGCTGTGCGAACACTGCCTCAACCCCACCTGCGTCGCGGCCTGCCCCTCCGGTTCGATCTACAAGCGCGAAGAAGACGGCATCGTCCTGATCGATCAGGAAAAGTGCCGCGGCTGGCGCATGTGCGTCTCGGGCTGCCCGTACAAGAAGATCTATTTCAACTGGAAGACCGGCAAGAGCGAGAAGTGCATCTTCTGCTATCCTCGGATCGAGGCGGGCGAACCGACCGTGTGCAGCGAAACCTGCGTCGGGCGGATTCGCTACCTTGGCGTGATGCTGTATGACGCCGACCGGATCGAGGAAGCAGCCAGCGCCGAGCAGGTCGAGGATCTCTACCAGGCCCAACTCGACATCTTCCTTGATCCGAACGATCCGGCGGTGATCGAACAGGCCCGCAAGGACGGCGTCCCCGAAACCTGGCTGGAAGCCGCGCGCCATTCGCCGGTCTGGAAAATGGCGATGGACTGGAAGGTCGCCTTCCCGCTCCACCCCGAATACCGCACTTTGCCGATGGTCTGGTACGTGCCGCCGCTATCACCGATCAGCGCGGCGGCCAGCGCGGGTAAGATTTCCGCGCGAAACGGGATGCCAGATGTCCGGTCGCTGCGCATTCCGGTGAAGTATCTCGCCAACCTGCTGACCGCGGGCAAGGAGGCCCCGGTGGTCGATGCCTTGGAACGGATGCTGGCAATGCGCGCCTACATGCGGGCCAAGACGGTGGATGGCGTGGTCGATGAAGGCATCGCCCGCGAAGTCGGCCTGACGGCCGCCCAGATCGAGGAGATGTACCACGTGATGGCCATCGCCAATTACGAGGATCGCTTCGTCATCCCCACCGGCCACCGCGAGGACGTGGAGGACATGTATGCCGAGAAGGGCGGCTGCGGCTTTTCGTTCGGCAACGGTTGCTCGGGCGGATCCAGCGAGCCGAACCTGTTCGGTGCCCCCGCCAGGAAGAAATTGCAGACCCCGACGGAGGTGTTCTGATGCGTCTGACCCTTCGTGTCCTGTCCGCCTTGCTGCGCTATCCCGACGAGGCGGTGCTGCAGGCCGCGCCAAAACTGGCTGCCGCCCTGGCCGAAGACGGCTTGCTTGCGTCCGAACAACGCGCTGCATTGCAGCCGTTGCTCGACACGCTTGCCAGCGCCGACCTGCTCGATGCGCAGGAACGCTATGTCGGCATCTTCGACCGAGGGCGAGCGGTCTCGCTCCACCTGTTCGAACACGTTCACGGCGAAAGCCGCGACCGGGGGCAGGCAATGGTCGACCTGCGCGACCGGTACGAAGCGCAGGGGCTGGAAATCGCCGCCAAGGAACTGCCCGATTACCTGCCGCTGTTCCTTGAATACCTCTCGGTCCTGCCGCCGGCCCAGGCGGCAGAAGAACTGGCCCAGCCGGGCGTTATCCTCTCCGCGCTGGCTGACCGGCTTGAGGAGAAAGGCACCCCTTATGCTGCGCCGATGCGGATTCTGGCCGATCTCGCCGGCGCAGGCGGTGAGGCGTTCGAGATCGCCCCGGCGGACGATCCCGATGACCTCGCCGCGCTCGATGCCGCGTGGGAGGAGGAGCAGATCCGCTTCGATGCCCCCGCCGCACCCGGCGGCAGCGACTGTCCGCAGGCCGCCGCCATCGTTGCACGTTTCCAGACAGCCGAATCTTTGGGGAGCCAAGCTCATGGCTGAATTCATCCACCACCTGCTGTTCGGAATCTATCCCTACATTGCGCTGGCCGTCCTGGCGGTCGGGTCAGTCATCCGCTACGATCGCGAACCCTATTCCTGGCGTGCCGGATCAAGCCAGTTGCTGCGCCGCAAGCAGCTGATCGTCGGTTCGGTGCTGTTCCATGCCGGGGTGCTGCTGATCTTCGCGGGCCACGTGGCCGGCCTGTTGACCCCGATCGCGGTGTTTGATGCGCTGGGCGTCAGCCACGGCGCGAAGCAGCTGCTGGCGATTGTCGCGGGCGGCTTTGCCGGGGGGCTGGGAATTGTCGGGGCGACCCTGCTGATCCACCGTCGTTTCTTCGATCTGCGGATCCGCGCCGCATCCAGCTTTGCCGACAACATGGTGATTCTGCTGTTGTGGGCGCAGCTGGCGCTGGGTCTCGCCACCATCCCGCTGTCGTTGCAGCACCTCGATGGGCACGAGATGGTCAAGTTCATGAACTGGGCGCAGGGCATCTTCACCTTCCGCTCCGGCGCGGCCAACCAGATCGCCGACGTGGCACTGGTATTCAAGCTGCACCTGTTCATGGGCCTGACGATCCTGCTGCTGTTTCCCTTCACCCGTCTGGTCCACATGTTGAGCGCCCCGGTGCGCTACCTCTGGCGCCCGGGGTACCAGGTAGTTCGCTCGCGGAAGCTGGCCCGATGAACGCCGAACCAGTCATCGTCGGCGGACGGGAAATCCCTGCAGAGGCGATTGCCGCCGAAGCCCAGCATCATCCCGCTGCCGATGCGGCAGCGGCTTGGAACGCCGCCTCCGAAGCCCTGGCCGTGCGCCAGCTGCTGCTCGATGAGGCGGACCGTCTGGGCATTTCTGCAGGCGAGTGCCGTGATGCCGACGGCCGCCCGCTGACCGAGGAAGATGCCCGGATCGACGCCCTGCTGGAACGCGAGGTACACAGTCCGGCAGCGGACGACGCGGCCTGCCGCCGCTTCTATGACACACACCGCGAGCGGTTTTCCTCGCCCGTGCTGGTCGAGGCGGCGCATATCCTGATCGAGGCCGACCCGGCAGACGCATTTGCCATGGGTCTTGCCACCGGTGATGCCCGCACCCTGATCCGCGAACTGCAAGCCGAGCCGGAGCGCTTTGCCGAGCTGGCCGGCTCCCGTTCTGCCTGCCCCTCAGGCAGACAGGGCGGCAATCTGGGGCAGGTTGGTCCAGGGCAGATGGTCAAGCCGTTCGAGGAAGCGCTGTTCGCCCTGCCGGAGAACACGCTCTGCACCCAGCCGGTCAAAACCCGCTTCGGCGTCCACGTGATCCGTTCGGGCCGCCGGGCGGAAGGGAAGCAACTGCCGTTCGAGGCGGTGCAGGCAGCGATTGCGGCCTATCTTGAGGAAGCCAGCTATCGCCGCGCGGTCGCCCAGTACATCGCGATCCTGGCGGGGCAGTCCGGCGTCAGCGGGGTCGCCATAGCCGGGGCGGAAGGGGCCATGGTGCAATAGCATGGCCCAACAGCTCACCGATGGCCACGGCCGTCGCTTTGAATACCTGCGCCTGTCGTTGACCGATGTGTGCAACTTCCGTTGTTCCTATTGCCTGCCCGACGGCTATCGCAAGCAGGCGGGTCTGCCGGCCAGTCTGACGGTCAGGGAAACAGGGCGGCTTATCGCGGCCTTCGCGCGATTGGGCCTGTGGAAGGTGCGGCTGACCGGGGGTGAGCCCAGCCTGCGTCCGGAACTGCTGGACATTGCCCGCACGGTCGCCGCCACGCCGGGAATTCGCAAGCTGGCGATGACCACCAACGGCTATCGGCTAGCAAGCCGCGCAGCCGACTATGCGGCGGCCGGGATCACGGCGCTGAACGTAAGTGTCGATTCGCTTGATCCGGCCCGCTTCGCCGCGATCACCGGGCATGACCGGCTGGACGAGGTGCTGGACGGGATCGCTGCCGCGCGGCTGGCCGGGATCGCCTCGATCAAGCTCAACAGCGTGCTGATGCGCGGGGTCAACGATGACGAGCTGGAAGGCTTCATCGCCTTCGTCCAGCGGCACGATCTCTCGCTCCGCTTCATCGAGGTGATGCGGACCAATGACAACCCGGACTTCTTCGCGCAGCACCATCTGGCCGGGGCAGAGATTGCCGCGCGGCTGGAGACACTCGGCTGGCGGCCGCTCCCGCGCGAGGCCGGGGCCGGGCCTGCGGTGGACTATGCCCGGCCGGGTGAGCGAGGCCGGATCGGAATCATCGCGCCCTATTCGAAGGATTTCTGCGCCAGCTGCAACCGCCTGCGGGTTTCGGCGCGCGGCAAGCTGCACCTCTGCCTGTTCGGCGATCACGGGATCGACCTGCGCCCGCTACTGGCCAGCGATGACCAGATCGAACTGCTGACCGCCCGCATCGCCGCGCTGACCGCCACCAAGGCCCCGGCGCATCGCCTGCATGCTGGCGATAGTGGCGCGACCCCGCACCTGGCCTCGATCGGAGGGTAACCATGCCTGGAATTGATACTGAGCTGCCGTTCCATCCGCTCGGCATGGCGGTACTGACGATTTCGGACACCCGCAGCCTCGCCACCGACACCTCCGGTGCCTTGCTGGCCGACAGGCTGGTTGCCGCCGGGCATGCCCTTCACGACCGCGCCATCGTGACCGACGATATCGCGGCGATCCGCGCCCAACTCGAAGCCTGGCTGAAACGCCCCGAGATCGAGATCATCCTGACCACCGGCGGGACCGGCTTTTCACCGCGCGACAATACGCCGGAAGCGGTCAGGCCGCTGCTGCGCCGTGAAATGGACGGATTCTCGGTCGCCTTCCACAGCAAGAGCCTGCAGACGGTCGGCGTTGCCTCGATGCAGTCGCGGGCCTTTGCGGGGCAGGCGGGCGACAGTTTCATCTTCTGCGTTCCGGGATCGACCGGGGCCTGCCGCGATGCCTGGGACGGCCTGCTGGAGCTGGAATTCGACAGCCGCCACAAGCCCTGTTCGATCGCCGGAGCCCTGCCGCGGCTGCGGGATGTATGTGCATGATCGATTTCGACGAGGCGCTTGCGCTGCTGGCGGACAATGTAAGGCCGCTCGGCTGCGAGCAGATTGAACTTGTCGCAGCACACGGCCGGGTCCTAGCCGAACACGTTCATGCTGCCGTCTCTTCGCCGCGCCGGGCGGTTTCGGCAATGGATGGCTTTGCCCTGCGCGATGCCGATGCCGGGGTCGGAGCCAGCCTGCGGATCAACGGCAAGAGTTTTCCCGGTTCTGTGTTGCCGCCTGCGCTTTCGGCTGGGGAATGCGTGCGGATCTTCACCGGCGCCGCGCTGCCCGACGGCGCCGATCGCGTGATCATGCAAGAGAACTGCGCGGCAGACGACGCCGTGATGACGATCGTGGACGGGTACGGTCCCGGCTGGCACGTGCGCCATGCGGCAAGCGATTTTGCTGAAGGAGACTTGCTCCTTAAGCCTGGCACTTTGCTTGATCCGCGCGCAATCGTGGCCTTGGCGGGAGCGGACCGAGCTGCCGTGCAGGTCGCCAAGCGCCCCCGGGTGGCCATCATCGCCACCGGGGATGAGCTGGCACCTCCTGGAAGCGCGCGTGACAATGTCCTGAAGATCCCTGAATCGGTTTCCTTTGGTGTGGCTGCGTTGGTCGAAGTATATGGAGGCACTATCGAGGCCAGGCTTGGTGGCTCGGACGATCTTTTGACGCTTCGGCAGTTGGCCGACAAGGCTCTCGCCATTGCCAATGTCGTGGTTGTCACCGGGGGCGCATCGGTTGGCGAGCGCGACTTCGCCAAAGCCATGTTTGCCGAGCAAGAGCTCGAACTGCTGTTTTCGAAGGTTGCGATCAAGCCCGGGAAACCGGTGTGGATCGGGCGGTCGCAGGGACGGTGGGTGGTTGGGCTCCCTGGCAATCCCGGCTCGGCAATGGTCACCGCGCGCCTGTTCCTTGCTCCGCTGCTGGGATTGCTGCAGGGGCGACCGGTTGAAGATGTGCTGGACTGGGTCCCACTCCAGGCAGCACAGGCATTTCCGATTCCGGAAGGCCGAACCACATTCGTCCGCGCAGTCCTCTCCAAGTCGGGCCTGGTGCCGCTCGCAAATCAGGATTCCTCGGCCCAGGCTCCACTGGGCAAGGCAAGATGGCTGGTGCGGCGCGATCCTGCAGGGAAGGCTTCCCATTGCGACGAACGGATGCTGGCGCTCGCATTCTAGGCGTGGTTCCTGACCTCAGAAATGCGATGTCTGATGAGCCGACGCTGATTTCACTTTTCGCGGTTGCAGCAATCATCTGCGGTCACTTACGCAATTGAGCTCGGAGGGACTTTGGCAACGCGGGGCAATCAAAAGCAACGATTGGAAGAGCGAGGGGGCAAGTGTGGGGGGAGAGCCCACGATTTGTGAAAATACCTCTCGTGATCAATATTATAAGCGAAACCTCTTGCGCCCTCCCGCTCCGCCAATTGACGTTGAATTCATTGGATTATTTTCAATGTTTGTGCAGCGTTCCCTTAAACACTCCCCATTAGAGCGAGGCCTGGGGCCATCTGCGGCATGATCCAATTGGGCCGATGGCGTGGACGCCCCCGAAAGCATTGATGTGCCATAGTGGAGGTGTTGAACACCAATGGAGGAGGCGTCCTTGTCAGAATTTGCCACAATCGGTCTGGATATTGCGAAGACTGCTTTTCACGCCCACGCTGCATTGATCGCCCTGATCAATGGCTGCATCGGGCTGTCGAGCATCGAATCCGCCAGCCGCTTCTTCAGCCGCTCCTTCTCCTGCCCAGATGGCGCAGCCGCCGGGCAATAACAGATAAAGAGTATTTTACGCTGAACCGCTAACCAATGCCATGCCGTTTATCGGCTTCCCAGAATCATGTCGGCGCCTTTTTCCGCAATCATGATTGCCGCCGCATTCGTGTTGCCTGAGACAAGGCTTGGCATGACAGAGGCGTCGATCACACGCAAGCCAGCAAGGCCCCGGGCCCGCAATTGCGGGTCAACTACCGAGCGAGGATCGATGCCCATTCTGCAAGTCCCGACAGGGTGATAACCAGTATTGCCGAACGCACGGGCGTAAGCGAGAAGATCCTCGTCGCTTTTTTTGGTTTCTCCAGGCCACGCTTCGTTCTCGACAAGCCCCGCCAGGGAACGCGTCTTAACCAGTGCTCGAGCTATCCGCATGGCTTTGACTGACAGTGCCTGGTCGGCAGGCGCTTGGAGCCAGTTGTGAATGATAGATGGAGTATCTGCCGGATTGGGTCCGGCGAGCTGGACTCGCCCGCGCGACTCAGGTCTCAGCACACAGGGCGCGAGTGTCAGCCCCGGCCATGGTGAGAGTTGCGATTTTTGACCCGCCATGGCGGCGTCGAGATCGCCAGTGACGGGCAAACAGTGGAATTGAATATCAGGCCGCTCAAGAACGGGATCAGATTTGACGAATGCTCCGACTTGTGCAGCGGGGATGGTCATCGCACCTTTTCGGCGGGCTATGTACTGCAGAACGTTTCCCAAAAGTCGCAGACCTGAGAGCTGCTGGTTATAGCTGTAAGCGCCCTGCTGAAGGCGCCAGCTCATCGTTAGGATGTAGTGATCTTGTAAATTCGCTCCAACTTCAGGGGAGTCATATAGAACCTCAATCCCCATAGCCTTTAGGTGATCCGCAGGACCAATTCCGGAAAGCATCAGGATCTTAGGGCTGTGATAGGCTCCAGCAGAGAGGATCACTTCCCTTTTGGCCAAGATACGATTAAGCTCGGCCTTTGTGACAATCTCTACACCGGCAGCTCTGCCGTTCTCGATAACCAGCCGCTGGCAGTGTGCGCCAGTGATGACTTGCAGATTCTTGCGCTTCATAACCGGGTGAAGGAATGCATGCGCTGCGGAGCAACGACGACCGTTATCAATTGTCGTCTGGTAATAGAAAGCGCCATGCTGGTCATTGCCGTTGTAATCGGCGATCAAGGGAACGCCGAGTTCGGAAAAAGCCCCCAGAACCGCATCGTTGGTGGGATTGCGGTGAGTGACCTCCTCGACCTTCAATGGTCCGTCGGCACCCCGAAGCTCACTCCCGCCGCCGGCATAGTTCTCGCTCTTGCGAAAATAAGGCGCGACATCCGCCCAACCCCAGCCAACTGCGCCAAGTTGGCTCCACATATTATAGTCCTGATGCTGTCCACGGACATACAGGAGCCCGTTTATGTTGGACGAGCCCCCCAAGCCTTTGCCGCGAGGAAGCAACATGCGCCGCTTGTTTATGCTTGGCTCCTCATCACCATGATAGTGCCAAGAATGACCCGGCGAGTTAGCCGTAACTCCATAACCTGCTGGCATGGAGAGTAAAAAACCGCGGCCATCAGCGCCAGCTTCGACCAAAACCACTCGGTTCCGGGGGTCTTCTGAAAGACGGTTGGCCAGAACAGATCCTGCCGAACCACCGCCGACGATAACAAAATCGGCCTCCATGCTGCCCCTCTTCTTCAACCCCAAGCCGTTGCTTGTCAATCG
>WBZL01002377.1_pt1 | contig 18393 bp, 16 predicted proteins | sample 5204291 | NCBI WGS metagenome assembly WBZL01 (sample SAMN12344345, study PRJNA552823) | activated sludge metagenome | biome: Activated sludge suspended growth; feature: Nitrification reactor; material: Wastewater; isolation source: activated sludge from nitrification reactor of wastewater...
CAGTATCCACCACGCCTCAGCGTGGCAGCCCCCAGTATCCCCCGTCCGCCATAGCTCCTCAAGAGCGAAGGCGGGCAGCCGCCAACATCCAGCTTACCAATCCCTACGCTGCACTCCGGGCTTAGTAATCTGCCTCCGGTTCGGCATCCAGCATCTAGCATCCACCACGCCTCAGCGTGGCAGTCCCCAGTATCCAGTATCCAGTATCCAGTATCCAGTCCCCAGTATCCACCACGCCTCAGCGTGGCAGCCCCCAGTATCCCCCGTCCGCCATAGCTCCTCAAGAGCGAAGGCGGGCAGCATCCAGAGACCAGCATCCAGAGACCAGCCCCCAGTATCCAGCATCCAGCATCCAGCCCCTATCCTCCAGTAACCGGCAACACCACCTCTTCTCCCCAAATATACTTCCCGAACCACTGCCAGTTGTGCCACATCGCCGCCAGCCGCTCTTTGGGCTTGGTGATCCCGTGGCCGAATCCCTTGTAAACGACCAGCCGGGTGGGTACGTTCCGGTCCTGCAACCCCTGGTAGAGTTCGTATGCGTTGGGAATGGGCACCCTGCGGTCAAATTCGCCGTGCTGGATCAAGGTCGGCGTGGACGCATTTTTGATATAGGTGATCGGGGAAGTCCTGGCGTAAATCTCCGGGTCTTCCCACGGATCGGCTTTGAGGTATTGACGGGTAAAGGGGTGGATATCCGTGTTGACATAATAAGTCATCCAGTCCGAAATGCCGGCGCCGACCGAAATGGCCTTGAACCGGTTGCTGCTGGTGGTCAGGAAAGCGGAGATGTACCCGCCCTGGCTCCAGCCCATGCACCCCATCTTCGTCGTGTCGATCAGGCCTTTGCCGGCCAGGTAATCCACGCCAGAAAGCACGTCCCAGGCATCGCCCACACCGAGATTGCGCACATTCAATGCCCGGAAAGCGGCGCCGTATCCGGCGGATCCCCTGTAGTTGACCCTTAACACCAGGGCCCCTTTGTTCAACCACTGAACGATCGGATAAACATACGCCGGAACGGGCGTCGGCCGGTCCACTCCGGTCGGTCCGCCGTGTATGACGCACAACAAGGGGTATTTCCTGGCGGGGTCGTAATCCTTCGGTTTGTGCAAAACGCCCTCAATGGTGGCGCCGTCCTTGCTTTTCCAGCTGATCACCTCGCTTTGGGCCACGGCCCAATCCTTGATCTGGGCGGAAAAATCCGTCAGTTTTACCGGTTTCGGGGCGCTCGTCGGACTGGTATAGACCTCGCTCAGGTCATTGCCGTTGTTGGCGAGGTAAGCCATTTTGTCGGCCGATTTGGACAGGCTGAACCCGAAAACCTGGGATTGCGGCGCCGCCCAACGGGTCACCTGCCCGTTCCCGGGGTTGATTTGATAGATATTTGCCCTTGTTTTTTCCTGTCCGCCTGCGAAAATGCCCTTGGGCGTCCAGGTAAATCCAAAGAGATTTTCATCAAAGTCGGCGGCCAGCCTTACCGGCCGGCCGCCGTCGACCGGTATTTTAAAAACCTTGTTGTTCTGATAATAATTCGAGACCCGGTCTGCTTCTGAACTGGTGTACAGTACAAATTTTCCGTCCGGCGACCAGCCGGCCAGATCGTCCGCGCTGGGGTTGCTGACCAATGGCACGACCTTTCCGCTTTTTACATCCAACAAGGAAATATCCGAATCAAAAAAGGAATTGATCAATGGGTCGGGCTGGTGCGAGAAGGCAATTTGGGTGCCGTCCGGCGACCAGGCGAAATATTCGATGGTATAGTCCGTGCTGTCGATCAGGGCCTTCGGCTCGGGATACGACAGGCAGGGCCATGGCTGGGCCGTCGTATCTTTTTTGTCGTAGCAAGGCAATGAGGTCACTTCCGCAGCCCCGGCATCAAACGGAATGACGTACAACCAGGATCGCTTGTATTCTTTGTCTTCCTCCGCAAATCCGCCGTAACGCTCTTTCGTGTTCTTCTCTTTTTTCGATTCCTTTTCCTCCAGCGTAAGGGCGATCCGGCTTCCGTCGGGCGACCATTCAAACTGACCCGCACCCCGGTCCAGGTCCGTGATCTGGCGGGCTTCGCCTCCGTCCGGACTGATGACAAAAAGCTGTGATTTTTCCCCGCGTTTGGCGGAGAACAGGATCCACTTTCCATCGGGCGACCAACTTGCACCCCCGCTGCCGCCGTCGGCGCTGCGGGTCAACTGGAAAGGGGGCTTGCCCTCCCTGGACAACCAGATCTCCGAATCAAAGGCGTTGGCCTTCCAGTCTGCCTGACTGACGGTGAACAGGAGGTTTTTGCCGTCCGGCGAGAGGTTGGCGTTTCCGGGCGATCGCAGACTGATGACCTCCTCAAAAGCGGGGTTTTTGCCCGGTTGGCCGTTGGCTGCCTGCGCAAGGATAAGCATGATCGGCAGAAATCGGATGTATTGTTTCATTTTAGTTGTTTACCGGTTCTTGTTTTAAAAGATCAGGATTTGGTCAGGAAACCATCCAGGTTCAAAATGGCATTGGCCACAACCGCCATTGGGCCTTCGAGCCTTGCGGGCTTCGCATCGTTCAACCCGGTCGGGATCACCATCGGACCTTTTTGTTGTTCAGCTTTCAGGGCATTCTGGTATAATTCCATTAAAACGGCTAGCGTTTTGTCGTCCGGTTTTCTGGCCAGCGCCATCCGGTAACCCGCGCTGATCGCTTTCCCGGGGTCGCCTCCGCCGGCCTGTTTCATTCGCCCGGCCAGCGCGGTTGCGGCCTCCAGGAATACCGGATCGTTGAGCGTCACCAGGGCCTGGAGCGGGGTATTGGTCCGGATCCTGCGGCTGAGGCAGAATTCCCGGCTCGGCGCGTCAAACGCCATCATGGAAGGGTAGGGGGTAGTGCGCCGCCAATAGGTGTACAGGGCCCGGCGGTAGCGGTTCTTTCCGGTTTCCGTAACCCACTGGCTGCCGTTGTAAACGACCTGCCAGACGCCGTCCGGCTGGGGCGGCATCACGCTGGGGCCACCGATGGTATCGTACAACAAACCGCTGACAGCGAGGGCCTGATCGCGTACCTGCTCCGCCGACAAGCGGAAACGCGGTCCTCTCGACAGCAGGTGGTTGAACGGGTCTTTTTCCTGTTTCTCCGGGCTGACGGCGGAGGATTGCCGGTAGGTCGCCGAAAGCACGATCTCCCGGATCAGGGTCTTTACGCGCCAATCCTGCTGATGCATCCAGTTCCAGGCCAGGTGATCGAGCATTTCAGGATGGGTCGGCGGCTCGCCCTGTGTACCGAAATCTTCCAGGGTTTGAACCAGCCCGTTGCCGAAAAGCTGTTCCCAGATCCGGTTGACCATCACGCGGGCGGTCAGCGGATTTTTTTCGCTCACCAGCCATTCAGCCAGCGCCAGCCGGGCCGGTTTGCCGGTTGCCAGCGGCGGTAAGGCGCCTGGGGTAGCGGGTTGTACGACCTTGCCCTGGACCAGGAAATTGCCGCGCTCGAATACATGGGTCTGCCGGCTGAAAACCGGGCTTTTCTCCCGCATGATGGGCACCGTCATGCTCTTGTTGCGCAACCCGGCCAGTTCGTCTTCCGATTGTTGGCGTTCCGGATTGTCCGGCGCAGCATCAGCGTATTTCAGGTCGGTTTCGCGGATGCTCACAATGCCGTCCGGCGCTTTCTGGATGGTGTTGACGATCTCGAAGATCAGGCTGTGCCGGCCGCTGTGTCCATTGAGCTGTACCGGCATCGACACGGTTTTGAATGCCTGTTTGCCGTTCTCGATGGAAGGCGGGAAGTTGAAGGACTGTATGACAGGCCCGCCGATGGAATCCAGGCGGACATCCATCCTGGCGCCGTCGCCGGATGCGCTGTACCGGTACCCGATCTGTTCCAGCCCGTTGAGGTCGATTTGGTCGTATTTGTAGAAATACCGGCGGTGGAGGCCCGCCTGAAGATTATAACTCCAGTTGCTGACCTCGTGGGGTTGGAGCATGACATTGAGGAAATCATCGCAGTCCCGGGGAAAGAGCCGGGGGAAGAGGGCGCTGCGGATCTGTTCGTTCAGGTCGTCGCTTCCGTTTATTTCGGCGCCGGGTTTCAACCGGTTGATATAACCGATCACTTCCTGGATCCTGGCGCTGTCCTCCGGTTTGTACACATCCAGCCGCGGAAGTTCATTGTCGAGGTCGGCATCCTGGGTATTGTTGAAACAGGCCAGTAGGCTGTAAAATTCGTCATGCCGGATCGGGTCGTAGGGGTGGCTGTGGCATTGCACGCAGCCGATGGTGGTGGATTGCCAGACGTCGAAGGTGGTCGTCAACCGGTCGATGACGGCGGCTGTGCGGAATTCTTCGTCGTCGGTGCCGCCTTCGGTATTGGTCATGGTATTGCGGTGGAAAGCAGTCGCCACCAACTGATCGCGGGTCGGTGCCGGCAGCAGGTCGCCAGCTATTTGTTCGATGGTGAATTCGTCAAAGGGCAGGTCCCGGTTGAAGGCGCCGATCACCCAGTCCCTGAACTGCCAGATGTTGCGGTGGCCGTCCTTTTCATACCCCTGGGAATCTGCGTATCGGGCCAGGTCGAGCCACCAGGCGGCCCATCTTTCGCCGAAATGGGGGGAGGCCAGCAGGCTGTCAACCAGCGACGCATAGGTTTTTTCGGAAGGATCGGCGGTAAAGGCTTCCACCATTTCCGGTGTAGGCGGCAAGCCCGTCAGGTCGAGGCTTACCCGCCGGATCAGGGTAGCGGGTTCTGCCGGGGCTTCGGGCTTCAGGCCCTCCTGCTCAAGCCGTTTGAGCACAAACCGGTCCAGGTCTGCCTGCGGCCAGTCCGAGTCGGTTTTGGGCGCCGGCGTTTCTTTCGGCGGGATATACGACCAGGGTTCTTCCCACTGCGCGCCCTCGTCCAGCCAGCGGGCGATGAGGCGGATTTCGCCGGCAGACAGCGGATCGCTCTCCTGCGGCATTCTTTTCCCGGGATCCTGTTCGGTCAGCCGATGGTAGAGTTCGCTTTTTTTATGGCTGCCCGGTACGATGGCCGGCTTCCCGGAATCGGTCGATCCCAGCGTTTCTTCGCGGAACAGCAGGCTGAAGCCGCCCAGTTTTTTCACGCCGCCGTGGCAAGGCAGGCATTTTTTATTGAAAATGGGCCGGATATCGCGGTTGTAGCTGATGCGGTCATCGGTCCTTTGGCAGGCGGCCGCGATCAACCCCCCTGCGATCAATATTTGGACAACCCGCCGGATCACCCTGCCTTGCGCCGGGAAAACAAAAGAAAAAACAGATCCGGAGTTGTTCTTGGTCCAACGGAAGGGAAGCATCAGTTTTTCGTTTCGACAAAAATAATGAATAAAGGCCTAAAAACCTATCTTTGCGCAAAACAACGGCGTGAAGCGAACCTTCGACCAATTTGACCAGATTGCCAAACGATGCCGGGCCGTTTTTGAGGCCAAGCTGAAAGACTACGGCACTTCCTGGCGGATACTTCGGCCAAGCTCCCTGACGGATCAGCTTTTCATCAAGGCCCGCAGGATCCGGAGCATCGAGGAAAAAGGCGTTCAGCTGGTAGCCGACGGCATCGAAGGGGAATTCGCCGGCCTGTTCAATTATGGTATCATTGCATTGATCCAGCTGGGACTGGCCGATGACGCTCCGCTGGAATTGCCCCACGCGCAGGCGCTTGACCTGTACGACCGGCAGGTAGCCCTCACCCGGGACCTGCTGGGGCAAAAAAACCACGATTACGGGGAAGCCTGGCGAGACATGCGGGTCAGCTCAATGACCGACCTGATCCTGGCCAAGATTTACCGGATCAAACAGATCGAAGACAACCAGGGAAAGACCGAGATATCGGAAGGCGCAGACGCCAATTACCGGGATATTATCAATTACGCCGCTTTTTCCCTGATCAAAATTATGGAAACCGCTAAAAACGAAAGTCAATCATGACCTTGGGTAAACTCATCATCGGCGTTGCAATTGCCGCTTTGATCCTCACGTTGATCGTTCACCTGGTATTCAGGCGGGTGAAGAACTGGCCGATGAGCTATTTGCAGAATTTTGCCGGCGCGCTTTTTATTTTTTCAGGCTGGGTAAAGGCCATCGACCCCCTGGGGACGGCCTACAAGATGGAGCAGTATTTTGCGGAACTGGAATCTGCGTTTGAGCCGACCTGGTTCTCCTTCCTGTCGCCGCTGTTTCCCTGGCTGTCTCACCATGTCAATACCTTCTCAGTGGCCATGATCGCTTTTGAGATCATGCTGGGCGTGATGTTGGTGATCGGCGCCGCAAGGAAATTCACGGCCTGGGCATTCTTGCTCCTCGTGGTGTTTTTTACCTTCCTCACCGGGTTCACCTTCCTCACCGGTTATGTCCCCGACGGATCGGCGAATTTCTTCCTGTTCTCCAAATGGGGCGCCTACCAGGAAACGAATATGAAGGTGACCGATTGCGGCTGCTTCGGCGATTTTCTTGTGCTCAAACCCAAGATCTCCTTCTTTAAAGACCTGTTCCTGCTGGCGCCGGGCATCCTGTTCATCCTGTTCTACAGCCGGAAACACCAGCTCTTTACAGCCAATGTCCGGCGGTTGATCGTCGTCGGCACGGTAGCGGCTACGATCGTGTACTGCTTGTCCAATTTTGTCTGGGACCTGCCGCATACCGACTTCAGGCCCTTCAAGGTGAACAATAACATCCGTCTGGAAAAAATGCTTGAAGAACACGCCGAGACCTCCGTGGAGATCATTGCATATACCCTGACGAACAAGAAAACCGGCGAAAAGATCACCCTGCCCTTCGCCGATTACCTGGCCAGATTTGCCGAGTATCCGACCGAAGAATGGGAAGCCGAACAGGTGAAAGATGAACCGACCATCACCGTGTATAAAGACGCTTCCAAACAGGCGGGTTACGGCGTCAAAGGCTTTGAGGATGACCCCGCGCTGGAGGCCGAACTGGCTGAATATGTAGTCAAAAAATGGGGCATCACAGCCGATACGGTTACCCGGGTAGTGGAGCACTCCAAGATCAGCGAATTTGAATTCAGCGACTTGCAGGGCAACGGGGTCACCGAGGAGATCCTCAACCTCGATAACTACGCCTTCATGATCGTGGCGTACAAGCTTTACGGCACTTCCGAACCCGGCACCCGGATCGATTCCATTCCGGTGTATGCCGTTGATACCATACCCAGCGGGGATACCTTGCAGTTTGTCCAACGCCAGACCGGCATCCGGACGGAAGAGGTGAAAGCTGAGGTCTACCACTGGGATGATGATTACCTGAAGCGGTGGACGGAAGTGGTCAATCCGGTTATGGATGCGGCTTTGAAAGACAGCCATCCCGTGTTTGCCGTGACCGCCTATGACGACGCGGAACGGATTCAGGATTTCAGGAAATCAACCGCCAGCCCTTATCCTTTTGTGACGGCTGACGACATATTGCTGAAGACCATCATCCGGTCCAATCCCGGGGTTGTTCTGCTGAAAAAAGGCAAGGTGATCGGCAAATGGCACTTCAAAAAACTGCCTGATTACGCCGAGATCAAAGCCCTGATGAAGTAGGCCGGATTCCCCGGATCAAAGGCTCTGTAAAGGCCGGACCCGGGCTTGATAATTTTTTTTAATTTGAAGATGCGGCAATTACAATTATATTTGCGCATCAGTTATGTTGATATTATTGTAAAATTTGCGCTACAAGCGTGCAAATTAGATTATGCTTAGTAGGAGGAATGTCCGCGTTAAGGTGATGCAGGTACTGTATTCGATGAGCCGCGATCAGGAGCTGGATTTGAACGGCGCCTTTAAGCGGTACCAGGATATTGTCTGGAAATCGTTTGAACTCTACCTCTTCAACCTGATTTTACTGACCAAGGTGGCGGAGTACTCGCGCCATGATGCATCCCGCAAACAGGCCAAATTGCTGCCTTCGGAAGAGGACAAGAACTTTACCGCCAAGCTGGGCGATAACCCGCTGATGGAATCGCTCGACCGGCATGAAAACCTTCAGCGGCTCTACCGAAAGCACAAGGTGGAAGGCCGTATAGACAAGGACCTCGTCAGGTTGGTCTATACCGAGTTCGCCAAAACGGAGGAGTACAAGGAATACGTCGCCAAGTCGCCGAATACCAACGAGGAACACCTCAATATTCTGCTGTCCCTGTATAAACTTTGCCTGGCCAACGAAGCTTTCTGCGAATTGCTGGAAGATCATTTCCCGCTGTGGACGGACGACAAATCCCTAGTCGTCGGCGCCATCAAAAAAACGGTCAAAGCCCTCCCGCTGACCGACCCCGCTTATTTTGACGAGTTCCTTCCGCCCGATGAAACCGTAAAGGATTTCGGCGAAAAACTGCTGCTCAAGGTCGGAAGTTCTGAAAGCCAATTGCTGGAAACCATCGAACCCGTACTCAAGAACTGGGATGCCGAACGCGTAGCCGTTATCGATATGATCCTGATCAAAATGGCCATCTGTGAATTCATTTACTTCCCGACCATCCCTACCAAGGTCACCCTCAATGAATTTGTAGAGATCTCCAAATTGTACAGCACCGACAAAAGCAAGGATTTCATCAACGGCATTCTCGATCGCCTGCTCAAACAACTGCTCGACGACGGCAAGATCAAAAAGGAAGGCCGGGGCCTGGTGGACGATTAGGCGGAAATGATCAAAATCCGCAGTATTTTTGTTATTCGTTTTTGCAGTTTCGCTTTTAATCTTTATTTTTAGGCAGAATACGAGCAATCACATTCCTCCCCCTACCTTACGTGGCACAATTAAGTACAACCTTAATCTGATCCGGCAGCAGGTTTCCTTCGTGTCTGCCCGGTCCCGATGATTGTAGTTCTGGAAATTAATTTAAACCGATAATGCCATGAAAAGAATTCTTCTCTTTACTATTTTTTGCCTATTGATAACCCTTCAGGGTGCAATGGCCCAGACCACCGAGATCAAGGATGGGCTGGCGGTCCGTGCGGTGTTCCCCAATTACCAATGGCCGATTTCCAACAAATTCCTGGAATCGGACTTCAACTCAGGAATGGAAATCGAGTATATCCGGAACCTCAACAGCCTGCTCAACGTCTCGTTCCCGTTCCGGATCACCAAAGCCGGTTTACCCCTCGATGAGAACGGCAAGACCACCCAAAGCGGCATCCTGGGGCTGGACGCCCTGCTGCACCTCAAATTCATGGAAAAACCTTCCTTCTTCTACCCTCATATCTATGCGGGTGTCAGCGGGTACCTGGAAGACCTTGAAACCGTTAATTTCGGCGTACCGCTGGGCCTGGGGCTGAATTTCCGCATCGGCCGGAACACTTACCTGTCGACCAAAGGCGAATACAGGATCGGCTTTGAAGACCTGCGCGACCATATCCAACTCGGCGCCGGCCTGCTCTTCCTGCTGGGCGACGCGCCCGCCGCCGCACCGCCCAAGATCAGCGACCGCGACGGCGACGGCGTCCAGGATGAACAGGACCTGTGCCCGGATGTGTTCGGACTCGCGGGCCTGAACGGTTGTCCCGACAAGGATGGCGACGGCGTTACGGACGGCGACGACGCCTGTCCCGATGTAGCCGGCCTGGCTGCACTGGGCGGTTGCCCGGATACCGACGGAGACGGCATCGCTGACAAGGACGACGATTGTCCGACTGAAAAGGGAACGGCGGCCAATCGCGGTTGCCCGGTCAGGGATGCGGACGGCGACGGCGTGCCCGACTCAACGGATGAATGCCCGAATCAGCCAGGTACCGCAGCCACCAACGGATGCCCGGATCGCGATGGTGACGGCGTAGCCGATAAAAATGACGATTGCCCTGACGTGAAAGGCCCGGCCGCGACCCGCGGTTGCCCGGATAGCGACGGCGACGGCGTGCTGGACCGCAATGACAAATGCCCGAATACCGCCGGCCCGGCCAGCAACAACGGCTGCCCTGAAATCAAGAAAGAAGACAAGGACGTCCTGGATCTGGCCATGCGCGCCGTACAGTTCGAAACGGCCAAGGCAACCTTCCTGCCCGCATCGTTCACCGTCCTCAACCAGATCGCGGATATCATGAACCGCTACCCGGATTACAAGCTCAGCATCGGCGGCCATACCGACTCGATCGGCAGCGCCGAGGATAACCAGAAATTGTCGGAAAAACGGGCGAAGGCGTGTTATGACTACCTGATCACCAAGGGCGTTGCCGCCGGACGATTGACCTGGGCCGGCTTCGGCGAGTCCAAACCCATCGGCGACAACCGTTACAAGGACGGCCGTGAAAAGAACCGCCGGGTTGAATTCCAGCTCTATGTAGAATAAATATTCGGCTGTAAACCAGTTGTTTGTTTAACCCGGGCCTGCAGGCATTTTGCTTGAAGGCCCGGGTTGCTTCAGCTTTCACATATCGGCCCTACAGGCCGGAAACCCAATGTTCAAACCGATTGCTACCGACATGGCGGACCTGACAGCCCGCACGGCCGTTGCCATTCGGCTCTTTAACCTTTCTACTTTATCCTTTAACCCTGAGAGCAAAGGCATCCAGCATCCAGCATCCAGCATCCAGCATCCAGCATCAAGCATCCAACTTCGCCTTCCGCGCCTTCTTCTGCTCATTATTGCTTTCATACAAGCAATACTGCTCGTACTTCTGGGCGTCGCGGTTGTTCCAGATATCCTTTCCGATGTTGCACAGCACTACGAGTTCCTGGTACAAGGCGTTTCCCTGTTCGATCCGGCGTTCTACCGAAATATCGCGGTCTGCAACCTTGTCCTGCTGGATGTTCATGGCGTTCTCAAAATCCTTGGCGGCGTCGGAGATCCGTTTTAAAACATTTTCATTGACGCCGAGATCGGCAATAAAGTCGATCTGCTGCCGGGCTACGCGGACCACCCGCCTGCCGCAAAACAACAATTGGGCGTCCGTCATATCGCCCATTTTGGCGGTGCCGAATTTGCGGTAGCGGCCGCTGCGGTTGGAATACCGGGTTTCAATCCGGGTCATCAGGCTGCGGATGGCGCTTTTCAGTTGCTCGGCGGAGTCGTATTTCTTATCCGTTACGATCATCTGATCACCTACCATCTCATCGTCGTCGGGGAGGGCTTTGAACTTCTCGCATTGGTTCATAAAACCCTTTAGCCGGTCCTGGCTGTAGCCGTAATGGTTGAAATGATCCTTGTCCCGATGGGCGAAACGAATGGCGTCCAGACACTTGAGGTACAGGTCGGCGTCCGGAAAATTGTATTGGCGGTTAGTAGATTGTTTCCTCATCTGTACAGCTTTGAAAATGAGTTCGTTGCAAATATACCCAGATTTCAATTAAAACAAAAATATTTTTAAGTTTAATTTAATTAAAATTTTCCAAAAACAAATTTTACTCATTCAGAAAATTCTTGCCATTTTTTAAAAGCCGGAAAAAGCAACTGTTGCGGTTGGTACAGGCTATTTTACGATGAGGAATTCAACCGATCGTTTGTTCAGGTTGACGTTTTTGATGTCGGCAGGCTGCCGGGTGAGGGTGAGGGGCGCCGTATTTTTTCCTTCTTTGTAGCGAAAGTCCTTCAGGTCGGCTACCAGGTCAAAGTCTTCATGGGTAATGTCCTCAAACCGGCTCAAACCCACCACGAAGGATACCTGGACCATATCCGGGAACACTTTGAGGCTGTCGGCGCTGCTGTTGACGATCCGTACCGGCACGTAGACCGTTTTTTCGGTCAGGTCTTCCACTTCAACGGTAACGGCAATTTTGGCGGGATCTGCCCGGATGACATCGGGCGGAGGCGTGATGCGGACCTCCCGGTTCAGGGTGGCGCTGAGGTCATTGACGATAACCGAGTCGGTGGTCCATCTCGTTAGGTTTGCAATGGCTTCTGCCGGCCCCGTCACCGTTACGGAATCGGGAGAAAGGGCAATCGGGCCGAACTGCTGGTGGCCGGCGGCAAAACCGATCCGGGCCTGCAGCAGCAGCGGTACTTTTTTTTGAACCTTATCCTGAAGGTCAAAGCTCAGCCCGTTCACATTGACGCTTTCCACCTTGAGATCGGAGGAATTGATCCGATCCCCGATCAGGGTCCGCAACTGGGCTTCGCTCAGGTAGAAATGTGCGGAATTGGTCAGGTCGATCGGCACCAGAAGCCGGCTCCGCTTCAGGAACTCGAAGGCGAGATCCCATCCCGAACCGTGCAATTGCGCTTTGATATCGCCAGGAGGAAGAGCGCTCAGGGCCTTGCCTTCCGGAATATTCAACACCAGCTCAACCGGCTTGGAAGCGCTGAATTCCTGGGATAATTTGACCAGTAACCAGAAGATCAGCGCAAACCCCATGCAGGTCAGCAGGATGGTCCGGTCCTCCGGACGGCTCAGATACCGGTATTTACTCAGCCACTTTTTTATCTTTTCCGAAAATGCCATGAGTCATCTCTTTGGAAATGGCGTTCTTAGTAATCCTGATGTAGACCTTGCTGCCAATCTCCAAAGTAACGATTGAGTCCTCAATTTTATTGACCCGTCCGATGATGCCGCTGGCAGTGACAACTTCCTGGCCTTTTTCCAGCTGATCCTCGAAACTTTTCTGCTCCCGCTGCTTTTTAGCCTGCGGGCGGATCAGGAAAAACCAGAAAACCACCAGCATCAGACCCAACATCAGAAAATTGAGCGAGCCCGTACTCGGGCTTTGTAATAAAAGGGTTGCTCCGTACATGTTCCTGTTAATATTTTAGATTATTTATTTTCTCCCTCTCACCCTCTCACCCTCTCTCTCTCCCTCTCTCTCCCTCTCTCCCTAATCCCCCTCCCCAACAACCGTACCCGTCAAAAACACCTTTGTCGTGCCCGGATAGGTATTGGCCAGCACGGTTACCGGCTTGTTCTGTTGCCCATGTTTGCCTTCTGAATTGAAGACGACTTTGAGCTCGCCTTTCCCCCCCGGCGGAATAGGATCCTTGGGCCATTCCGGAACGGTGCAACCGCAGGTGGAACGGGCGCTCGTGATCAGCAAGGGAGCCTTGCCGGTATTGGTGAAATTGTAAACATGTGCGACCTTTTCACCGGCCTTGACCTGCCCGAAGTCGTAGGTGTCCTCCTCAAAGGTCATCTTGGCCACATTGACCGTATCTTCAGGCTTGGAAGCCGATACCGGATTGCGTACGATATCGCTGTTGGAAATGGCGCCTTCCTGTTTGATCTCTTCGACGGATTTTTCGGATCCCTTGGGCGTGGTCTGACAAGCGAAGGCCAACCCGATAATAGCGGTCAAGATGAGTAAACGCATAGTTTTGTATTTTCAAATTCGCTGCAAAAGTAGGGTAAATTGCTTTAATTTGCGCAAATGCCAGAAATGGAAGACAAAAATACCCGCATTTACCTGATCGGATTCATGGGTTGCGGCAAGAGTTATGCCGGAAGACACCTGGCGGAAGCCATCGGATGGTCGTTTCTGGACCTTGACCGCCAGATCGAACAGGATGCAGGAAGGCCGATTTCCGGGATTTTCGCCGAATCCGGTGAATCGGCCTTCCGGACGATGGAACGATCCGCCCTGCACAGAACCGGTGAACTTGCCCGCACCATCATCAGCTGCGGCGGCGGCCTTCCCTGTTTTTTTGACAACATGGATTGGATGAACAGCCGCGGCATCACCGTTTTTCTGAATGCATCCGTTGAGCTGTTAACCGAAAGATTGTCAAAAGACAAAGGAAAAAGACCCCTTTTAAAAAACCTTTCCGGTGAGGAATTGGTTGCCTTTATTGAGGGCAGATTGCAGGAGCGCCTCCCTTTCTACAGCCAGGCCGGGCTGCGGCTTGACCTCAATACGGGAGAAGAAACGGCCTGGATGCAAATCCAAAAGGCGCTTCCCGTTGTTATGTCAAAAAAATAGAGAAAATGACCGCTGCATTACCCGAAACCGCCAGGGTATGGATCTACCAGGCCGACAGGCCTTTCAACCCGGAAGAAACCCCGGCCGTCCGTCAGAAAATCAAACGTTTCGCCGATGAATGGGTCAGCCACAACCGGCAACTGCAAGCCGAAGCCGAGCTCTACCACGACCGGTTCATTGTCCTGATCGTCGATGAAAGCCATGCCGGCGCCAGCGGTTGCTCCATCGATTCCTCCGTTCGCTTCCTGCGGGGGCTGGAGGCAGAATACGGGGTCGATCTCTTTGACCGGATGACCTTCGCCTACCAGCAAGGTTCGGACGTGAAAACCGCCGGCCGGGAACAGTTCGCAGAACTCTATGCCTCCGGCGCCATCAACGACCAAACGCCCGTATTTGACAACCTGGTCAATAACCTCGGAGATTTCAGACATCAATGGGTGAAACCGCTGGGAGAGAGCTGGCACAAGCGGATGGTGTGAGGGGGGAATTGAGGAACCGGGGAACTGAAGAATTGAGGAACTGAAGGCAAAACCAATCGGATCAATCGAACAATCCAATCAATCATTTATTGAGGAATCGGGGAATTGAATCGATTAAGCCGATTGAATCGAATGTTTGGATTGACCTGACCAACCGACGGACATTTAAAATCGAATCAATCGAACAATCGAATCAATCATTTATTGAGGAACCGAGGAACTGCCCCGAAGGGACTCCTTTGGAGAAGAATTGAGGAACTGAAGGCAAAACCAATCGGATCAATCGAATCAATCGAATCAATCGAACAATCGAATCAATCGAACAATCGAATCAATCATTTATTGAGGAACCGAGGAACTGAAGAATTGAGGAATCGGGGAATTGAATCGATTAAGCCGATTGAATCGAATGTTTGGATTGACCTGACCAACCGACGGACATTTAAAATCGAATCAATCGAACAATCGAACAATCGAATCAATCGAATCAATCGAACAATCGAACAATCGAACAATCGAACAATCGAATCAATCGAATCAATCGAACAATCGAATCAATCGAATCAATCGAATCAATCGAACAATCGAACAATCGAACAATCGAACAATCGAACAATCGACCACGCCGCGGCGTGGCGAATCAATCAAAAAATCATTCAGGGTCCAAAAGCCCCATATATTCCTGCTCCAGGGAGGCCTTGTCCACCGGTACTACACCGACCTTTTCGCAGACCTGCCCGCCGGCCATATTGGCCAGCACCGCAATTTCCGACATGCGCATGCCGAGGCCCAATCCGAGGGCCGCAACGCTGATCACCGTGTCGCCGGCGCCGCAAACATCGGCGATCTGCCGGGGGCGGGCGCCGAATACCTCGCTTTTGCCGTCCTCATCCACAAAAATGCCTTTTTCCGATAGGGTGATCATCGATGCCCGGTTGCCCAGCTTCATCCGGATCTGGGCCGCGGCAGCGTTCAGGGACGCCAGTGTCGGCCGGACGGGGTCCTGCAACTGGTTCTGGATCTCCCGGAGATTGGGTTTGAACAGGCTGACCTGCCGGTAGGCCCAGAAATTGTGGAATTTCGGGTCGACAGCCGTCGGAATGCCGCGATCGAGGGCTTCCCGGATCACCGCATCGATCACGGTTGCCGACAACACGCCTTTGTTGTAATCCTGAAAAAGAATTACGTGGATTTGATTGGCATCCAGCACCCCCCTGACCTTGGCCAGAAAAGTATCGGCTTCTTGTTCGGTCAGGTCGTGTTTGTCTTCTTTATCGACCCGCAGCAAATGTTGGTTCTGGGCAATGATCCGGGTCTTGGTGGTGGTTACGCGCTCCGGGGAACGCAGGATGAAATCCGGGGAAATGCCGTTTTGCGGCAGGAGTTGCTGCAGCGTATTCCCATTCTCGTCGTCGCCGGTCACGCTGCATAAAAACGGGGTAGCGCCCATGGCTTTGATGTTCAGGGCGACATTTGCGGCCCCGCCCAGGCGATCCTCCGCTTCTTCCATCTGGACAACCGGCACGGGCGCCTCCGGGGAGATCCGGTTGACCTTGCCGCTGATATACCTGTCGATCATGACGTCGCCTGCGATCAGCACGTTCAGGCGGTTGAAATCTTCAAAAAACCCGGTAGATTGACTCATTTACAGCAATTCGCGTTGTGCAATATATTTCATAATGCTTTCAGTAGCGCCTTTGTTGGATTCAATAAAAACCCTCGCGGCATTTTGCGCTTTCTCATACCGGTCGGCCGGCAACAGGGCAGTGAAGGCTTCCGATAGTTCTTCCCCATTGCGGACGCTGTACATGCCGCCCTGTGCGATCATGGCAACCGCTTCGCCGAATTTCCCGTATTTCGGCCCGATGATCACCGGCAGCCCGAACGCCAGCGGCTCCAGGGTATTGTGGATGCCCGCCCCGAATCCGCCGCCTATATAGGCCACCCGGCCGTACCGGTACAGCCTCGACAGCATGCCGATATTATCGATGATCAGGCACCTGGCCGCGCCGGCGCCCGCTTTCTGAGCTTCAGCATACCGGATGGCCGGAATGGACAACTTTTCCTCAATGGCCGCCAGATGGGGTTCATCCACCTCGTGGGGCGCCAGGATCACCTTCCAGTTAGCCGGCAGGTCATTGTTGATCAACCGCTGCAAGATGCGCTCATCGGCAGGCCAGGAACTGCCCACTACCAGCACCGGACTCCCGCCCGCAAACGCCTCGGCAACCGGAATGGGTTCGGATCGTTCGGCAATCTGCGCCACCCGGTCGATCCGGGTATCTCCGGCGACCTCATAGTTGGACACCCCCAATTCATCCAATAATCCGGCGGATTCCCGGTTTTGAACGAAGATCCGTTCGTACAGGGGCAATACTTTTCTGAACAGCTTGCCGCCGACGCCGAAAAAGGATTGCTTCCGGTGGAAAACCGCGGATGCCAGCAATATGGGAATACGTTGCTTGTGGAGTTCGAAAAGGTGGTTCAGCCAAAATTCGTATTTGACGAAAATCGCCAGATCCGGCGCAACCGCCTCGATGAAGCGCCTGGCCCGCGCCGGGGTATCCACCGGCATATAACCTACCAGGGAAGCGGCCTGGAAGTTTTTCCGCATCTGGTACCCTGAAGGGGAGAAAAAAGTGAGCAGGATCGCGGCATCGGGATACCGGACCGCGATTTGTTCTATCACAGGCCGGCCTTGTTCGAATTCGCCGAGCGAGGCGCAATGCACCCAAACGACCTTTTTTCCGGTCGCCCGGGCGGCAAACCCGGCAAGCGCCCGGTCAGTTGCCCGGCGGCCGCGAACGCTTTCCCTTGCCTTTGCATGGAACGGGGCTGCTATTCCCAGGCCGATGTCCAGAAGCCGGATGCCCAGATTGTAGACCTTGTGCTGCAGGTTATCCAAGGATCGGACCGGCTTTAGTAATAAATCTCGCTGGGGTCGCGACCGATATAGAACGGAAGGGTCCAGCCGATTCGAATCCCGATCAGGAGGTCGGTCCTTTTGGCGGTATCCTGCGCGAAGGCGTCAAAGTTGTAGGACCGGCGGTTCTGGGTAAATCCCTGGACCAGGTCGAGGCCCGCGTAAAAATTGATCCGGCCTTCGTTGCCCAGGTGCTGGTAGCCGATGAATTGCCGCAGGGCCAGGCCGTTGCTCAACCGGTCGTAACCTTTTTTATAGTCATCCGCCAGTTGGGGCGCTTTCTGCGACGGATCGTCCTGGACCCTGATCTTGTGCTGGAGCACGCCGGCGCCCAGGGTTACCCGGATGCCGGAGCGATGGTTCTTTTCAGATACCGGGAACAGTTTTCCAACATGCCCGCCGAGGTAAATGCCCCGTTCACGCAACTGGATGTCGGAATAGCCGCCCTGTTCACCGATGATATACCCCTCCGGCGTCCGGATAGGGGCCAGCACATCCTCCTTGACCGTACCGCCGAACAGATACCCGAATTCGGCCCCGAGGATCAGGTTGCCTTTGTCCGTCTGGTAATCGATGCCGGCGCCGGGCATGAAACTGCCGCCGAACCGGTCGGCCATGTCGCCCGCAGGCACATGCCCGCTGTAGTAAAAATGGATAAGGAGGGCATCGCCGTGATTGAATCCTTTTTCCTGTGCGAGCAGGGTGGGGGAGGCGGCCAGCAAAAATACTGCGGCCGGTATGATGGTTCGTATGGCAATTTTCAGCATAGAATCGATTTAAATCCTTTTGCGGCGGGAGGCGCGCTTAAAAGTGCAAAGATACGCTTTGGAAAGGCATAATCAATAAGAAAAATCCCGAACATTTTCCCGTCCGGCACGTATGAAGTAATACCTTTGACCTTCATTAAAACGACAAATCGTGCCAAGAGTACTGATTACCGGAGCCGCCGGGTTCCTGGGTTCCCATCTTTGCGACCGCTTTATTGCCGAGGGTCACACGGTAGTGGGAATGGATAATCTCATCACCGGCAACATGGACAACATAGCCCATCTTTATGGGCATGAACGCTTTAGCTTCGTCAAGCACAACGTCAGCCAGTATATCTATGTCGCCGGGCCGCTGGACGCTGTCTTGCATTTCGCTTCGCCGGCCAGCCCGAATGATTATTTGG
>WBZL01002378.1_pt1 | contig 18379 bp, 14 predicted proteins | sample 5204291 | NCBI WGS metagenome assembly WBZL01 (sample SAMN12344345, study PRJNA552823) | activated sludge metagenome | biome: Activated sludge suspended growth; feature: Nitrification reactor; material: Wastewater; isolation source: activated sludge from nitrification reactor of wastewater...
CTGTCGTTGCGCAGCTGCCGACTGCGCAACCCGGGCGACCGGCTGGGAGTGAACGGGCAGGGGGCGCGCCTGTTGCGATAGGGGCCGAGGCCGAGGGTTCGGACGGCACCGCGCGGCGGCTCGGCCGTTGACGGGTGTCTCGATGGCGTTGGGGCCGCCGGTGCTGGGCTCGGGCATGCGCCAGCGGCGCGAGGCGGCCCGCGCCCGGGCCGGCGGCCCGTCTCGCCGCCCGTGGCGCCGCGTGATCGTCCGTGTCGTCCCGCTCTGGGCCGCGCGACGGGTTCAGAACTTGGTGTAGCCCCCGTCGATGACGAACTGCTCGCCGGTGGTGTAGGCCGACGCGTCGCCGGCCAGGTAGACGGCGATGCCGGCGAAGTCGTCGCCATGGCCCCAGCGGCGTGCCGGGATGCGTGGCATCACGGCGGCGGCGAACTTGCCGTCGTTCACCGATCGTTCGGTCATCTCGGTGACGATCCATCCCGGCAGGATGCTGTTGACGCGGACGCGGTGGCGCGCCAGTTCCACCGCCAGCGCACGCACGAACGAGGTCACCGCGCCCTTGGACGCGCCGTAGTGGCTGTTGCGCGCCGCGCCCTCCAGCGCCGCGGTGCTGGCGGTGACCACCAGCGAGCCGCCCTGCCCGTGCGCCGCCATGTGCCGAGCCGCGGCGCGCAGCGTCAGGAACACCCCTTCGACATTGATCCGCTGCACGCGACGGAACTCGTCCAGCGTCATCTCCAGCAGCGGCGTGCCCTTGCCCGACACGCCGGCGTTGGCGAAGCACGCGTCGACACGGCCGAGCGCCTGCACCGACGCGGCGAAGGTGGATTCCACCTGCGACTCGTCGCCGACGTCGCAGACGAAAGCGTGCACGCGCGCCGCGTCACCTGCCACCTGCACGAGCGCCTGGCGGGCCTGCTCGGTCTTGTCGGGGCGCGAGCCCCAGATCGCCACGCGGGCGCCGGCAGCGAGCAGCCCGCGCGCCATGCCCAGGCCGATGCCGCCGTTGCCGCCGGTGACCACGACGCCGCGGCCGGAGAGATCGAAGAGCTTGTCCATGGTCGTGATCTCGAAATTCAGGCGCGTCGGGCCGCGGAGGCGGCCGACCGCCTTCGGCCGGCGATCCGGCGAACCCGGGGAGGCGACGGCTGCGAGGCGACGACGGAACTCCGTGGGGCGGGACGAACGAGCCGAGGTATACCCAAGCGGGGTAGGCTTGGCCATTCGTGCTCGCCCGGCCCGGCCTTCACCTCCCGTGCAGAGGTCCGGCCGACGCCGCGCGCACCGGCGGGCGGCCCTGCGCCAACAATACGCCCATGCTCAACATCACCTCGATGCAGCCGCACTGCACGCCGGCCGAGTGGCAGGCCCGCGTCGACCTGGCTGCCTGCTACCGGCTGGTGGACCTCTACGGCATGAGCGACATGATGGCCAACCACATCAGCTCGCACGTGCCGGACGAGCCCGGGGCCTTCCTGATCAACCCCTACGGCATGATGTACGAGGAGATCACGGCCTCGAGCCTGATCAAGGTCGACGTCGACGGCCGGATCCTCGCCCAACCCGACTTTGGACCGCTGGACTACGGCATCAACCGAGCCGGCTACGTGATCCACAGCGCGATCCACGCCGCGCGGCCCGAGCTGGCCTGCGTGATCCACACCCACGCCTGGGCCTCGATGGCCGTCAGCGCGCTGGCCTGCGGGCTGCTGCCGATCACGCAGACGGCGATGCGCTTCCTGAAGATCCGCTATCACGACTACCAGGGCGTGGTGCTCGACGAGGCCGAGAAGGCTTCGCTGCTGGCCGACCTGGGCGATGCGGAGGCGATGATCCTGCGCAACCACGGTGCGCTGGTGGTGGGCCGCACGGTCGGCGAGGCCTTCAACTGGGCGCACCGGCTGGAACTGGCGTGCCGCACGCAGCTGGCGGCGATGGCCTGCGGCACACCGCTGGCCGAGGTGCCGCCACCGGTGCTGGAGGCCACGTGGAACAACTACCAGCGCGGCACGCGCCGGCCCTACGGGCTGATGGAGTGGCCGGCGCTGCTGCGCAAGCTCGACCGGCTGGGCCCGACCTACAGGACCTGAGCGACGCGCAGGCGGACGCGCGGGCGAGCGTGCGCGCCGGCCCGCCGCCGGTCGCTACCATGCCGTCCATGCACCGCCAACTCCTAGCACGCTTGCTGACCCGACGCGCCTGGCTGGCCCGGGCCGCCGCGGCCGGACTGCCCGGCCTGACGCGGGCGCAGGGACGCTTTCCGGAGCGGCCGATCACCCTGGTCGTTCCCTTCGGCCCCGGGGGCATCGCCGACATCACCGCGCGTGCCGTCGGCGAGGTGATGTCCCGCTCGCTGGGCCAGCCGGTGGTGGTGGAGAACAAGCCCAGTGCTGGCAGCATCGTCGCCAGCCAGGCGGTGGCCACGGCCCGGCCCGACGGCCACACGCTGCTGGTGCTGACCAACAGCAACGCCTTGTCGGCCACGCTGTTCAGGAAGCTGCCCTACGACACGCTGAGTGCGTTCCAGCCGGTCAGCACGCTGGGCTTCTTCGACCTGGGGTTGTTCGTCCCCGCCGGGTCGAAGTTCGCGTCGCTGAAGGACCTGCTGGCCAGCGCCCGGGCCCACCCCGGCAAGCTCAACGTCGCCACCATCGCGGTGGGCAGCACGCAGCACCTGGCGGCCAAGCTGTTCGAGACGGTCGCCGGCATCGAAGCGGTGATCGTCCCGTACAAGGGCTCGCCCGCGGTGCTGACCGCCCTGCGCGCCGGCGAGGTCGACGTGGCCTTCGAGATCGTCGGGCCGATGCTGCCGCAGCTGGCCGCCGGCGCGGTGCGCGCGCTGGCCGTGACCTCCGCCCGCCGCAACCCGGCGCTGCCCGAGGTGCCCACCGTGCAGCAGGCCGGCGTCGCCGGCTACGACGTGGCCTCGTGGAACGCACTGGCCGCGCCGGCCGGCACGCCGCCCGAGGTGATCGAGCGCCTGAACCGGGCGGTGCGCGAGGCGGTGGCCGCGCCGGCCGTGCAGGAGCGCCTGGGCAAGCTGGGCATGCGCCTGGCCGCCGGCACGCCGGCCGAGCTGCAGGCGCTGCTGGCCGGCGAGGTGCAACGTTGGGCGGCGGTGATCCGCGCCGCGAAGATCGAGCCCGAGTAGGGCCCCGACTCCGGCCCCCTTGCCTCCCGCCGCCTGCCGCCCGCCGCGTGCGTCGGTGCGGTCTCGCGTCCCGGCCAGGCGCGACGGGCGGCATGCGGCAGGTCGGCGCGGCCGCGCGGCGGTCGCGCCGCGGTCGCCGCCCCGCCGCGGCCTGACCCTGCGGCCGGCGCGCCACGGCCACCCCCGTGAAAGCCTGGGCCTCCGCCCATCGGCGCAATTTCTGCCCCATCCCACGGTGGCCTGCTCGGTAACTTCGCTCGCACCCCACACCGAGGTGCCCATGAAGAAGTACCGCCCCGCCCCCCGACCGTTCGCGCCCGGAGCGACGGCCCTGCTCGTCGCCGCTGCGCTGCCCGCCTGGGCCCAGGACGGCGGCCAACGCATCGAGATCACCGGCTCGGCGATCAAGCGCATCCAGGCCGAGGGCGCGCTGCCCGTGCAGGTGATCCGGCGCGAGGACATCGAGCGCACCGGCGCCACCAGCGTGCAGGAGCTGATCCAGGCCCTGCCGGTGATGCAGGGCTTCACGGCCGAAGGCAATTCGGTGGGCGGCGGGGGTGGTGGCTTCACCGGCGCCAGCCTGCGCAACCAGGGCGAGACCAAGACCCTGGTGCTGCTCAACGGCCGGCGCCTGGCGCCGGCCGGGTCGCAGGCGCTGACCGGCGCGCAGGCGGCGGTCAACCTGAACACGCTGCCGCTGGCCGCCATCGACCGCGTCGAGGTGCTGACCGACGGCGCCTCGGCCCTGTACGGCGCCGATGCGATCGGCGGCGTGGTCAACTTCGTGACCCGGCGCCAGGTCGACTTCGTCGAAGTCGCCGGCGGCTACGCCGTGCCCGCCGGCAACAAGGGCCAGGAGGCCACCGCCTCGGTGGTCGCCGGCTTCGGCGACCTGGCCCGTGACGGCTACAACGTCATGCTCGCGGCCTCGCGCAACAGCCGCGCCAAGCTGTCCTCGGTCGATCGGGACTATGCCAAGACCGGCAAGTTCGACTTCCAGGCCAACGGGCGCGACTACACCTTCCTGCTCGGCTCGTCGAGCCCGATCCCGGCCAATGTCGTGATCGGTCCCAACCTGGTCAGCCCGGCGTACTACCCGAGTCGCAGCTGCCCGGCCTCGACCTTTCTCGAACCCGAGTCCGGCGCCTGCTACTACGACTTCACGGCGCAGCTGGAGATCTATCCCGAGGCGGTGCGCGACAACCTGTTCGCCAGCGCCACCAAGGCCCTGGGCGAGCACACGCTGAGCCTGGACTACCTGCACTCCCAGTCCGAGACCACGTCGCGCCTGGCGCCGCCACCGGGCAGCTTCCGCATCGCGGCCACCTCGCCGTTCGCGCAGACGGTCATCGACGCGGCGGCCGCCGCCGGCGTCGGGCCGGTGAACTTTCCGGTGACCGCGCGCTACCGCGTGGCCGATGTCGGCAAGCGCACCAGCAACGACCGGCATGTTGCCGATCACCTCGACGCCGAGCTGCAGGGCAGCCTGGCCGGCTGGGACTACAACGCCACGGCCACCTGGTCGCGTGCCCGGTACGACGAGCTGCTGCTGGCCGGCTACGTGCAGCAGAACCCCTTCCTCGCCGCGCTGGCGTCGGGGCAGATCGATCCCTTCGTCGGACCGGGGCAGCAGGCCTCAGCGGCGCAGGCGCTGCTCGACGCGGCCATCATCCGCGGCAAGTTCGACGGCGGCGTCTCGACGAGCAGGCAGTTCCAGCTCAAGGGCTCGCGTCCGGTCTTTGCCCTGGGGGGCGGCGACGCGATGCTGGCCCTGGGGGCCACCGTGCTGCACGAGCAGTTCGAGAAGAACCCCTCGGAGCTGGCCCAGGGCCGCGGCGCGAACGGCGAGCCCGACACCCGCTTCGGCGACTCGTCGGCGATCATTCCCTACAACGCCCGGCGCCAGGTCGGCGCGCTGTTCGCCGAGGCCTTGCTGCCGCTGAGCAAGACCCTCGAAATCACGCCCTCGCTGCGCCACGATCGTTACGACGACTTTGGCAGCAAGACCACCTACAAGCTGGCCGGCCGCTGGCAACCCGCCAAGAGCCTGCTGCTGCGCGGCTCGCTGGGCACCGGGTTCAAGGCGCCGACGGTGCCGCAGATCAACGCCACGCGACAGAGCTTCGGCGTCACCGGCGGCACCTACTCCTGCCTGGCCGATCCGGCACTGGCGCAGGTGGCGGCCAGCCTGGGCGCGATCTGCCCGGCCGGCGGGGGCACGGCGCAGTTCGACGTCGTGGCCTCGGGCAACCCGAACCTCGAGCCCGAGACGGCCAGGCAGTGGACGCTGGGCGCCCGCTTCGAGCCCAACGACGCGCTGTCGATCGGCGCCGACTACTGGGTGATCAGGCTCGACAACACGATCGGCCAGATCAGCGAGGACGTGGTCTTCGGCAACCCGGCGCGCTTTGCCGGCAGCTTCACCACCTTCACCGACCCCGCCACCGGCGAGGTGCTGCTGGCCCAGCTGGCCGACAACCGCAACCTGGGCCAGTCGCAGACGCGTGGCATCGACTTCGACGCGCAGGCCAGGCTGAAGACGTCGTGGGGCCGCTGGACCAGCCGCTTCACCGGCACCTACCTGCTCGAGGACCGGTTCGAGGTCGTGCCCGGCGACGGCTTCCTCTCCGACCTCGGCCGCTACGGCAACGGCGTCGTCGCCTTCCGCTGGAAGGCGCGCTGGAGCAACACCCTCGATGTCGGCGCCTGGACCCACAACCTGTCGTTGAACTACCAGTCCGGCTACCACGACGACCCGACCGCGGTGCTGATCCGCGGGACGACCGAGTTCGAGACCGTCAACCGCAAGGTCTCCGAGTACCTCACCGTCGACTGGCAGTCGCGCTGGCAGATCGACAAGCACCTCGGCGTCGTCGTCGGGGCCAACAACCTGCTCGACCGGGCACCACCGCTGTCGATCACGGTCAACGGCGGCGGGCAGATGGTGGGCTACGACGCGCGCTACTACGACTCGCGTGGACGGACCTTCTACGCCAGAGCAAACTACCGCTTCTGAAGCCTGGCCCATGATCGTCACGACGCGCTTCCCCGACCTGCCGCCGCGGCCCGAAACGGTCGCCAACGCGGCGTTCCGGCGCAGCTTCGCGGCGCGTTGGGGACGCGAGAACGTGGTCTTCATGGCCAGCACGAAGCGCGTCGAGACGCCGCCGCTGATCTCGGCGCTGTCGGTCAAGCTGGTGCATCAAGGGGCGGCGACGTTCGAGATCGGGCGCCGCCGCGTGCTGGTCGAGACGGGGCAGTGCCTGGTCGTCAACGAAGGCGAGCGCTACGCCGTGAGCATCGCCAGCGAGCGGCCGGTGCACTCGTTCAGCCTGCACTTCCGGCCCGGCCTCGCCGCCGAGGTGGCCGCGGCGCGACAGCAGGATTGGGACCGTGCCCTGCAGGACGAGCCGGCCGCGCGGCCCACGCCGCAGCTGCGCGACGAGCTGCGCAAGCCGACCCCCGCGCTGATGCAGCTGCTGATGGCGGTGCGCGAGCGGGCGCTCGCCGGCGAGCGCGAGGGCGAGGCCTACGAGGCGCTGTTCATCGCCACGCTCGATCGCCTGCTGACCGACGACGCGGACGTGCGCTCACGCTGTGACCGGCTCGACGCGGTGCGTCCCGCGACGCGCGCCGAGCTGGCCCGCCGCGCCGCCCGCGCGCACGACTTCATCCACAGCAACTACGCCGAGCCGATCACGCTGGCGCAGATCGCCGACGCCGCGCACCTGTCCAAGTTCCATCTGCTGCGTGCCTTCCGCCAGGTCTATGGCGCGACGCCGCACGCGATGCTCAACGCGCGCCGTGCCGAGGTCGCCGTGCGCCTGCTGCGCGAGGCCGATGCCGACCTGGCCGCGGTCGCCGAGGCCGCCGGCTTCGGCTCGCGCTGGAGCTTGCAGCGCGCCCTGCGGCGCCATTGCGGCGCCACCGGTCGGGCGCTGCGTCGCGACAGCTGACGGGTGGGCCATGTCGCGCCGTCCGCGCATCGTCTGGATCGCCTCGCAGGGTCCCGGCCCGGCACTGCGCGACGCCCTGCTCGACCAGGGCTACACGCTGCTGCACGTCGAGCCCGGTTCGCAAGCCGAGCGGGCCTGCGCCGGGCTGCATCCGGACGCCCTGCTGCTGGTGCTGGACGACGGTGAGATCGACGGCGCCGTCGCGGCCGTGACGGCCCTGCGCCGCGCCCATGCGGCGGCGCTGCTGGTCCTGGCACCGCGGCCTTCACCCCTGCACGAGGTGGTGCTGCTCGAGGCCGGCGCCGACGCCGTGGGTCCGCGCGAGGGCTCGTCGCTGGTCCTGCTGGCGCGGCTGCGCCGGCTGCTGCGACGCCGGTACCGGGATGCCACCGGGGGCCCGGCACGCACGGCCCCCTTCGGTCCGCTGGAGGTCGATGCGCGCCGCTGCAGCGTGCGCGTGAACGGCCGACCCCTGGAGCTCGGCAGCTCGGCGGTGGCCCTGATGCACGAACTGGCGCAGTGCGGCGGCGCGCCGGCGCCGCGCGCGCAGCTCGCGCGCCACCTCGGCCCGGCGGCGCTGGGTCCTTCGCGCACGCTGGACATGGCCATCTGCCGCCTGCGCCATGCGCTGCGCGTGCAGGGGGTGCGTGAGCTGGCGATCGAGTCCGTGCGCGGCTACGGCTATCGCCTGGTCACCCGGGCCGCCCGGGGATCTGCGGGATGACCGCCCAGCCGGGCCGCGTGCCGATGAGACGACGCGCCCTTTGCCCATGAAACGACGGCCTTCGCCCATGAGACCACCTGCTTCGTCGACGAGACCCGACCTGTCGTGCACGAGTCGTTCGGGATCGATGGTGCTCGCGCTCGGCTTGCTGGCCCTGCCCCTGGCGCAGGCCGCCGAGGGGCGCTGGGAAGGGGTCGCACGGCTGCCCGGCCAGGCGGTGCCGGTGGTCATCGACCTGGCCCGCGACGCGGCGGCCTGGGTCGGGTCGGCCACCTTGCCCGGCCGCGGCGCGGCCGGCGCTGCGCTGCGGGGGCTGGAAGTCGGGGCCGACGGCAGCCTGCGCGCCACGCTGGCCCCGGGTGCCGGCGCCGGGCCGGGCGGCGAGGTGACCGTCGAGCTGCAGCGCAGCGCCGACGGGCGCTCGCTCGACGGCCTGTGGCGCCAGGGTGGGCATGCCGCGCCGCTGGCGCTGCGGCGCACCGGGCCGGCCCAGCGCGCCACCACCCCCGCGGCGAGCGCGCTGGCGCCGGCGCTGGCCGGCACCTGGCGCGGCCGTTATGACATCGGACTGGGCCTGCGCGAGGTCACGCTGCGCATCGCGCCTCCCGGTGCGACGATGACCATCGTCGGCCGCCGCACCACCGAGCTGTCGTTCGACGAGGTGCGGCAGGTCGGCGCTCTGCTGATGCTGCGCTCGACCGAGTTCGACATCGCGATCGAGGCACCCTGGGCGGCCGCCGCACAGGGCCAGCTGCCGGCCGTCTGGACGCAGGGGCCGTTCGAGGCCGGCCTGGTGCTGCGGCGCGAGGGGGCGCCATGAAGGTCCTGCTGCTGGCCGCCGCCGTGGCCTGGGCCTCGTTCGCGCAGGCGCAGTCGATGTTCCGCGGCGACGCGTCGCACCGCGGCCTGGCGGCCGCCGACGCCGCGCTGCCACGCACGCTGACGGGCGTGAAGTGGAGCTTTGCCACCGGCGGGCCCGTCGTGTCGTCCCCGGTCTGGCACGCCGGGATGCTGTATGTCGGCAGCGACGATGGCCACGTGTACGCGCTCGATGCGGCCAGCGGACGCCTGCGCTGGGCCTGGCGCACGGCCGGACCGGTGCCGTCGACACCGGCGGTGCACGATGGCCGCCTGTACGTGGCGAGCTACGACGGCCGCCTGCATGCACTCGACGCCGCGACCGGTGCGCCGCTGTGGAAGTTCGCCACTGAGGGGGAGCGCCGCTTCGAGGCCCGCGGCCTGCACGGCGCCCAACCGCGCCAGCAGACCTTGGCCGACCCCTTCGACGTCTACCTGTCGAGCCCGGTCGTGGCACAGGGCCTGGTGGTGTTCGGCAGCGGCGACCACCATGTGTACGCGCTCGACGCCGTGACCGGTGCGCTGCGCTGGAAGGTGCGCACCGGCAACGTGGTGCACGCCTCGCCGGCGGTGGCCGACGGCACGGTCTACATCGGCTCGTGGGATGGGCGGCTGTACGCGCTGGACCTGGCCACCGGTGCCCAGCGCTGGAGCGTGCAGACGGGCCTGGACCCGCTGATGCACAACCAGCAGGGATTCCAGTCCTCGCCGGCGGTCGCCGACGGCGTGGTCTACGTCGGCTGTCGCGACGCGCACCTCTACGCCCTGGACGCCGCCACCGGCGCCGAGCGCTGGCGCTTCTCGACCGGCGCGAGCTGGGTCGTCGGCTCGCCGGCGGTGGCCCGCGGCCGCGTGATCTTCGGCACCTCGGATTCGAGCCGCCTGCACATCCTCGACGCGAAGACCGGTCAGCCGATCGCGCAGCAGGATGCCAAGGCCTACCTGTTCTCGTCACCGACCGTGGCCGGCGATGCCTTCGTGATCGGCGTGCTCAACGGCAGCGTGCAGGCGCACGAGCTGGACAGCGGCGCGTTGCGCTGGGCCTGGCAGACCGATGCCGCGAAGGCCAACACCGACTGGGTGCTGACCACCGAAGGCCGCCTGAACTCGCCCTGGATCTACCCCTCCAGCTGGCGCGAGGCGATGGCCGTCGGCTTCGAGCGCCAGAACCGCGTGGGCTCGATCTTCTCGACGCCGCTGGTGGTCGGTGGCGTGGTCTACGTCGGCAGCGCCGACGGTCGCCTGTACGCGCTCGAATGAAGGCCTGTCCGTCGGTCGCAGGCCCGCGACCGCGCTTGGCCGTCGTCGGCGGACTCGCCGTGGCGCTGTCGCTGCTCGGCACGGCGTCGGCGCAGGGCTGGACCGCCGAGATGCTGCATGCCGACGTGGCGCAGTTCCGCCAGCAGTTCCTCGCCCGGGACCGTGCCTACGCGCCGGCGGCCCGCGAGCGGGCCGAGGCGCGACTGGCCGAGATCGAGTCCCGCGCCGGGCACACCAGCGTGGCACGCTTTCGCCTCGAGCTGGCGCAGATCGCCGCGCTGGCCGACAACGCGCACACCCTGAGCTCCGCGGCAGCGCGCAGCAACGCCAGCAACCGCGTGCCGCTCCGGCTGGCGCCGTTCGGCGACGAGTTCCGCGTGCTGCGGTCGCGCCCGGCCGATGCCGATCTGCTCGGAGCGCGGCTGGTGGCCATCGACGGCGTGCCGCTCGAGAGGCTGCGCGCGGCGGCGCACACGCTGGCCGGGGGCCTGCCGGCCTGGCGCGACCGCAGCGCGCCGCTGCTGCTCGAGAGCCCGGAGCAGCTGCACGCCCTCGAGCTCATCGGCTCGCCCGACGAGGCCGTCTATCGGCTGGCCCTGGACGACGGACGCCAGGTCGAACGGCGCCTGAGCGCCGAGCCGCCGTCGCCGACACGCCCGCGGGCCGACACCCACCGGCTGCTGCTGCCCGAGGTCACGCCCGACGAGATGGGCTGGCGCGGCGTGCTGCCACTGGCGCGGGCGCCCTGGGCGCTGCGCGATGCGCTGCAGCCGTTTCGCTGGCGCCACGACCCGGGCCTGGGCGCGCTGGTCGTGCAGATGCGCCAGACGCGCGACTCACGCGAGCACAAGCTCGAGGATTTCTTTGCCGAGGTGGGACGCGCCGTGCAGCAGCATCGCCCGCGTCACCTGGTGCTCGACCTGCGCCACAACGGCGGCGGGGACCTGACGCGCGGCCGCGACTTCGTGCAGCGCCTGCCGGAACTCGTCGCCGGCCGGGTCTACGTGTTGACCAGCCCGTGGACCTTCTCGGCGGCCATCACGCTGGCCGCCTACACCTTGCAGGCCGCGCCCGAGCGGGTCGTCATCGTCGGCGAACCGGTCGGCGATCGGCTCGAGTTCTTCGCCGAGGGGCGGCCGATCAAGCTCGAGCACTCGGGCGCCGCGCTGCTGCCGGCCACCGAGCGGCACGACTACGTCAACGGCTGCCGCGCTGCCAGCGACTGCCACGGGCCGGTGCGCAGCCGGCCGATCGCCGTGCCCAGCCTCGAGCCACGGATCGCCGCGCCGCTGGGCTTCGACCGCTACCGCGCCGGCATCGACGCCGCGATGGAGGCAGTGGCCGCGGCGGTGGCGCGCCTCGATGGCGTGCCGCGCTGATCCAGCGGCCGCCGCGGCACGGGGAGCGAATCAGACGGTCGCAGCGATCGCCGCGGCGGGCGCGGTCCGCGCCGCCGCCAGCGGCAGGCTGACCGTGAAGCGAGCCCCGGCGCCGAGTGCCGAGCTCACCGTCAGCGTGCCGCCCATCAGCTGCACCAGCGCACGCGACAGGGCCAGCCCGAGCCCGGTGCCGCCGTGCTGCGTGGACACGCCGGCGTCACCCTGGCGGAAGCGCTCGAAGATCGTCTCGTGCAGGTGCGGCGGAATGCCCGGGCCGGTGTCGACGACGTGCAGGCGCAGGCGGTCGGCCTGGACATCGGCCTCGATACGCACGCCGCCGTCGGTGGTGAACTTGAAGGCGTTGGACAGCAGGTTGTTGAGCACCTGCTTCAGGCGCAGCTCGTCGCCCACCCAGGACGCCGGCACCTCGGGCGCGACGTGCACGTCGAGCCTCAGGCCCTTCTCGGCCGCGGTGACGCCGAAGAAGGTGGCCGTGCCGTCGAGCAGCGCGCGCAGGTCGACGCCGTCGTGCGCCAGCTCCATCGCCCCGGCCTCGACCTTGGCCAGGTCGAGGATCTCGGTGAGCAGGTCGTTGAGGTACTCCGAGGCCTTGCGGATCATCCCGGCCTGGGCGCGGAACTTCGGATCGGGCAGGCGCTGCTCCATCAGTTCGGAGAAGCCGCGGATGCTGGTCAGCGGCGTGCGCAGTTCGTGCGAGACGGCGGCCAGGAACTCGGTCTTGGCCTGGTTGGCGGCGTTGGCCGCGGCCTCGCTCTCGCGCAGCGCGGCGTTGCGCTCCTCGAGCCGGCGCACGCCCAGCGCGAAGAGCATCGCGGCGGCCACCATCGCCAGCGTCAGGCTGGCCGTCAGCATCACCGCCATCGCGCGGGTGTCGCGCCACTCGCCGAGCGCCTCGTCGACCGAGCGCGAGACCAGCACGTACAGCGGGTAGTCGGCCACGCGCCGGTAGGCGAACATGCGCAGCACGCCGTCGACGCGGCTGGCGATGGTGTACGCGCCGGTCGCCTGGACCAGCGGCGAGCCGGCGTCGCCGACCTTCAGCGTGGTGCCCATGCCGACCGAACGCTCGCCGATGACGCGGGCGCGGATCGTCAGGTCGCTGCCGATCAGCGTGACGCCGCCCTGCGCGCCGAGCGACACGCCGCGGTACAGGTCCTCGAAGTACAGCGGGTCGAGCGAGGCGACGATGACGCCGAGCACGCGGCCGTCCGATGCATCGATGCGGCGCGAGAGCTGGATGGTCCACTTGCCCGAGACCTTGCCGAGCACCGGCTTGCCGATGAACAGGCCGCCGGTCGACAGCGGCGGCGCGCCTTGGGCCAGGTGCGGCGCCAGGTGCACGCGCACGTGCTCGCGGCTGGAAAGGTCGACATGGCCCGAACGGCTGCCGTCGGGGTCGAGGTTGCTGCCCATGAAGCGCCCGTCGGGGCCGACCAGCGACAGCTGGGTCAGGATCTTCGGCGCCAGGCCGGTCTCGGCGGCCAGGCGCACGATGTCGGTGACCTCGAAGCTGCCCTTGCGCACCGCATCGGCCAGGCGCAGCGTGGCCTGGTCGGTGGTCGCCAGCACGCGCTCGGTCTGCTCCTGCAGGATGCGCGCGAGGTTGGCGTTGTGCTGGGCACTGGACTCCAGCGCGTCGCTGCGCATCAGCGCCAGCGCGCCGGCGACGGCCGCCCAGGCCACCGCCACCGCCACCACGGCGCCGACGACGACCCAGCGGATCAGCGAGCCGGGGTGACTGAGCCAGGTCGACCAGCGGGTGGGCGAGACATCGGTCGCAGGGACGGGCAGGGGCAGCGCGGCAGACATGGGCAGGCGCCGGACGCGCCCGGCGTCCGGCTACACGAGTGGGCCTGAACGGCTATCGGCCGGCCCGGCCGGAACTTGAGCACGCACCCGCCGCCGGTCGCGCACCGTCCGACGGCGCCGGCCCTACACGTTCAGCTTGCGGCCCAGCCGCTGCTCGATGCGCGCGGTCTTGGCCTGCAGGCGCCCGGCCGGCCCGGCGCGGTAGTCGACCTTGATGTGCACCGACACCCGCGGGAACTCGGCGGCCAGCAGCTCGAAGCAGCGGGTCACCACGCCCATCACGTCGGCCCACTCGCCTTCGAGGATGGTGCCCATCGGCGTGAGCTGGTAGGCCACGCCGCTGCGGTCGATGAGGTCGATCACGCGCGCGACATGCTCGCTGACGCTTTCACCCTGCCCCACGGGGGCGATCGAGAACTCGAGCAGGACCATGCGGTCTCCTTCAGGTTTTAGACGGAATGCGCGTGCGGTGGCAGCACGCGTGCGAAGGCCTGACCCAGCGCCTGGCGGCAGTGCTCGGCCAGGTCGGCCGGCGGCGCCGCCGCGCCATGCGCGACGCACCAGGCCGCGGCCACGCTGGTCAGCGCTGCTGCCTCGTAGCGCTGCGGGTTGCCCAGTTCGGCTTCCAGCGTGTTGGCTTGCGCGGTCAACGCTTGCGGGTCGGCGTCGACGACGACCACCGCGTGCGCCAGCACCATCGGCCGGCCGTCCACGCGGCGCCAGGCCTGGGCGGTGCCGACCAGCTTGCGGCCATCGACGGCGAGGTTGTAGCGGCCGTCGCAGAACGAGCCGGCCACCTCCTGCGGCCGCGCCGTGATGCCCAGGCGGGACAGGCCCTGGGCCAGGTGGTCGACGAAGGCGCGGTACACCGCCTCGGTATCGACCGGGCCGGCCTGCGGTGCAGGCCAGGCCAGGCTCAGGTTCCACACCCCGGGCCCCTGGGGCACCAGCCCGCCGCCGGAGCGCCGCACGTGCACGTCGGCACGCCGGGCCGTCACGTCGGCCCAGCGCGGCGACAAGGCATAGCGCCGCGGCACGACCAGGCCGGGCGGGCCCTGCCACAGGTGAGCGCTGGACCGCCCGCTCGCTGCCGCGGCGGCCAGCCAGGCGTCCTCGTGCGCCACCCCGTCGGCCAGCGGCCTGTCGTGGATGGTCACGAAACCGAAGACGGGCCAGCTCGACATGGCGGCATCATGCCCGTTGCGGCCGGCGCCGCGGCGTGACCGTCGCCGAAGCTGGCGAGAATGGGCGCACGACAAGAGGAGACTCCGGGCATGCGATGGTTGCGACGCGGCGCGCTGGCGCTGATGCTGCTGGCGGCGGCCGCTGCGGTGGCGCTGTGGGTGTACACGCAGCGCGCGGCGCCACAGACCGACGGCCTGCTGCGGCTGCCCGGCGCGCGGGGCGAGATCCGCATCGAGCGCGACGTGCACGGCATCCCGACGATCCGCGCGTCGAGCGCGGCCGATGCATTCTTCGGGCTCGGCGTCGTGCACGTGCACGACCGGCTGTGGCAGATGGAGACGCACCGCCGCATCGGCGCCGGGCGGCTGGCCGAGGCCTTCGGCGCCGCGGCCCTGCCCAACGACCGCTTCCTGCGCGCGCTGGGCGTGCGCCGCACCGCGCAGGCGCAGTGGGAGCGCCTGCCCGCCGAAGGCCGCGCCGCGCTGCAGGCCTACAGCGACGGCGTCAACGCCGCGCTGCAGCAGCTGCCGGTGCGGCCGCCGGAGTTCATCGTGCTCGGCCTGCAGCCCGAGGCCTGGACGCCGGTGGACAGCCTGGCCTGGGCGATCATGATGGCCTGGGACCTGGGCGGCAACTGGCGCAACGAGCTGCAACGCCTGCGCCTGGCCGCCCGGCTGCCGCTGGCCCGCATCGACGAGCTGCTGCCGCCCTATCCCGGCGACGCGCCGCTCGCGCTGCGCGACTACCCGCAGCTGTACCGCGAGATCGGCCTGACCCAGGGGCCGCAGCGCCAGGCCTGGCTGGACCTGCCGGCGATCGCACCGCCCTCGGGCATCGAGGGCACGGGCTCCAACAACTGGGTGCTGGCGGGCAGCCGCAGCACCACCGGCCGGCCGCTGCTGGCCAACGACCCGCACCTGGGCCTGAGCGCGCCGGCGCTGTGGTACTTCGCGCGGCTGCAGGCGCCCGGCCTGGACGTCGCCGGCGCGACGATGCCCGGGCTGCCTTCGGTGGTGCTGGGGCAGAACGCGCGCATCGCCTGGGGCTTCACCAACACCGGGCCCGACGTGCAGGACCTCTACATCGAGCAGGTCGATGCCGCCGACCCGTCGCGTTATCGCACCCCCGAGGGCTGGGCGGGCTTCGAGCGCCGCGAGGAGGTGCTGCGGGTCAAGGGCGGCGGCAGCGAGACGCTGGTGGTGCGCCAGACGCGCCATGGCCCGGTGATCTCCGATGCCGGGACGATGGCCGATGCGCTGCGGCCGACCCATGTGCTGGCCCTGCGCTGGACGGCGCTGGACGCCGACAACGACGCCGTCAGCGCCAGCCTGGCGATGATGCGCGCCGGCAGCGTGCGCGAGTTCGTTCGTGCCGCCGAGGGCTGGGTGGCGCCGATGCAGAACATGGTCGTCGCCGACGCCGACGGCGCGATCGGCTTCATCGCGCCGGGCCGTGTGCCGCTGCGCCGGCCCGACAACGACCTCCAGGGCCAGGCGCCGGCGCCAGGCTGGGAGGCGCGCTACGACTGGGTGGGGACGCTAGCCGCGGGCGAGACGCCACGCGAGATCGACCCGGCACGCGGCTACATCGCCACCGCCAACCAGCGCGTCACCGCGCCGGGCTACCCCCACCACCTCACGCACGACTGGACGCTGCCGTACCGCCAGCAGCGCATCGAGCAGCTGATCGGCTCGCAGGCCCGGCACGGCCTGGACGACCTGGCGCGCATGCAGGTCGACGTCAAGTCGCTCGCCGCGGCGCGCCTGCTGCCCTGGCTGCGCAAAGCCGCTCCGGCGCACCCGCTGGCCGCCGCGGCGCGCGCGCAGCTGGCCAGCTTCGACGGCAGCATGGCCGCCGATCGCGCCGCGCCGCTGATCTACTGGGCCTGGCAGCGCGCGCTCGGGCGACGCGTCTTCGCCGACGAGATCGGCACCGACCTCTACGACCCGTTCTTCGCCGGCCGCACCTGGCAGGACGCGCTGGAAGGGGTGCTGGCGCGCGACGACGCCTGGTGGTGCGACGACAAGCGCACGCCCGCGGCGGAGACCTGTTCGATGGCCGTGGACGCCGCGCTGGCCAGCGCGCTGGACGAGCTGTCGGCGCGCTTCGGCAACGATCCGGCGCGCTGGCGCTGGGGCGCCGCGCACCACGCGGTGTCGGAGCACCGGCCATTCTCGCGCGTGGGCCTGCTGGCACGGGCCTTCGAGCTGTCGGTGCCGGTGGGCGGCGACACGCACACGCTCAATGCGATGCGCGTCGACCTCGGCGGCGCGACCCCCTATCGCAGCACGCACGGCCCGAGCCTGCGCGGGCTGTACGACCTGGGCGACCGCAGCCGCTCGCGCGTCGTGCACAGCAGCGGGCAGAGCGGCCTGCCGTGGATGGCCGGCTACCGCGACTTCGTGCAGCCCTGGGCGGATGGCGCGACGGTGCCGCTGTGGCCGGCCGAGCCCGAACGCGCCCGCGGCGGCACGCTGGTGCTGATGCCCGGCGGCCACTGAGGGGTCGAACGCACGATTCAGCCGCCAGGCATGCCATCGACTTCGGGCCTTCGCCAGCCACGCGCCCCCTTCCGGGGTCGCGTGCGCGGGCTCAGCCCTCAGGCGTGAAATCGACTTCGGGCCTTCGCCAGCCACGCGCCCCCTTCCGGGGTCGCGTGTGCGGGCTCAGACCGCGCAGCCCGCTTGCACGAGCCAGACGCTGGCCGGGCCCAGGTTCTGCAGGGCGCCGTCGGGCCCGATGAAGTAGACGTTGCCGTCGGCGGCCGACACCCCGGCGTAGCTGCGGCTGGCGCTGTAGTGGCGGTAGTAGAAGCCCTGGTAGCTGCCGGAGGGCGCACCGGCGGGCGCCAGCAGCGTCGGAAAGCGGCCTTCGGCCCAGCGGAACAGGCAGTCGGCAGCCGTCGCGTCGAAGGCCACCGGCGTGCCCTTGAAGCGCAGGATCGGCGCCGAGAAGACCTGCAGCACGCCGTCGATCACCTGCGGGTGGTAGGTCTCCAAGCGCTCGCCGCTGTACCAGCCGTCGAGGTTGACCGTGCCGGCGGGCTGTTGCGGGGCCGGCGCCGTGATGTTCCAGTCGACGATGTTGAGACCCAGGTTCAGCAGACCCGAGTAGCTGATGAAGTACGGCCGTCCGGCCACCAGCAGCACCGGGCTCAGGGCGGCCCCCAGGTTGCCGGCCGATGCATCGGCCGGGAACACACCGCGCGCCAGCACGGCACCGTCGCGGTCGCGCTCCTGCACCGTGACGGTGACCTCGCGTCGCAGGATCGGACCGGTCTGCGACGCCGCGCCGACGTTGCGGAAGGTCGACTCGATGCCGTCGAGCAGCATGCTGCGCGCCGGCACGTAGACCCAGCCGGCGCGGTCGGTGCCCCAGACCAGGAAGGGCGGGCTCGACGTGCCGTTGACACTGTCGACGTCGATGCCGGCATGCGCCGGCCAGCCCAGGACCAGCAGGATCAGCGCCGCCAGAAACCGGCGGGCGCCGCGGTGAGCAGCCGACATCGAACGATCCTCCACAGCGCGCGTGCGCGTCGTGGATGCTCGCGCGGCCGTCCTCCGCTGCGCAAGGACGGGCAGGTGACGGGAAGGTGACGGCCAAGCGACGCGCCGGGCGCGACCGGCCCCGGCGTGCGCCGGCCGCGGACCGCGTCAGCCGCAGTCGGGCGGCGTCAAGACCCCTCGGCCGCGTCGAGGTGGCGGCGCAGCCGCGCATTGACTTCCGAGGCCTTCTCCATCATCAGCATGTGCCCGGCGCCGTCGAGCACCTCGACGGTCGAGCCCGCCGGCGCCTGCGCGGCGTGTGCCGCCGGGATCACGCGGTCGTCGCGGCCCCACAGCACCAGTGTCGGCCGGGTCTTGGCGTCCAGCACACGGCCGGGCGACTCGGCCTGCCGCCCGCCGCCGAACTGCGCACGGCCGAGGGCGTCGAGCAGCTCCGTCACGCCGTCGAGCCGCTTGGTCTGCAGCAGGTCGTCGAGCAGCTGGCGGCTGACCAGCGAGGGGTCGGCGAAGAGCCGCTCGACCACCGGCTT
>WBZL01002379.1_pt1 | contig 18378 bp, 12 predicted proteins | sample 5204291 | NCBI WGS metagenome assembly WBZL01 (sample SAMN12344345, study PRJNA552823) | activated sludge metagenome | biome: Activated sludge suspended growth; feature: Nitrification reactor; material: Wastewater; isolation source: activated sludge from nitrification reactor of wastewater...
GCTCCCAGCGTCGGAATGGCGCGGTTCACCGCGGCCGGGACACCCGACACGACGTTCAACACAAACGTGGGGTCCACCATCAACGGCACCGTGACTTCGGTCGCGGTTCAGGCGAACGGCAAGATCGTGGTCGGCGGCGTCTTCGTCAATGCCAGCAGCCGCGGTCTGGCGCGGTTCTTCGCCAGTACGGTTCCGGGTGCGCCGGTGATCACGTCGGCGACGGGTGGGGATCGGTCGGCGTCGGTGGCGTTCACGCCGGGTGACGATGGTGGGGCGGCGATCACCGACTACCAGTACCGGTTGGACGGTTCGGGTGCGTGGCGGTCGACCGGGTCGACTTCGAGTCCGGTGACGATCAACGGGTTGACCAACGGGACCCCGGTGCGCATCCAGCTGCGGGCCGTCAACAGCGTGGGGCCGGGTAAGGCGAGCAACACCGTGACCACGACACCGCGGACCACCCCCGGTTCGCCCAAAATCACCGCGGTCAAGGCGGGGGATCGGTCGGCGTCGGTCGTGTTCACGCCCCCGGCCAGTAACGGTGGGGCAGCCATCAGCGGCTACCAGTACCGGTTGAACGGGTCGGGTGCGTGGAAGCCCACGGGCTCGACCACAAGCCCGATGACCATCACCGGGTTGACCAACGGAATGCCGGTGGGCATCCAACTGCGGGCGGTCAACAAGGCCGGCGCGGGCACGGCGAGCAATAGCGTGACCACCACTCCCCACCGGACGACCACGACATTGCGGGTCACCGCGAAGCCCGCGTCGAACCGCCTGCCCGTGAGCAAAACAACCAAGGTGGTGAAGCGGATCACCAGCAACGGCGCCACCAGGGTCAGGGCCCACTGTTCGGTGCGGGGGCATCGGGTCAACCGGGTATGTGACCTCGTGATCGACACCATCGCCCAGCGGAGAAGTGATGGCCGCACCCGAGTGCTGGTGACCCCGTTGTGCAATGACCACGTCACCGTCACCGTGTCGGTCGTGGCCAAGAAGCCCGGCGCCACCCGCAAGTCCTGGACCCGCACCTGGAAGGTCGCCAAGAAGCCGGCCACGAGCTGCAGAGCCTCAGGCAACGGCTGACCAGCTCCGCGGTCATAGAGGTACGGCGGGAAAGTCCGCGCCAGCGTGCTTGGGAGCAACGTTTCTCGGGCGCACGTGAGCCCCGGTGGAAGGGGAAGCGTGACGCGTCAACGGCTGCGCGCTCTGCGACTGCCCATGGCCTCGACGGCTGTCCCGGATCCCGCGGAATGGAATGACCCCGCTCATCAGGTGCCGGGGTGCAGCACCACCTTGATGCAGCCGTCCTGCTTCTTCTGGAACATCTCGTAGGCGCCCGGCGCCTCGTCAAGCGACAGGTGGTGCGTCGCGAAGGTCTCGGTCCCCAGCACGTCACCCGGCTCACGCAGGACGTCGAGGATCTCGCCGGTCCATTGCCGGACATTCGCCTGGCCCATGCGCAGCGTCAACTGACGGTCGAACATCTTGAGCAGGTTCATGGGGTCGGCCGCACCGCCGTACACACCGACCAGCGACACCGTTCCGCCCCGGCGCGCGCTCAGCGCCGCGTCGTGCAAAGCGGCGAGCCGATCCACTCCCGCACGCTGCATGACCGCACGACCCATGACGTCAGGCAGCACACCGGTCATCTTCTGCATTGCCGCCGACACCGGTGATCCATGCGCCTCCATCCCGACCGCGTCGATCACACCGTCGGCACCTCGGCCCGCAGTGAGTTCGCGGACCGCCTGCGGAACATCGTCGATCCGGCTTTCGTCGATCACCAACGCACCGGATCGCGCCGCCAGCTCCAGGCGTTCCGGCACACGGTCGACGCCGATCACCGTCTCGATCCCCATGTGCCGCGCCACCCGCACACAGAACTGCCCGATCGGACCCAGACCCACCACGGCCAGCGCGCCGCCGGGGGGGACGTCGGCGTAGACGACTCCCTGCCACGCGGTCGGCAGCACGTCGGAGAGGAACAGCCAGCGGTCATCCGGGCCTTCGCTGGGCACAGCGACGGGACCGAAGTCGGCGTGAGGGACGCGCAGGTACTCCGCCTGACCGCCCGGCACCTGCCCGTACAGGGAGGTGTAGCCGAACAGCGAGGCGCCGCAGTCGTGCTCGCGGTTCTGCGTCGTCTCGCACTGCGAGAACAGTCCTCGGTCGCACATCCAGCAGTGACCGCACGAGATCGTGAACGGAACCACGACCCGGTCGCCCGGTGAGATGTGGGTGACCTCGGATCCCACCTCCTGGACGATGCCCATCGTCTCGTGGCCCAGGACATCGCCTTCGCTCAGAAATGGGCTGAGCATCGAGTACAAGTGCAGGTCCGAGCCGCAGATCGCAGTCGACGTGACCTTGATGATCGCGTCAGTCGGCTCCTTGATGATCGGGTCCGGAACCTCGGTGACGGCAACGTTCTCGCGACCCTGCCAGGTCAATGCCCGCATGATGATCTTCCTTCGGTGGGGTCCTTTGAACGTAAGGAGAGCAAGACGGGATGGGCAACGAATGGGTTCGTCGCTCTCTGGGACCGGCCTGCTATCGACCGCGTGCCCCGCGTCCGTCCGGTGGTCGGGGTTGCTGGAGTTCGTCGGCGTGCGCAGTCACTCGGAGGAACCAAGGTCTGCGGGCCTTGGGCCGACTCCGGCTGGTGTCGTAGGGTCCGAACTACCGGACGCCGGCAGCCGACGGTCCGGTCGCAGACCTGGGGAGGGTGCGATGAAGCGGGTGGCTCGAACTGTTGCGGTCCTGGGTGTGGCGCTTGTGGGTGTTGCGGCGTGCAGCCCTGGCGTGAGTCAGCAGGACCTGGACGCAGCCCGGTCGGCCGGAGCGAGCGAGGCATCCGCGTCCGCCGCTCAGCAGGACCAGGTCGACAAGTTGAAACGCCAGATCGACGAACTGCAACGGGACAAGCAGGCTGCCCGAGAGGCGGAGCGTCGTGCCAAGGCGGCCGAGCGACGGGCATCGACCGACAACAACGGCAGCGGCGGCGGTTCAAGCGGGCTGAGCGGACCGGTGACTGCTTGCGGCGACGGCGTGTATGCCGGATCGGCGACGTCGTGTTCGTTCGCCATGAACGTCGCCGGCGAGTACGGCAGCAACCCCGGCGCCACGACCATCACGGCCTTCAGCCCAGTAACGGGGACGCAGTACACCTTGTCGTGCAGTTCCTGGAGCGGCGGCGGTCACGTGTGCACGGGCGGCAACAACGCGTCGGTCTATCTGCCCTGACGCGGGCGAGGGACCTCAGCTGAGGCCGCAGTCGGCCTTGGCTTCGATACGGCGCTTCGCGCCTACTCACCCCGCGGCCGATGGGCGCTACGCGGCTACTCACCTGCGGCCGAACTCTGCGGGGTGAGTGCCGCCGAAGGCGGTGTATCGAAGGCCCGCTCAGATCGGCCCGACGGCTGGGTCGGTGAGCACCCGCCGAGGCGAGGTACGAGCCGCAGTCGGCCTTGGCTTCGATACGGCGCTACGCGCCTACTCACCCCGCGGCCGATGGGCGGTACAGGCCGAAGGAGGCCTTGGCTTCGATACGGCGCTGCGCGCCTACTCACCCCGCGGCCGGTCGGCGGTACAGACCGAGGGAGGCCTTGGCTTCGATACGGCGCTACGCGCCTACTCACCCCGCGGCCACTCCACAGCTGGGTCGTCGGAACCGAGAAGCGGCACGAAGCGCACGCCGAAAAGTTCCTCCTCGAGGAAACCCGTCGAAGTACGCGTGATCAACACCAGGCGTTGTCGGCCTTGCTCGTCGGCCAGCGGGAGGACCAGGCGACCACCTGTCCCGGCACCCGCCACGTCCTGACCGCTGTCGCCGACCCCTTGGCTTACGGACCTTCCGACCGGCGGGCGCCGAAGTTGATCGAGCAGCGCAGGCGGCACCGTCTCGCTCGCTGCCGCCACCAGGATCGCGTCGAACGGCGCGCATTCCGGAAGCCCGAGCCGGCCGTCCCCGACCACCACATCCACGTCCAGACCCACGTCCGTCAACACCGCCGACGCGCGAGCCGCCAGCTCGGGGACCCACTCGATCCCCCACACCCGGCAGCCCAGTTCGGCCAGCACCGCCGCTTGGTAGCCGGAACCGGTCCCCACGTCCAGCACCACATCGCCCGGCCCCACGCCGAGCGCCGCCGTCATGGCCGCCACGACGAGGGGCTGCGAGATCGTCTGACCCGCACCGATCGGCAGCGGATGGTTCTCCCACGCCTTCGCCAGATAAACGTCGTCGACGAACCGTTCTCGCGGCACCGCCGACATCGCGGCCAGCACCGTCTCGTCAGTGATCCCTTCGCGACGCAAGGTCGCGATCAGCGCGCCGCGGTCCATCGCAGCGACCGCAACGATCACTTGATCGGGATCGACCAGTACGCGCTGTCGTCGGTGCTGGTGACATGCGCCCGGAGCGCCCCGGACGCCGACTCGCTCACACCCAGCGCGCTCGGAGCCACCGGCAAGATCACCTTGTCCTGCGACGGCTTCAGATTCTTGCGCTTGAGCACCTGCAATGTGCCGGGAGCGGCCGTGATCGAGTTGCCCGACATCGCCACCACGCGACTGTTGCCTGCCACCGCCAACGCCTGCATGAAGTTCTGGTTGACCATCCGCTTCGCGGCGATCTTGCCGGTGCTGATGGCCACCTTGTAGGTGCCGGCCTTCGGCGACGACTCGGCACCTGCACCCAGGTACAGGAACTTGTTCGACGAGTCCACGGCCAGCGAGTCGACCTCGAGAACCGAGTTCGGGTCGCCCGGGTAGGTGGTCTTGATGTTCTGCACCACCTTGCCGGTCTTGGTGCTCAGGCCCCACGCGGCCGTGCCCTGTCCGGACAGGCTTCCCACGTAGAGGGTCTGGCCGTCGGGAGCCAGCGCCATCGACTGAGCGTCGCCGCCCGCGCTCTTGGGCAGGTTCCACGTCTTGCTGACCGTGTTGGTGGACCGGTTGATCACCGTCACCGACTGCCGCGTCGTGCCCACGTTCAGGATGTAGAGCACCTGCTGGCCGCGCGCCGTCCCGCCGACCAGCGCGGTGGGGTTGACGCCGGTCTTCAGCGTTGTGAACGTCCCCTTCGATCCCCAGCGGATCACGTGCAGCGCCTGGTCGTCCTCGTCCAGCACGTAGGCGCGACCACCGCTGGGAGTGGCCCAGGCGTCGATGTAGTTCGCCTCGCCGGTACGTGTGGCGAACGGGGTGCCGAATGCCTGTCCGGATTTGAAGCGGTACACGGTGCCTTCGTTGGCGCCGATGACCCACACCTTGCTTCCGTCGGCCGATACGGCCAGGCCGTCGGCGCCGGGAACCGGCTTCTTCACGATGGAGGCGCTCTGGGCGACAGCTCCGGTGGCGACGAGGCCGGTGGCGGTCAGGGCTGCGGCGGCGCGGACAAGGGTTCGAGTCAGAGTCATGGAGTGAGTCTGAACGCGCGCCGCCCGCAGCGGAAGGGCTCGCGGGTCACGACCCGGTTAAGGGTCGGTGTTCTAGTGCAGGATCGAATAATCAGCCTCACTTGTCCCGGCCGGAGCAGGATCACGCGACGCCGCAGGGGTCCTCACTCGAAGAACTGGGCCGGCCGGAAGTCAGCAGGTCGCGAACCGGTACTGCCGAGCACCCGGTCCGACCAGGTTCCGATCCCGGTACAGGACGCTGATCCGGGCGCCGCGGGCCGCGCACGCCCGATCGAAGTTGGCCCGCCCCCCGGCGTCGGAGTATTCGATCTCGATCACCCGAGCACCGTACGCCCGCGTGAACACCCCGCACTCCCGATAGACCTGGCACTCCTCGGCGACGGCGAAGTCCCAGCCGACCTCCCCGCGGCGACTCGCCAGCTCGGCGGTGTTCTTCTGCGCCACCGCCAACCCGCGCCGGTGCGCCTGTCGGACCAGGATCCGCGACATGGCCAACGCATCGGCCCGGTCCAGCTGACCCCGGCTCCGGGTCCACGAGTCCAAGTTGTCTGGCTCGACGGCGCGGAAGCCGTGGGCGACACAGACGTCCATCCACCGTGATGTGATCCGACCCAGCGCCCGCCGCTTGCCGGGCGTCGTGATGTCCAACAGATATTCACCCGGCCAGTTTCGGTCGCCCACCAAGTGCCCGGCACGACGCAACAGAAGCTGCGGGTGCCGAGTGCGCCACCATCGCCTGTGCTCCGGTTGGGTCTGGAAGGTGTTGAGGTAGCAGATGCCGTACGACCCGGCGGGGGCCCGGGTGCGCCAATCGCGACTGACCACTCGCACGCCGACCGGCAGGGGGTACGCGTCGCCAAGCTGGTAGTCGACGGCCGCATTCACCGGCGGAGGGACCACCGGCCGGGCCTGAGCCGGCAGCGTCAGTCCGGCCGCCGAGATGGTGACGACTGCCAGCATTCCGAGGGCCTTGGTGATCATGGTGGCTCCACGGTCGGTCAGGTGAGTAGGGGGAGTCAACCGGGACACCTACACCCAAGATGGACCTGTTCCCCTTATTCCGGCTCACGCGACATAGGCTGATCGAACCATGGACAGAAGCAGTGACTCGCAGCCTCGAGATCCGGTCGGGCGAGGTCGGACGGACCGCGATCAGGGCGGTCGTGATCATGCGGATGTCCTCGCCGTCTGTCGCTGGCTGCCCCAGCCGTATCCGTGGGGGGCGTTTACCGGGCGCCACGACTACGTCCACGTCGGCGGGCGCCAGGGCCGACTCAATCTGTGGTGGGCCGACTTCTGCGCCCACGTCGGTGACTACGTCGGGCCGCCGCGCGGTGGGCTGGTCCCGGAACCCGACCCCGACTACGACGTGGCGATGCCGTCCGGTGGGTACCTGCACGTGCGCGACGGGGCGATCGAGGACTGGGACGACCTGCGCAGCACCGCGCCGGTGTTACGTGCCGACGGTGAGGTCTTCCGGGCCGAACGGTACGGCCCGTCCTATCCGTATTGGCTGGCCGACTACCAGGCGATGACCGAGGACGATCGGCTGAACGCGTTGGCCGGAGTGCGGCGGCGGCGAGACGTCACGGGCGCCGACACCGCGGTCGAGGATCACGGCCTCGCTGACGCGGTGGCGGGCTGGGTGGCCCAGGCCCAGGTGCCGGACGCCTGTTCGTGCAGCGCCACCGACGAGAGCCGACCGGCCCGCGGGATGGACGTGCCGGGTGCCCTGCTGCGACACGGCGGAGCGGTGGCCACGCTGACCGGGATGGGCGACGCGGACCACGCGACCGAGGTCGTTTGGAGCCTGACCCATGCGCTGGCCGACCCGGAGCAGGCGGGCCTGGTTCGGGCGGCGGAGGTGGCCGCGCGCCGCGCCGCCGACAGTGTCGCCGGGTGGCCCGACGGTCCACTGACCGAGGAGTCCGTCGCCTTGGTCGCGGCCCAGGCGCTGCGTTGGCACGGGGAACGCATCATCGGCCGCTTGCCTTTCTGGGTGATGGGCTGGATCTTTGTCGCGAGCCCGGTGTTCGAACAGTTGCTGCCGACCGTTCCGTCGACGGAACGTAACCGGCTGAGGCGCGAGGTGCTGAACCGGGCCGATCAGGTGCGGGTCGACCGGGTGGCGCAGACCTGGGCGGCGGCGCATCAGGCGGGTCAGTTGCTGAAGCGGTACTCGGCGCTGGTCGACAGTCCCGCCACGATCACGGCGGAGAACGCGGTGATCGACCTGCGCGAAGCGCCCCCGGCGACTGTGGCACCCGTCCGGCCGGAGGCGTACCAGCGCAGTGTGTCGGACATGATCACGCGCATCGCGACGTTCTGACTGGACGCCGCAAGGCCAGTTGGCGCGTGCCCCAACGGCCGCGGGGTGAGTAGGCGCGGACGCCAAGGCCGCGGGGTGAGTAGGCGCACAGCGCCGTATCGAAGCCAAGGCCGTCCTCCGACCCGCACCTGCCCACCAGGGTGAACGCCAACCTGGGACGGTTTCGATACGCGGGCTCACGCCCGCTACTCAACCCGCAGGCCCCTGGCCGTCTGGGTGGGGGCAGCACGCACGGCCGCGGGCCCCTGGCTCACCGCCGCGGTGCCCGGCTCGAGCGTCAGGCAGCGAACGGCGGGCGGTCGTCGACGCGCAGCGACACCGTCCCCAGGCCGCGCCACAGTCGCGCGACGGTGTCTGTGTCCTCCGGCGTGACCAGATTGCCCATCACACGCAGCGCGACGGTCATCAGCCGACGCGAACGCATCCCCACCGGGCCTGCTCGCAGTAGGAACTCGGGCGCAGTCAGCAGCGCCGCCAGCCGGCGGGCGGCTGAGAAGGCCGAACCGTACCGGTAGGACAACAGGTCGACCCAGGCGCCGGACACATCGTCCACGACGCCCGACCCGGCGGCGAATAACTCGGCCGCGTGGCGGCCGGTCTCGAGGCCGTAGTCGATGCCCTCGCCGTTGAGCGGGTTCACGCACCCGGCGGCGTCGCCGGCGAGCACCCAGTTGGGGCCCGCCACGCCGGATACGGCCCCACCCATCGGCAACAACGCCGACTTCACCGACTGGGGGGCTGAGGTGAAACCCCACTCCGTGGCCTGTCCACGGTGGTACTCGGCGATCAGCCGGCGCAGGTTGACGTCGGCGGGCCGCCGGTCAGTGGCGAGGGTGCCCACACCCAGGTTGACCCGACCGTTGCCCAGCGGGAACACCCAGCCGTAGCCGCTGAGGATCTCGCCGTCGGCCCCACGGAGTTCCAGGTGCGACGAGATCCACGGGTCGTCGGCGCGCTCGCTGTCGACGTAGGCACGGGCCGCGACGCCATAGACAGTGTCGCGGTGCCACTCCCGGCCGAGCAGGCGGCCCACGGGGGAGCGGGCTCCATCCGCCACCACGACCCGACGGCATCGGATGGTGGTCCCGGTCGAGGTGGTCACCGAGGTGATGCGGCCGGAGGTGTCCCGATCGATTCCCGTGACCTTGGCGCCGCCCGCAAACCGGGCGCCGCTGTCGCGGGCGACCGTCAGCACGGCGGCGTCGAGTTCGTGGCGTGGGGCGGCGCTGCCGTAGTCGGGCATCGAGCCGCCGGGCCAGGGCAGGTGCCAGGTGCGACCGAAACCAGCTGCCCGCAAACCCCAGTTGCGTGGCCGATCAGCCAACCAGTCGGCCATGCCCAGCCGGGTCATCTCAGCGATGGCCCGGGGGGTCAGACCGTCGCCGCATGCCTTGTCCCGGGGGAAGTCCGCGGCGTCCGCGATCAATACGTCCAGCCCGGACCGGGCACACCACGCCGCAGCGGAGGCCCCGGTCGGGCCGCCGCCGATGACGAGGACGTCTGTGTCGAGCGATTCCATGACCTGCCCATTGTCCACGCAATCGGCCCTCCCGGCTGACCGGCTACGTCCGCCCTCGCTCGCGCCGCCGCCCGGGGGACCGCAAACCTCGCGCGCCGACACACAACTCGGGCGTACCGACCCTTCTCTGCCCGAGGTCCGCGCCGCGGCCCGAGGTTTGCGGTCCCCCGGGAGGAGCGGGGGGGTGCGGGATCCGTGGGGGCCGGGGCCGTTCGTCACCCGAACAGCACAACCGGGTCGTACGGGCTTCGGATCGCCGCAGGCGGCGCCGATGCAACGGAGCAGTCGCCGAGAGGAGTGCGCCAATGGCCGGAGTGCGCGGACGGGCCTTCCTGCTGGCGCCGGACGCCCGCGCGGTGGACGTGGACATCGCCGAACTCGACCGCCGCACCTGGCGCCTCACCGTTGTCGCGCCGGACCTGAGTCCGGTGGTCACCTACCTGTTGACCGGCTCCAAGGGCGCGCTCCTGGTGGATCCCGGGTCCGCCGTCACATGGCCGGGCATGTTGGGCGCCCTCAAACGTATCCGCGAGAACCTGGACATCCGTTGGGTGTTCGGCCGTAGCGCCGACCCCGAAGCGCTCGGCGCCCTGCCGCTGATCGAGTCGGCCCTGGGCCCCCAGGTCATGCTGGTGACCGCCCCCGACCTGCTGCCGTCGGTCAGCCACTACGGAACTCGGCTGCCGGTCGAGATCCTGGCGCCCGGGGCGATCTTGGACATCGGCGACCGCCGTCTGGTGGCCGAGTACCGCACCGGCACCAGTCCGCTGTGTTTCCTGCGCGACACCCACACCGGCGCCACCTACGGGACCGGCGCCCGCACCGGCGAGGGCTACCACCTGCCCGGCCGCCTCGAAGCGGTCCGGGAACAACTGGAGAACGTCCTGCTCACCACGCTGGCGCCGATCGCCCTGGAGGGGCGCGCCTTGAAGGCGCTGGCGCCCGTGGGTCGGATCACCGCTGTGCGCGTCTACCTCAACGACGACGGCACCTGGTTCGAGCTCGGCGGCCGCGGCGGACTGCGGGGCCGGGCCATGGCCATGCTGCCCGATCCCAGCCACCTGACGATCCGCGTCTCGCTGTCCGATCCTCAGATGATCCTCGACCTGCGGTTCGCGCCGGAGTCCGGGACGGCCGTCACCGACCCCGACGTGCAGCGGATGTTCGACGCCCTGCACCGGCCCATGGCCACTGCCATGCGACGCGTCCTGTCTATGCGCGAGTCGATGATGACGACGTCCCAGTTGCGCGCTGACATCCGCCGCGACCCCTTGACCGGCGTTGGTAATCGTCGAGCCCTGGCCGAGTGGACCGACCGGGACCGCTTCGCCGCCCTCATGATCGACCTGGACCGGTTCAAGTCGGTCAACGACGAACTGGGCCACCATGCCGGCGACTCCGTCCTGCGCTTGGTCGCCGAGGTGATCGGGTCGCAGATCCGCAGCCACGATCTGCTCGTGCGGTACGGCGGCGACGAGTTCCTGCTCCTGCTCGACGGCGCGGACACCGGAGTGGCCGAAGCGGTGGCCGGTCGGATCCGGGCATCGGTGGCGGCATTGGATGGCGCGGGGCTGTCGCCCAGCGGGCGCATCACAGTGAGTATCGGGGTGGCGTCGGGCAGCGGCCCGGTCGACGACGCGATCGCGCGCGCGGATGTGGCTCTGTACGAAGCCAAGGCCGCCGGCCGAGACGCGGTGGCGGTAGCCGCCGATGCACCTGCGGGACTATGCCCGCAGCCACGCTCGGCCCTGGGCGACGAGTCGCTCGACACCCCGGTCGTCGAGTAGGCGCGATCCCCCGGCCGCGGACCAACCCGCCGCGGGATGAGTAGGCGCTCCAGCGCCCACCCGCCGCGGGGTGAGTAGCGCGAAGCGCGTATCGAAGCCAAGGCGGACCACGGCCCGCGCCCCGGCCGTCGGACGGGGATGGCACCACGTGCAGGCCGACCTGGGGCGGTTTCGATACGCGGGCTACCGCCCGCTACTCAACCCGCAGGCCCCTGGCCACCCCCCGCCGCGGGATGAGTAGGCGCTCCAGCGCCCACCCGCCGCGGGGTGAGTAGCGGCGCAGCCGCGTATCGAAGCCAAGGCGGACCACGGCCCGCACCCAAACACCAGCCGAACAAGTGGGCTTCGATACACCGCCTCCGGCGCCACTCACCCCACAGACACCGGGCACAAGCCGAACCCAGTGGGCTTCGATACACGGCCTACGGCCGCACTCACCCCACCGACGCAAGCACCGGCCGCGAACCACCGGTTTTCGGAGTTGAGCACCTTCGCTCCCGATCACCCGATCGGCGCATCCATACCGGAGCAAGCGCCACCGATGCACTAACCGGAAGCCTGTGGACCCAGGAGGAGCGATGGGCAGCAGCCTCGCGATCGGTACGGTCGGTGTGCGAACACTGGTTGCTACCTGCGCGGTCGCGCTGACCGTGCCCCTGCTGAGCGCCGCAGTGGTTCCGGGCTCACCACACCAGAGCCAGTTCCTCCTCTCTATTGCAGGGGATGACCTGTCCGTCGTATCCGCCGATGTCACCCACTCCGGCGGACAGGTCCTGCAAACCTTCCCCGTCGCCGGCGCCCTGCTGGTGACCCTTCCCGACGGTGTCCAACCCCCCGGGGGCGCCGTTGCGGTACCCGACACCCCGATGCGCTTCACCAGCGCCGGGGTGCCGGCCGCCGCCGACCTGCCCGTCACCACCTATCGCCAGAGCATCAAGGCCCCTTCGGCGGCTCGCGGCGCCGGTGTGACGGTGGCCCTGGTGGACACCGGCGTGGCCGACACCGGCGAAGTGGATGTCACTCACGTCAACGTGTCCGGCGGTCCCCAAGGCGACGGCTACGGCCACGGCACCTTCTTGTCGGGGCTGATCGCGGGCAACGGCAACGCCTCCGACGGCGCCTACGCCGGGGTCGCCCCCGACGCGAAGGTCCTGGACGTCCAGGTAGCGGATCAGGACGGCTCCACTTCGCTGGCCAAGGTACTGGCCGGACTGCAGGCGGTGGCCGACCACCGGGCGGATGACCCCTCTCTAAAGGTTCTCTCGCTGGCACTGTCCACCGGATCGCCCCTGCCGCCGTATCTCGACCCGCTGACGCGCGGCTTGCGCACCCTGTGGGCGGACGGAGTCACCGTGGTGGTGGCGGCCGGCAACGACGGTCCGGGCACGGTGAGCTCACCGGCCTCGGATCCCGCGCTCCTGGCGGTCGGCGCCACCGACGACCGGAAGACCGCTGACCCCGGCGACGACACCCTGGCCGACTTCTCGGCCTCGGGTCGCACGTTCGGCGTGCAGCGCCCCGACGTAAGCGCGCCCGGTGTCTCACTGGTGTCCCTCAAGGCACCCGGTTCCATCGCGGACACCGAGAACCCCGACGCAAGCGTCGCCGACAAATACTTCAAGGGGACCGGGACATCCATGTCGTCGGCCGTCGCCGCAGGCGCGGTGGCTGCGTTGGTGGGCGTCCGTGGATCGCTGACCCCGGACCAGGTGAAGCGCGTGCTCATGGGCACCGCATACTCCTCCGCGACCGTCAACGCCCAAGCTGGCGCCGGCGCCGGGCAGCTCGATGTCAGCGCCGCCATGGCCACACCGGTCGACCAGACGAAGCAACTTCGTTACCGCTGGGACCAGACCGCCTTCGCCCCTGATGAGTCCGATGCAGCAGCATGGGCGGACTTCGCCGCGGGCTGGGAGTCGGGCGATCTGCACGCCGTTGTCGATGCTTGGGTGCAGCTGTCGCCGCAGACCCGCCGCTGGGCGGCCAATGCCTGGTCGCTGGCAGTGCTCACGCGCGGGCTCACCGCACCCGAAGGAGACTTCGCCTATCGCCTTTGGGCCGGGCGCAAGTGGTCGACGCAGGACTGGGCGGGACGCAAGTGGTCCAGCGACGACTGGGTCGGCCGCAAGTGGTCGAGTATCGACTGGTCCGGGCGCAAGTGGTCCAGCGACACGTGGATGACCGCAGACTGGGCGGGCCGCAAGTGGTCGAGCTCGGACTGGCTGGCGTTTGCGTGGACCACACAGGTTGCCAGCGACGAGATCGCCGCCCAGTGGGCCGACGACGAGTGGACCGGACGCAAGTGGTCCGATGACGAATGGACCGGACGCAAGTGGTCCGATGACGAATGGGCCGGACGTAAATGGTCCGATGACGAATGGACCGGACGCAAGTGGTCCGATGACGAATGGGCCGGACGTAAATGGTCCGATGACGAATGGACCGGACGTAAGTGGTCCGGCGACGAATGGGCCGGACGTAAATGGTCCGGCGACGAATGGACCGGTCGCAAGTGGTCCGGAGCCTGGGTCGGGCGCAAGTGGTCCAGCGACGACTGGACCGGACGCAAGTGGTCCGGGGACGAGTGGGCGGGCCGCAAATGGTCGACTGAAGCCTGGGTCGGGCGCAAGTGGTCCTCGGCCAGTTGGGACGGACGCAAGTGGTCCGGCAGCGACTGGTCCGGTCGCAAGTGGTCCGAGTTCGCCTTCGAAGGGCGTAAGTGGTCCACCGAAGAGTGGGCGGGGCGCAAGTGGTCCGTGACAGGCTGGGGTGGTTGATCCCCGACCGGAGACCAGATGACGCAGACTCCGCAGTTGGGTCTGGCTGATTCGTCGGACCCAGACGCAGATGAACCGGCGCGGATGTCGGCGCGCAGCGTCGTCACCGTCCTGGCCGTCCTCGGCGTCGGCTGTTTCGCTGCGGCCCTGTGGTGGACGCGGGGACAGCCGCCGCATCCCGACACCCTGACGCCCGACACCTGGTGGCCATACCTGCTGCTCGGCCTGGCGATCATGGTCGGCGAGATCGTCTACTACCCAGTCCGACACGGAGACAGTTACGAAGAACAGACGTTCTCCGAGATCGTCCTGATGGTGGCGGTGCTGCTCTTCGCGCCGTCCGTGGCACTGGTGGGGGCCCTGCTCGGCCTGCTCTTCGCCGAACTGGTTCTGGTCCGGTCAGTGATCAAGGCAGTGTTCAACCTCAGTTCGAATGCCATCGCCACCAGCGTCCTGGTCGTGACCTACACGGTCCTCGACGGACCGGCCGATCGTCTGAGCACCCGGTCGGTCCTGGCCCTGTTGGTGGCGGCGCTGGCCTGGGAGTTCATCAACCTGCTGTGCCTGTCGTGGATCCTGCACGCGGTCGAAGGGGTGGGCTTCCGCGAACTATGGCGCAGCCAGCTGTTGCTGACAGTGCTCATGGCGGTGGCCTCGGTCGGTGTGGCGATGACTGCCGTCGCGATGTATCCGATCTCGCCCATCCTCGCGCTCTTCGCACTGCTCCCGGCCGTGGCGTTGTGGTACGCCTACAAGGTCACTGGCGCCCGACTGGAGGCGCAGGTCCGAACCCAGTCCATCGCGGAGTTCTCGCGCGTCCTCACGTCAACGCGCAGTGCGGACCGACTGCTCCCGATGGCCGCCGAACGGTTGCGCCGGATCTTCGGTGCCGACGAAGTGCTGGCCGCCGTCGATCGCGAAGCCGTCATGTCGAACCGCAGCCACCGCACGGCGCGGTACACGATCACCTCCCGGGAACAGGAGTTGCTCGACAGCGTTCCCACCGGCTCCGACGAAGTGCTGGACATCCCCAAGGACCGGCTGCCCCAGGGATGGACTTCCGGATACAACGTCCCGCTCGATGTCGGCGACGGGCACGCCGGCATGGTGGCACTCGGTGCCTACGGTCCCCCGCGCGGACTGGATCGCATCCTGCCGTGGGCGAAGGGGGGTCGCGAGCTGTGGCGGCTGCGAGCAGACGACCGACCGACCTTGGGAAGCCTGGCCGGTTCGTTGGCAAGCGCCCTGCGGGCCGCGCGCAGCCTGGCCGCGCTGCGGGATGAGACCGCGAAGCTCACCGCGGTCGTCGATCACGCCACCGACGGCATCGCGGGGTTCGACGGGTCCGGACGCGTCATGCTGTGGAGCCCGGCGTTGGCTGCCATGACCGGCGTCACCGCCCCCGTTGAAACAGCGGCCACCGAACCAGCGGCCGAACAGATCGTGGCCGCGTTGGCCGACCTACGTCCGGGAGTCACCCCCGAGAGCCAGATGATCACCATCACCCGCACCGATGGTGAGGTGCGGGAGTTGGACGTCGCGGTGGTGCGGATTCCCGACCCCGACCTGTACGTCCTCACCGTGCGCGACATCACCCGACAGCGGCGGGTGGAACGGATGAAGTCCGACTTCATCGCGACCGTCTCCCACGAACTGCGCACGCCCATCACCCCGATCAAGGGGTACGCCCAGCTGTTGGCCGGCCGCTGGGACCGCATGACTCCGGAGAAGCGGACGTCCGTGCTGGGAACCATTGAGGACCGCGCGAACCACCTGTCACGGTTGGTCGATGATCTTCTTCTGGCCAGCCGCGTCGGCGACGCCGAGAACGCCCGGCTGGACGTCGAGACCAGCCCCGCCGACCTGGCCGAGCTGGTCGAGGAGTCCGTGGCTGCCTTCCCCGCACTGGCGGCCCGCATCGAGGTCACCGGTCGGACGGTGGCGATCCAATGCGACCGGCAGCGGGCGGTGCAGTGCCTGTCGAACCTGATCGGCAACGCCGGAAAATACTCCGACCCCGAATCCCCGATACGGTTGGAGTACGGACCCCTCGAAGGTGAACCATGGGGGGTGGTGGATGTGATCGACTGCGGTCGAGGCATCCCAGCAGAAGAGTTGGACAAGGTGTTCGACCGCTTCTACCGGGTGGAGGACCCCATGACCATGACCACGGGTGGGAGCGGCCTCGGTCTGTTCATCTCCCGGGAACTGGCGCGGGCGATGCAGGGGGACATCACAGTGGAGTCGGTTCTGGGACAGGGAAGCCGCTTTCAGTTACGACTTCCCCTGCTAGAGGAGAGCGCATGACCCGGATCTTGATCGTCGACGACGAACCGAGTGTGCGCGCCCTGGTGCGCGACATCCTCGAGCTCGAGGACTACGAGGTGGTCGAGGCGGCCGACGGTCCGTCCGCGCTGGAGCGGGTCGAAGAGCAGACGCCCGATCTGATGGTGCTGGACATCATGATGCCGGGGATGTCCGGGTTGGACGTCCTGCGCGAACTGCGCCGCGAACGCTCGGGCAACGAACTGCCGATCATCCTGCTGACTGCGGCTTCGGACGACGACACGACGTGGGCGGGGTGGACCGCCGGCGCATCGGTGTTCCTGCCCAAGCCCTTCGACCCGAACCACCTGCTCGACTGGGTCGGCCGCCTGATCGACTCCCCCGAGGATGCCCGCTCCGAAGCGGCGCCGCCCGACATCCTCAAGGAGTTCGGCGGTCTCAACGGCGGGCCCGAATGAAACGTCTGAGCGCCGACAGACTCTCCGGCGTACTGGCGCGGCTCAATGATCGTCCGCGCGTGGTGGTGTCCGGCAACTTCGCCACTCCCCACACCCTGCTCAACGCGGTGGACAAGTCGTTGCCGCAGTACGTGCTGCACATGCTCAACGCGCAGGGCGAACTGCCCAGTCGTGATGGCGTGACCTACGAGACGACGTTCGTGGGGCCCGCGATGCGGCGACGGCCGGGGCTGCGGTACGTGCCGTGCCGACTGAGTCTCGTGCCGGTGCTGTTCCATCGCCGACTGCCTCCGGACCTGGTGCTGCTGCACACCTCGGGTCCGGTGAACGGCATGGTCAGCCTGGGCCTTGAGGTCAACATCCTGCCCGCCGCCATCGAAGCGGCACGGCGGCGCGGCGGCCTGGTGATCGCTCAGGTGAACCCGAAGATGCCGTACACGTTCGGAGACGCCGAACTGGACGTCGATGACATCGACTACTTCGTCGAGGTCGACGAACCGTTGACGACCCACACCGCCGGGGAGCCCGACGAGACGGCGCGGCTCATCGGCGACCGGGTCGCGTCACACGTGCCCAACGGCGCAACCATGCAGTTGGGGATCGGGGCAGTTCCCGACGCGGTGCTGGCCGACCTCACCTCACACCGCGATCTGCGGATCTGGACCGAGATGTTCAGCGACGGAGTCCTGGCGTTGGACGAGAAGAACGCCTTGAGTGCCACGACCCCGTTGACCGCGTCTTTCGTTTTCGGCAGTCAGGAGCTGTACGACTGGGTCGACCAGAACCCGCGGGTGCGGATGATGCGCACCGAGGTCACCAACGACCCCGCCCGCATCGCCAAGCAGTCGATCATGACGTCGGTGAACGGAGCGCTGCAGGTCGATTTGTCGGCGCAGGCGAATGCGTCGCGGATCAACGGCAAGATCTACTCGGGATTCGGGGGATCGACCGACTTCATCGTGGGGGCGCTGCACTCGCGGGGCGGGCATGCCTACATCGCGTTGCCGTCGTGGCATCCGCGGGCCGACAAGTCCACGATCGTGCCGCAGATCCGGGAACCGGTGACGTCGTTCCAGCACTCTGCCGTAGTGACGGAACAGGGTATGGCGGCGGTTTTCGGTAACACCGAGGTGGAGCAGACCCACCAGATCATCGAGAAGTGTGCGCACCCCCGGGCGCGCCCCGAGCTGTGGGAAGCCGCCCGCGAGATGGGCCGCGCCTAGCCAGCACCGGCTGCGGATAAGAAGCGACGGAGCACCCACCGCAGCCCACCCGCCGCGGGGTGAGTAGCGGCGCAGCCGACCCGGCCGCGGGGTGAGTAGCGGCGCAGCCGCGTATCGAAGCCAAGGCCGAGTTCGGCCCGCACCAGCAGACCGCCCTGGGTACGAGCCGACCTGAGCGGGCTTCGATACACCGCCTTCGGCGGCACTCACCCCGCGGAGGGCGGCACACTCCCCGCTGAAGGGCGGCGGCCCCGCAGTCACTGAGTGAGCGCCGACCTGGGGCGGTTTCGATACGCGGGCCGACGCCCGCTACTCAACCCGCAGACCCCTGTCCATCCCGGCCGCTACCGTGGTGACAGCGCCGGAGGGAGACCGATGCCGGAGATTCCCGAGATCGAAGGACTCATCGCCCACCTGCGCCCGCGCATCGTCGACACCCGGGTGGCCGACGTCCAGGTTGGGGCCATCAGCGCCATCAAGACCGCCGACCCGTCCGTGCTGTCCTTGCCGGGCTGCACCGTCACCGGCGTCACCCGGGCGGGCAAGTTCCTCGTCATCGAACTGGCGGATCCGGAC
>WBZL01002380.1_pt1 | contig 18378 bp, 13 predicted proteins | sample 5204291 | NCBI WGS metagenome assembly WBZL01 (sample SAMN12344345, study PRJNA552823) | activated sludge metagenome | biome: Activated sludge suspended growth; feature: Nitrification reactor; material: Wastewater; isolation source: activated sludge from nitrification reactor of wastewater...
CCACCCGAGAGAAAGAGGCGAGCTTCGACGTGTTGGCGCGCGTGACCTATCGCTGGGAGGCCGAGCCGTGAAGCGCTGGCTGCTCCTGGCTCTCGTGGCCCTGATGGGCTCCGGCGGCGCGTGCGCATCCGGCGCACGTTGCACCTCGCGATGTGGCTCGTGCGGCCGGCGGGTTGCTCGGGCACGGCGGCATCGTCGTGTTCGACGACACCGTCGACATGGCGGCCCAGGCCCGCTTCGCGATGGAGTTCTGCGCGGCCGAGTCGTGCGGCAAGTGCACCCCGTGTCGCATCGGCAGCACCCGCGGTGTGGAGTTGATCGACCGCATCACCGCCGGCGAGGACCGCGAGGCCAACACCGAGCTGCTGCTCGACCTGCTCGAGGTGATGACCGACGCGTCGCTGTGCGCCATGGGAGGCCTCACGCCGCTGCCCGTGCGCAGCGCGCTCAACAGCTTCGCCAAGGATCTTGGGTTCCCGGAGGACTTCGCATGAGCATCATCGAACGCGACCTCGGCACCCCGGCCCCCGACCGCCGCGAGCGCACCCCTGCGCCGGCCACGGTGGAGCTCACCATCGACGGCCAGCCGGTGAAGGTGGCCGAGGGCACCTCGATCATGCGCGCCGCCGCGGTGTGCGGTGTGGACATTCCCAAGCTGTGCGCCACCGACCGCCTCGACCCCTTCGGTTCGTGCCGCCTGTGCCTGGTGGAGGTCGAGGGCCGCAAGGGCACACCTGCCTCCTGCACCACGCCCGTCGCCCCGGGCATGAACGTCACCACCCAGTCGCCACGTCTCGCCCGCCTTCGGAAGGGCGTGATGGAGCTGTACATCAGCGATCACCCGCTCGACTGCCTCACCTGCGCGGCCAACGGTGACTGCGAGCTGCAGGACATGGCCGGCGCCGTGGGCCTGCGCGAGGTGCGCTACGGCTTCGACGGGGACAACCACCTCGGCCTGGAGAAGGACACCAGCAACCCCTACTTCACGTTCGACAGCTCGAAGTGCATCGTGTGCTCGCGCTGTGTGCGCGCCTGCGAGGAGGTGCAGGGCACGTTCGCCCTCACCATCGAAGGCCGCGGCTTCGGCTCGCGTGTGGCAGCCGGCATGAACGGCAACTTCTTCGACTCGCCGTGCGTGTCCTGCGGCGCCTGCGTGCAGGTGTGTCCTACGGCAACGCTCACCGAGAACACGGTCATCGAACTCGGCCAGCCGCGGCGCACGGTGCTCACCACCTGCGCCTACTGCGGCGTGGGCTGCTCGTTCAAGGCGGAGATGCAGGGCGACACAGTCGTGCGCATGGTGCCCTACAAGGACGGTGGCGCGAACGAAGGCCACTCCTGTGTGAAGGGCCGCTTCGCGTGGGGCTACGCCTCGCACGCCGATCGCCAGCTGCAGCCGATGGTGCGCGACACGATCGACGACGAGTGGCGTGTGGTGTCGTGGGAGGAAGCGATCGCCCACGCCGCTGCCCGCCTGAAGGACGTGCAGGCTCGCCACGGGCAGAACTCGATCGGCGGTATCACCTCGTCGCGCTGCACCAACGAAGAAGTGTTCGTGGTGCAGAAGATGGTGCGCACCGCGTTCGGCAACAACAACGTGGATACATGCGCCCGTGTGTGCCACTCGCCCACGGGCTTCGGCCTGTCGCAGGCGTTCGGCACGTCGGCCGGCACGCAGGACTTCAAGAGCGTCGAGCACGCCGATGTCGTGCTGCTGATCGGTGCCAACCCCACTGACGCCCACCCGGTGTTCGCCTCGCGGCTGAAAGGGCGCCTGCGTGAAGGTGCACAGCTGATCGTCGCCGACCCGCGGCGCATCGAGCTGGTGAACACGCCGCACGTGCGTGCTGCGCACCACCTGCAGCTGCGGCCCGGCACCAACGTGGCCGTCATCAACGCGCTCGCCCACGTGATCGTCACGGAAGGCCTGGTGAACGAGGCCTTCGTGCGCGACCGCTGCGACCCGGCCGAGTTCGCCGCGTGGGCCGAGTTCGTCTCCCGCGAGGAGAACAGCCCCGAGGTCATGGAGGCGCACACCGGCGTGCCCGCTACGGAGGTGCGCGCCGCCGCCCGCCTCTACGCCACCGGTGGCAACGCGGCCATCTACTATGGCCTCGGCGTCACCGAGCACAGCCAGGGCAGCACGATGGTGATGGGCATGGCCAACCTCGCCATGGCCACCGGCAACCTCGGCCGCGACGGCGTGGGCGTGAACCCGCTGCGCGGCCAGAACAATGTGCAGGGTTCGTGCGACATGGGCTCGTTCCCGCACGAGCTGTCCGGCTACCGCCACGTCAGCGACGACACCGTGCGCGGCATGTTCGAGCAGATGTGGGGCCACTCGATCCAGCCGGTGCCCGGCCTGCGCATCCCCAACATGCTCGACGCGGCGCTCGACGGCCGCGGCGAGGTGGGCGGGTTCAAGGGCATCTTCATCCAGGGTGAGGACATCGCCCAGAGCGACCCGAACACGGTGCACGTCACCGAGGCGTTGAAGGCGATGGAAGTGGTGATCGTGCAGGACCTGTTCCTCAACGAGACCGCCAAGTACGCCCACGTGTTCCTGCCCGGCACCAGCTTCCTGGAGAAGGACGGCACGTTCACCAACGCCGAGCGGCGCATCAACCGCGTGCGCCCGGTGATGGCCCCGCGCAGCGGCAAGCACGAGTGGGAGGCCGTGTGCGAACTGTCCGCCGCGCTCGGTGCGCCGTTCAGCTACCAGCACGAGAGCATGATCATGGACGAGATCGCCGCGCTCACGCCCACCTTCGCCGGTGTGTCGTTCGCCCGCCTCGATGCCGAGGGCAGCCTGCAGTGGCCGTGCAACGAGGCCAACCCGCACGGCACCCCGATCATGCACGTGGGCACGTTCGTGCGCGGCCTCGGCCGCTTCACCATCACGCCGTACGTCGCCACCGACGAACGGTCCAGCCGCCGTTACCCGCTTCTGCTCACCACCGGCCGCATCCTCAGCCAGTACAACGTGGGCGCGCAGACCCGCCGCACCGACAACCTGCGTTGGCACGGGGAAGACGTGCTGGAGATCCACCCCGCCGACGCCCAGGCGCGTGGCATTCACACCGGCGACGAGGTCACGTTGGCCAGCCGCGTAGGGGTCACCACCATGCGCGCCGAGGTGAGCGACCGCATGGCGCCCGGCGTGGTGTACACCACGTTCCACCACCCGGTCAGCGGGGCCAACGTGGTGACCACGGAGAACAGCGACTGGGCCACGAACTGCCCCGAGTACAAGGTGACCGCGGTGGAAGTGTCGCCCGGCCGCTCGGCCTCCACCGTGGAGATCGACCATCCCGAGCATCGCCTCGGTGCACTCGTGCGCATGGCCAACCAGATCGCCCGCCAGATGGCCGCCGACCCCACGGCCGACGCGGTGGCTGCCACTGCGACGCACCTCGGCAAGTTCTGGGAGCACGAGATGCGCGCGGACCTCGCAGCCGCCATCAGGGGCGGCACGGTGACGGTCGACGACGTGGTGGTGCAGGCCGTGGAACGGCTCGCCGTCACGGCGTGATGCGCAGCGCGCTCACCACCTGACCGGCACCACCGGCTGCAGGTCGGCGGTGGCGCTGGTGATCGCAGCGAGGTTGACGATGTCGGAGACCGACGAGCCGGCCTGGATCACACCGATCGGGCGGCGCATGCCCATCAGCAGCGGTCCGATCGTGTCAGCGCGCCCCAGCCGCTGCACGAGCTTGTAGCCGATGTTCGCCGCAGCGAGGTTGGGGAACACCAGCACGTTGGCGTCGCCCTGCACGCGCGACTGCGGGTAGTTCTCCCGTGCCACATCGGCCACCAGCGCAGCATCGACATGCATCTCGCCGTCGACGACGAGATCCGGCCGCCGCTCCTGCAGGATCGATGCCGCACGCGCGACCCGCTCGGCCAGCGGGTGGCGAACCGAACCGAAGCTGGAGAACGACAGCATCGCCACCTTGGGCGGGATGTCGAAAAGACGCGTCGTGTCAGCGGCCAGTTCGGCGATCTCCGCCAACTCCTCCGCAGTCGGCTCGATGTTGATCATCGTGTCGGCGCAGAACACCAGCCGGTCGTCGAGTACCAGCAGCTGCAGGGCCGAGACCCGGCTGACGCCGTCGCGCAGGCCGACGAGTTGGATCGCCGGTCGGATGGTTTCGGCATAGGTGGCGGTGCTGCCGCCGACGAACCCGTCGGCGCGCCCGCTGGCCACCATCGCCAGGCCGAAGATGCGCGGGTCGCGCATCTGGGCTGCGGCGCCCGCGGGCGTGAGCCCCTTGCGGCTGCGGCACTCGAACAGGCAGTGGGTCAACTCGTCGAGCAACGGTGACGTCGCCACATCGACGACCTCGACACCGTCGAGATCGATCCCCAGCTCCGCGGTGCGGGCTGCGATGGAGCGCTGATCGCCGACGAGGAGCGGGCTGGCGATCCGTTGGTCCACGACGGCGCGCAGGGCACGCAGCACCTTGGGGTCGTCGGCGTCGGTGAACACCAGACGGTTGGTCGGGTGTGCCTGGGCCTTGTGCACCACGAGGTGCATCACTTCGCGCGACGGGCCCAGGTAGCGCTCGAGCGACTCGATGTAGGCGTCCACGCTGGGCAGTGGTTGCCTGGCGAGGCCGCTGTCCATCGCTGCCACAGCCACGGCCGGCGCGACGCGGAGCAGCACACGCGGGTCGAACGGCTTGGGGATCAGGTAGTCGCGTCCGAAGCGCAGCTCCGTCAGCCCGTAGGCCTTCACCACCTGATCGGGCACGTCCTCACGGGCCAGTTGGGCGAGCGCCCGCGCGGCGGCCATCTTCATCGCCTCGTTGATCTCGGTGGCCCTCACATCGAGCGCCCCGCGGAAGATGAATGGGAAGCCGAGGACATTGTTCACCTGGTTCGGGTAGTCCGACCTGCCGGTGGCCATGATCACGTCGTCACGGGTGGCCATCGCCACGTCGTAGGCGATCTCCGGGTCGGGGTTCGCCATCGCGAGCACGATCGGCCGGGGCGCCATCGTCAGCAGCATCTCCGGCGTGAGCACGTCGCGGGTGGAGACGCCGGCGAAAACGTCGGCGCCCCGCACCGCGTCGGCCAGCGTGCGGCACTCGGTGTCGGCGGCGAAGCGTTGCTTGTAGGGGTTCATGTGCTCGGTGCGGCCCTCGTGGATCACCCCGACGGTGTCCACCATCAGCAGGTGCTCCGGGCGCACACCCAGGTCGAGGTACATGCGGGCGCAGGCGATGCCGGCGGCACCGGCCCCGGAGAAGACGACGCGGATGTCCTCGATGGCCTTGCCGACGATCTCGAGCGCGTTGAGCAGGGCGGCGGAGGAGATGATCGCCGTGCCGTGCTGGTCGTCGTGCATCACCGGGATGTCGAGGCGGGCGCGCAACTGCTCCTCGACGTAGAAGCACTCGGGCGCCTTGATGTCCTCGAGGTTGATGCCCCCGAACGTCGGGGCCAGTGCGGCGACGACATCGATCAGACGATCGGGGTCGGTGGTGTCGAGTTCGAGGTCGAACACGTCGATGCCGGCGAAGCGCTTGAAGAGCACACCCTTGCCCTCCATCACCGGCTTGCCGGCGAGCGGGCCGATGTTGCCGAGGCCCAGAACGGCAGTTCCGTTGGACACCACGGCGACCAGGTTGCCCTTGCCGGTGAACCGGTAGGCGGCCTCGGGATCCTCCTGGATCGCGAGGCACGGCCGAGCCACACCGGGGGTGTACGCGAGCGACAGGTCGTGCTGGGTGACGCACGGCTTGGACGGCGTCACCTGCAACTTCCCTGGTCGCGGCAGCTCGTGATAGTCGAACACTTCCTGATCGGAGACCACAGTTCCTCCCGGTGTCGGGCGATGCCGCTCGCGGTCGGGATGCCCGCCTGCGAACGGCCGGTGGCTCGATTGTGCGCCCGGGTCGACTGCCTCCGTCAGGGGCGAGAGTCATACCCTCGGGGGTACCGTTGGCCCAGGGATCGGTGCGTCGGCCTCACAAGGATCCAGCACGGATGATCTGGAGTTCGCCGGTGGGAGCGAGCAGGTCCAAGGCGAGTGCTGCATTGATGAGCCCGGCGTGTGAGTAGGCCTGTGGGAGGTTGCCCAGGGCCGTCTCCGTGTCGGGGTCGTATTGCTCGGCGAAGAGCCCGGTGTGCCCCGCTGTGGAGACGTACTGGCGGAACAACTCACGGGCATCGTCGCCTCGTCCTGTGGCGACCATCGCTTCGATGAGCCATGCCGAGCAGAGCAGGAATCCGCCCTCCTTGCCTGGCAGTCCATCGTCATAGAGGTAACGCTGCACCACGCCACCGCGGCGCAGGCGGCGCTCCACGGTTTCCACCGTTGCGATCACCCTCGCGTCGTCCGGCGGGAGGATCCCGGTGAGCGCGACGTTGAGCAGGGCGGCGTCGACATGGTCCTCCCCGTACACCGCGCTGAACGAACCGATCCGCCGGTTCCATCCACGCTCCATGATGTCGGCGTGGATCCGGTCGGCGGCAAGCGCCCACGCCCCCGGCGCACTGCGGCCCGCGTCGGCAGCGATTCTCACTCCGCCGTCGACGGCGGCCCAGCACATGATCTTGGAGTGCACATGGTGGCGCGGATGCCCACGCAACTCCCAGATGCCGTGGTCGGGTTCGTGCCAGCGGTGGGTGACGGCATCGACGATGAGGCGCACGAGGTCCCACTGGCGGTCGGTGAGCGGCGCTCCGCCCGATGTGAGACGACGCACGAGTTGCACGATGGGTCCGAACATGTCCAGCTGGAGTTGGTGCTCGGCAAGGTTTCCGATCCGTACCGGGCGGGACCCCCGATACCCGTGGAGCGTCGGTATCACGGCCTCCGGGCTGAATTCATCGCCGGAGAGCGGGTAGAGGGGCCGCAGCGAATCGGCCGAGTGGAGGCCCGCCAGTCGGTCGCCGAGCCATGCGACGAACGCGATGCCCTCGTCGAGGCTGCCCAACCTCACGAGCGAATCCGCAGCGATGGCAGCGTCGCGCGGCCAGCAGTAGCGGTAGTCCCAATTCCGGCTGCCACCGATCACTTCGGGCAGGCTGGTCGTGGCCGCGGCCAGGATGGCCCCCGACGGCTGATGGCACATGGCTTTGATGGTCAGTGCACTGCGCCGCACGAGATCCTTCGTCAGCGTTGGCACGTTCAGCATCCTGCACCAAGCAGTCCAGTGCTCGTGCGTCGCTCGGCGCCGCTCCGGCTCGGCAGGTTGAGCGCTGGTGTGTTCACCCAGCCACAGTTCGAGCACGACCGGCCTGCCGCGCTCGAGTTCGATGGTGGCGATGGCTCGCTCCGGCAGATCGTCGTCGATGATCGTCCATCCGACCCCGGTCGAGACAAGCCGGATCGGCGCCGGAGAACCGAGCACGACCACGCCTTCGTCGGACGCCTCGAGACGTGTGGACGCCCGGCCGAAGTCGGGCCGAGGTGCGAACTCGACGGTCACCGCTGTATCACCCTCCAAGACGCGCACGAGGGTGCTGAGACCCGGCGCCTGAAATGCGCGGCCTCGCGAGACGTCGAGGTAGTCGGTGACACGCAGCCCGGCCCAGGTGGTCTCGACGATGAGGGAGTTGCCCGAGTAGCGCTGAGCCAGCGGAGCTACTCCACCGACCGGACGCACCGAGAAGTACCCGGCCGCAGGCCCGCCCAGGAGCTCGGCGAACAACGACGGCGAATCGGCCCGTGGGTGACACATCCAGTTGATGCGCCCGTCATGCGTCAGCAGGGCGAGCGCTCGTTGGTCGGAGAGCAGGGTGTGCCGCTCGATGGGTGGGACGTCGCCACCCTCCAGCCACGATCGACGCTGTTCGAACAGGTCGGCGAGCAGCAGTGCGACACTGTCGGGGTCGGGTACCCGGCTGGTCGCGGTGGTCGGTCCGGGGCCCACCTTCACGGCGACATCGGAACTCGACAGGGTGGCGAATGCACTCTCGTCAGTGGTGTCGTCGCCGATGAAGATGACGGCGGTCGCTCCGACCAGGTGGCGTAGCCTGCCCAACGCAGTTCCCTTGTCGGTGGCGATGGCCGAGAGATCGATCACCGCCTTGCCATGCTGGATGTGCACGCCAGGGATGCGGGCGGGGCCGTCGAGGACGGCGTCGATGGCAGCCGACACCGCGGCCCCCTCGCACATGCGGTAATGAAAGGCTGCTCCAGCGGGCTTTCGTTCGACTGTTGCCCCAGGAATGCGCAGGGCGATCGCCTCCAACGATTGTTGGATGACCGAGGTCAGCTCCTTTGTCGTGGAGTCGAGCCGGCTGGCGAAATCGGGATCGAACTCCGAGCCGTGGGATCCGACCAGGTGCACCTCGGGCGGCAGCCTGCTGAGTGCCGCGAGGTCGCGTAGGGAACGACCGGAGACGACGGCGACGTGAGTGTCCGGCAATGTGGCCAGTGACCGCAGCGCGACGATGCTTTCTCGAACTGGCTGGGCCGCATCGGGATCGTCGACGATCGGGGCGATCGTGCCGTCGTAATCGCATGCCACCAAAAGGGTGGGGGCCGACGCGATCGAAGCGACGTCGACCGATCTGAGCCTGCGCTCGGTGGTGTTGCCACTTTCCCAACGCGGCTCGGCTGGCTCGTGATGTGGCAGCGTCATCGCCCTCCGGCAGCCGGACGATCGAACGACCACGGGCCGTGCGGGCTCGCGCCTCGCCGCTGTGGAGATGGTTTGCACACATCGCTGAGCCGTGCGAGGAAGGAGGCTGCCCAGTTGTTCACATCGTTCACGCGTACGACGCCGCGCATGCTCTGCATGCGCCGCATGCGCTCGGCCCGCGGCAGATGTGCGGCGCGGGTCATGGCGATCTTCATCGCGTCGATGTCGTAAGGGTTGACCAACATGGCGCCGACCTCCAGATCGTGTGCCGCGCCGGCGAACTCGCTCAGGACGAGTGCCCCGTCGTGGTCGCCTCGGGCGGCCACGAATTCCTTCGCCACGAGATTCATCCCGTCGGCCAGCGGGGTGACGACCAAGACGTCGGCGGCCCGATACCACGTGGCCAGTTCGCTCGGGCTCAGGTTGCGGTAGTGATACTGGACCACGGGAGATCCGTCGCGTCGACGGTGGCGGGAGTTCACCTCTTCGACCGCCGCCTCGACGAGTGCTCGTTCTTCGGCGTAGGCGCTGACCGAGGTGCGCGATGGCACGGCGATCTGGACGAACACGCAGTCCTCTGCCGGAAGGTGCCCGCCATCGAGCAGGGCGCCGAAGGCCTTGATTCGCTGGGCGATGCCCTTGGTGTAGTCGAGTCGATCCACCCCGAGGAACACGGTTGCGGCGTTCATCTCGCGGCGCAGCGTCGTGGACTCCTTCGCAGCGTGAGCACCCAACTCGTCCCACCGTGCGAAGTCGACCGAGATCGGGAAGGATTCGATGGCGGCCGGCTCGCGGCGGGCTCGCTCGAACGGTGGGGACTCGGCACGGTTCGCGGTGATGGCTCGGAAGTTGTCCGCGTCGACGGGAGTCTGGAATCCGATCAGGTTGGCGCCGAGCATGCCGTCGGTGATCTGTGATCGCCAGGGGAGAATCTCGAAGATCTGGGGTGCAGGGAACGGGACGTGCAGAAACAGACCGATGCGGAGGTCGGGGCGCTCGGCGCGCATCATTCCGGGCACGAGCAACAGGTGATAGTCGTGCACCCACACCGTGCCGCCGAGGGGTGCCGAGGCAATCGCGGCAGCTGCGAAACGTTGGTTGACCGTGACGAAGGCCTCCCACCAGCCCCGATCGAACTCGACCGGCTGGAGGCGCCCGTGCAACAAGGGCCACAGCACCGTGTTGGCGAAGCCTTCGTAATAGCCGGTGAGCTCCCTTTCCGAGATGCTGACCGGGTGCAGTGTGGGTTGGCCGTCCGGATGCCTGGCGTCGTCGGGTAGTGGGTTCTCCGACCAGCCGATCCAGCGGCTGTGGATGTCGACCACGGACGTCAAGGCCGAGACCAGCCCCCCAGGGCTCATGTGTACGCCCTCGTGGTCGACGTTCACCGGCAGGCGATTGGCGACGATCACGATGTCCGAGGTCCGATCGCTCGGGCGTCGCGGGTGGCCATCGGCCCTGGTGGCGTCGTGCTGTGTGTGGCCGATGTCGCCCCTGGCGGGTGTTGTGGCGAGAATTTGGACATGGCTCATGCTCCAGATCGTGACGAGCCCGTGTAGCGATCGTGTGACGGTGCCGACCCAGTCTTGTGCGAGTTGAACCACTCGGCGTGAGGGTCTTGACACGGGTTGCGCGCCGAACGCCCAGTGAAGGCAGATCTGCCTGTGATCTCCCGTCGCCGACACACAGTCGCGACACTTCAGCGACGCACCTGCCACGGGCCGCAGCCAGGCTCGCGGGGTGAGCACAAGGAATCCGGTACTGGTCTGGCGGCGTACAGCGTGAATCGGATCGTCGTGGGCCTGAGCAGTTCGGGTGCCTCCCGATGCGCCCTGAAGTGGGCAGCCCAGCGGGCGTACGAGTCCAAGTCGGAGTTGCTCGTGGTGACGGCGCTCGCCGACCCTCGACCGATGGGGTCCGTGGGTGGCATGCAGATTCCCTGCATTGGCACGGCGGCGCTCGAGGCGGCGGCCACGCAGTGGCAGGAACGTGTCATCGCCGAGCTCCTCGACGAGGTCGAGCTCGCCTCACCGCCGATCTGCGTTGTGGAGATCGGCAGTTCTTCGTGGGTGCTGCTGAGTCGGTCCGCAGATGCCGATCTTCTGGTTCTGGGGTCGTCGCGGTGGCGAATTGGCTCAGTCGCCCGGCGATGTACGAAGAAGTCTCGGTGCCCTGTCGTGGTGATCGAATCGGGGAGGCCGGTCTGATGCAGGGCCATTCCGCGAAACACGACCTCGGACGGTCAGCCCTAGTCTCGTGGGCGCGAAGTAGATGTCGAACAGAGAGGTAGGGGCGACGATGACGGAGCGAGTCTTGGTGGTGGAAGACGACGACACCGTTCGCACGCTGCTGCGGTTCCTGCTCGAGGACGAGTCGATTCAGGTTGTCGAGGCGTCATCAGGAACACAAGCGGTCGATCGGTTCGATGCCGAGGCATTCGATCTGGTGCTGCTCGACGTGCGCCTTCCCGGGATGAGCGGATTCGACGTGTGTCGCCACATACGACGCAAGAGCAATGTTCCAGTGATCATGGTGACGGCACAGCAGGACAGCCACGACGTGGTGACGGGTCTCGAGATCGGTGCGGACGACTATGTGACGAAGCCGTTCAACGATCGAGAGTTGATGGCCCGCGTCCGCGTCCAATTGCGTCGGCGGACTGGCGAGATCGATCTCGAACGCCTCGCGGTCGCCAACATCGAGGTGGTTCCCGCCGAAGGTGTCGCCCGGCGGGACGGCGAGCCGCTGATGCTGACGCGTACCGAATTCCAGCTCCTGTGTCATCTCATGCGATTCCCGAACCGTGTGTGGTCGCGGGATCAGCTGCTGCAACATGTTTGGGGGTACGACTACAGCGGTGACGGTCGGTTGGTCGACACCCACATCGCGCGGCTGCGGGCAAAGATCGAGGTGGAGCCATCGGAGCCGACATTGCTCATCACCGTTCGTGGGCTCGGCTACAAACTGAACCGGGACGGGGCATGAAGGTTCTCCCGCGAGGGCTGCGTGCCCGTTCCGCGACAGGGTTTGCGCTCCTGGCGCTGGTGCTGTCGGTCGTGCTGAGCATTTCGACGTACGAATTGGCCCGGTGGTATTTGCTCGGTCAACGTCAGTCGTTGGCGATCAAGCAGGCAGAGCTGCACGCCCAGGTGCTCGGGGGTGAATTGTCCGGACCGACGGTCGGTACGGATGAAGAGGTGCTCTCCGCCTTGGAACAGACGAGGGGTCGTGCTGTGCTGGAGGTGCGCGGCACTTGGTACTCGGCCGTGGTGGACATCGACCAGTCCCGTGTGCCCTCAGCGTTGGTCGACCTGGTCCGTTCCGGCTCCGCCCGGGTGCAACGGATCCTCGTGAACCAGGTGCCGTATTTCGTGATCGGAATCCCTGTTCCTGAGGCGGAGGCGCTGTACTTCGAGTTCGTGCCGGCGACGGAGTACGAGCGGACGCTCCGCACGCTCGCCTACGTGCTGACCGCGGCCGCTTCCGTCACGACAGCGCTGGGTGCCGCGTCAGGATGGGCGCTCTCCCGCCGGGTCTTGCGGCCACTCGACTCGGTCGCTGGTTCGGCACGGGCCATGAGCGAGGGTGATCTGCATCAGCGCCTCGAGGTGGGCGATGATCCCGACCTCCGTCCAGTTGCGGAGTCCTTCAACTCGATGGCAGAGTCGTTGGAACAGAGGATCGCGCGCGAACAACGGTTCACCGCCGATGTCAGCCATGAACTGCGAACCCCGCTGACCGCGATGAGTTCGGCGGTCGCCCTCGCACAGCGATCCGGGAACAGCGAACGAACAGCGTTCGCGATCGATGTCATCGCCGATCAGGTGAGCCATCTCCGGCAACTCACGGTGGAACTGTTGGAGCTTGCTCACATCGACTCGGGGCGCGAGCACGTCGGGCGTGAGCTCGTGGATGTGGGAGCGATCGTTCAACGCCAGGCACACCTGCACGAGGTGACCGATGCGCTCGACGGCTCGTTGTGCATGCCGGTTGTGCACGAGGTGAACCCACTTCGCTTCGAACGGGTCGTTGCCAATCTGCTCGAGAATGCAGCCCGTTACGGTGGTGGGGCGACACGGATCGAGTGTTCCCGAACGAACGCCACGTTGCGCCTCGTGGTGGAGGACTCGGGTCCGGGGATCCCGGCTGACGAGCGGCGGTCAGTCTTCGGGAGATTCCATCGGGGAACGTCGATCGCACTCCCCGATCACCCCAAGGGCACCGGGCTGGGGCTGTCGCTCGTCGAGGAGTACGTCCGGCTCGACGGTGGGAGGATCTGGATCGAGGACAGCCCAACCGGTGGGGCGCGGTTCGTCGTCGAGATGGACGGGAGATCGTGATGCGGCGCCGCGTTCCTCCGGCCGTGATCCTCTGCCTCATCGCCGGATGCGGGTTCCCCACACAGGGGTCGTCGACGCCGATCGGGCAGGATGATCAATCCCAAGCGATGACATCGGACGCCGCGGGCGACCGCCCCGCTGTCGAGTCGATCACGGTGTGGTTCATCCGGAACGACGTGCTGGTACCGGTTACTCGCCAGGTGTCCTCGCCCGCCGATGCGGCAGCTGTTCTCGTCGCCGCGACGGCTGGGGTGACCCCCGCTGAGGGGTCACGTGGTCTCCGCACGGCGATTCCCAACCCAGCGATGGTGGTCGGGGCCAAGCTCTCGGGCGGAACCGCAACGGTGCGGCTCGCAACTGAGTTTCTCGACATCCCAGCGGGTGATCAGGTGCTGGCTCTCGGGCAGATCGTCTACACACTCACCGATCTGCGGGGGGTAGGACGGGTGCGTTTCGAGATCGATGGCGATCCAGTTGTCGTTCCACTGCCGGCCGGCGAATCCAGCGAGGACTCCGTGTCCAGGGACGACTTCTCCTCACTGACCTCCCCCGGCTGAGTCGGCGCACGATCTGCGCATGACTGCGACAGAACCGTCACACATCGATGCGAGCGTGGGGACCATGGATCGCGGGCTCCAACCACGAATGTCGAGCGGCTCACGAGTGGACATCCTCATGGTGGAGGACTGATCGTGTCGTGGCTGTTCAACCGCCTCACCGACTTGGCTGCCTCCGAGCGGTTGGAGATCGTGGTCGACGCGGATCCGCTCGATGAACTCGACCCGATGTTGCGCCGTGCGGAACGACTTCGCGCGACAGACGTTCGCCGCGGCTGCCCGACTCCGCTCGACGCCTGGATCCGTGAGCCTCGGGCGGCTCGCTTCATCGCCAGCGGGAGTGTCCGTGCCAGTGTGCTGTTCGCCGACCTCGGCGACCACGATCTTGCGGTTGCGGTCGCGGCGCATGCACCCGGGGCGTCGTTGAGAGTCGATGGCCTGTCGGATGTCAATCGCCTGCTTGACACGCTCATCACGATGAGGTCGCATGTCCAGCGAACATCCGACTGAACGCCCTCAGCGCCGCCGCTCGGTCGGGAAAGCCGTCAACATCGTCGTGTTCATCTACCTGATCCATGCCGGTGTCCGGCTGGTATTCGGCGTGCTGGTCTGAAGCGACATGTCATCGTGAAGGTGGGATTGGTCGGCTTCGGCAAGACAGGCAGGTCCGTGGCGTCGGTGATCCTCGACAGCCCGGATGTCTGCCTCGAATGGGTCGTACGCCGGAGTACGCGCCTTGAGCATCGTTCCGTTCCGGAGTTCCTCGGTATCGACTCCGCGGAACCAGGGCTGATCTACAGCAGCACGGAGTTCACAGCCGCTGAACTCCTCGACCGCCACCCGGTCGACGCGATCATCGACTTCTCCTCCCCGCATGGAGTCGACTACTACGCGGACGAAGCTGCGGCGCGAGGGGTCTCGATGGTCTGTGCAGTGTCCAAGTTCCCCGACGACATGTCGGAACGATTCGCGCAGTGGGCGCTGTCGACCCGCGTGCTGTGGTCGCCGAACATCACCATCGGCATCAACTTCATGCTGCTTGCCGCTCAAACCCTCAGAGCCATCGCCCCGTGCGCAGATGTCGAGATCGTCGAGGAGCATTTCAAGGCCAAACCCGAGGTCTCGGGTACAGCGCTCCGCCTGGCCGAAGGACTCGATCAGGACGCTGCGGCCATCAAGACCATTCGCGCCGGGGGGATCATCGGAACTCACGAGATCCTCTTCGGGTTCCCGTTCCAGACGGTGCGACTACGGCACGAGAGCATCTCGAGGGAGGCGTTCGGTGACGGCGCCCTCTTCGCCGCGCAGCACCTTCGGTGCAGGCCCAATGGCTTCTACCGCATGGAAGACCTCCTCCTTCCGTACTTCGCCGGGGCGAACACGGGGGTCGGCCTCCCTGCTTCGCTCAGTGGTGTCTGAGCAGCCGTCCGTCGCATCCTGAGCAGCACGGCGAGCGTGGCGCGACTTCCCAGCTTGCTGCGGCCGGCGTGATGTTCGAGGGGGCGGTTGGCAGGGCGTTGATACGTGGTGACCGATGCTGGCTCCGGTCATCATCTCAGCAGCAACTGCTGCGAACAGGCCGGGGACGATGAACGAGGGCCGCCCGGTCGTCTCTGCGACGAACACCACTGCTGCCAGGGGCACCCGACGTCCGGCATCCAGGAAGGCCGCCACTCCGATGACGATGCTCATGGTGTTGTCCGCTCGATCGGCGGCGCTGACGATCTCGCGCCGATGAGCGCACCGCCGACGACGAGTGGAATGAAGCGCCCCCCGCCCCGCCCCCAGAAATCCTGACCCCGGGCCGTTGCCCCACCACCGCCAGGGTGGTGCAGGCCGGGTCAGACGAGGCCGACCAACCGCAGGCCGCTGGCACCGACCAACACCGTCAGCACCGGTCGCAGGGCGCCGTCGGGCATGCGGCTGCTGAATTGGCTGCCCACGAGCACGCCGGGGATCGCCCCGAGCACCACGGGAAGCACGATCGACATGCGGATGTCGCCGAACAGAAGGTGGCCCACCACGGCAGAAGCGACGAGCGGGATGGCCTGGGCGAGGTCGGTCCCCACCAGTTCGCGGCCGGTGAGTCGGGGGTGCAGCCAGGTGAGCAGCACGAGCATCAGCGAACCCGATCCCACCGAGGTGATCCCGACCAGCACCCCGCCGATGACGCCGATGGCGATCGTGGCAGTGGTGAGGTGGGCACTCATCGCCTCGGCAGCGTGCACTGCGTGCGGTTCTCGCCGCACCAGCATGCGTGCCGCCATCGCCGCGGCCGAGAGCAGCAAGGTGACCCCGATGAGCGTCTTCAACGCGTCGGTGTGCCCGTCGAGTGCGGTGTTGGCGAGCACCGCCCCGAGGAATGCCGCCGGCACCGAACCCACGACCAGGCGCCACACGATGTCGCGGCGCACGGTTCCGGCCTTCTGGTGGGCGACGGTGCCGAACGGCTTGACGATGAGCGAGATGAGCAGGTCGTTGCTCACGGCCACATCGGCCGGCACCTTCAGCACCAACACCATGATCGGGGTGAGGAGCACGCCGCCGCCCATCCCGGTGAGGCCGATGGCCAGACCGGCGAGCAGGCCCACGAGCGGGTAGGAGATGGCGTGGTCGAGGGCGAGCACCCGGCCACTGTACCCTAAATCCGACTAGTTAGGTCATAATTCGCTGAAGGGCGCGGCGAGCCCTCACTTGCCGCGCTTCTGCACGTTGGCCCACTCGTCCTTCAGGCCGACGGTGCGGTGGAACAGGCCGGGCGTGGCGCCGTCGTGGGCGAAGTAGCCGAGCCGTTCGAACTGCACCACCTGGCCGGGGGCGACCTCACCCAGAGCGGCCTCGGCCTTTCCGCGCACGATCTCGCGCGAGTTCGCGTGCAGGTCGTCGAATGGGTCGCCGGTGCGCTCGCCGGGCACCTCGGCGTCGAACAGCCGCTCGTAGAGCGCCGCGGTGACGTCGACGGCATGGGCGGTGCTCACCCAGTGGATCGTGGCCTTCACCTTGCGGCCGTCGGGCGCGTTGCCGCCGCGGGTCTCGGGGTCGTACGTCGCCTGCACCTCGGCCACGGTGCCGTCATCGTTCAGCGTGAACCCGGTGCACTTCACGAAGTAGGCACCGCGCAGGCGCACCTCGGCACCGGGCGTGAGGCGGAAGTACTTGGGCGGCGCCTCCGCCTTGAAGTCGTCGTCCTCGATCCAGAGCTCGCCGGTGAACTCGACATCGCGTGAACCGTCAGCAGGGTTCTCCGGGTTGTTCTGCAGGGTCACCCACTCGCTGTGGCCCGTGGGCCAGTTGGTGATGACCAGCTTGATCGGGCGCAGCACCGCCATCCGCCGCAGCGCGGTGCGGTTCAACTCGGCGCGCACGAACCACTCCAACATCTCGATCTGGTGGCGGCTGTTGGTCTTGGCCACGCCGATGAACTCGCAGAAGTTGCGGATCGCCGCGGCCGGGTAGCCGCGGCGGCGCAGGGCGCACAGGGTGGGCAGGCGCGGGTCGTCCCACCCGTCGACGATGCCGTCGTTGATGAGCTGCAACAGCTTGCGCTTGGAGGTGACCGTGTAGGTGAGCTCCAGCCGGGCGAACTCGGTCTGGCGCGGCTGGTCGCCGGGCAGAGGGCAGTGCTCGAGGTACCAGTCGTACAGCGCGCGGTGGCTGTCGAACTCGAGCGTGCACAGGGAGTGGGTGACGCCCTCGATGGCGTCGCTCTGGCCGTGCGCCCAGTCGTAGGTGGGGTAGATGCACCAGTCGTCGCCCGTGCGGTGGTGGTGCTCGTGGCGGATGCGGTACATGATCGGGTCGCGCAGCTGCATGTTGTCGTGCTGCATGTCGGCCTTGGCGCGCAGTACGTGCGACCCGTCGGCGAACTCGCCCGCCCGCATCCGGCGGAACAGGTCGAGGCTCTCCTCCGCCGGCCGGTTGCGGTGCGGGCTCTCGATGCCCGGTTTGCCGTACCCGCCGCGCTGGGCGCTGATCGTGTCGCCGTCCTGATCGTCGACGTAGGCGAAACCCGTGGTGATGAGGTGCTCCGCCCACTGGTAGAGCGTCTCGAAGTAGTCGCTCGCGTACACCACCTCGGCAGGCTCGAAGCCGAGCCAACGCACGTCGTCGACGATGGCATCGACGTACTCGGTCTCTTCGGTGACCGGGTTGGTGTCGTCGAAGCGCAGCTTGCAGATGCCGCCGAACTCCTCGGCGATCGAGAAGTCGATCGTGATCGCCTTCGCGTGGCCGATGTGCAGGTAGCCGTTGGGCTCGGGTGGGAAGCGGGTCTGCACCCGCCCGCCGAATGTGCCGGCCTCGTTGTCGGCGCGCACCATGTCGCGCACGAAGTTGCCCGCGCTGGGTTCGATGGCTGGTGTGTCGGGGGAGGTGGGGGAATCGCTCATCTGGGTGCCTCTGGGTGTGAACCGCTCACGTGAAGGTACCGCCTCGCGCCCGCACCCACGCGCTCGGAATCGAGTGTGCGCACCGGTGGCCATGCTCCGGCGACGCTGTGAAACAGATGGGGGACGAGTGGTGAGCCAGGTTCGACGAATGATGGTGATCGCCTTGGTGGTGGCCGGCACGGTGCTGGGCCTCGCCGCGGTGGCGCAGGTGACCGGCCCGGGGTGACGGTGGCGCGTCGCCGTCGACTCGTGCCTCGGTGAGAGCACTTCCCTGAGAGTCCACAGGGTCGCCTCCGGGCCCCGGCCCGTATGGCGCGTTAGCGTGCAGGACGTGCCACACGACGACAGCGAATCACCGACGCAGGGGGCAACTGCCGACGAGAGGGCGGCGATGCGGGCATTCCTGCAGCGCAGCGAGGTGCGCCTCTCCACCATGCACCGCGTGGCGACGGCCCTTCTGTCGGGGGCGGGCATCCTCGTGCTGCTGCCTGCCGTC
>WBZL01002381.1_pt1 | contig 18375 bp, 13 predicted proteins | sample 5204291 | NCBI WGS metagenome assembly WBZL01 (sample SAMN12344345, study PRJNA552823) | activated sludge metagenome | biome: Activated sludge suspended growth; feature: Nitrification reactor; material: Wastewater; isolation source: activated sludge from nitrification reactor of wastewater...
CCAAGAACATGTTTTCGGTACTAATGCAGGTCTTCGTGACCTTTTCGCTGATCAGCGTGCTCTGGGTAATCTACGGCTATTCGGTCGCATTTACCGAAGGCGGTGGCTTCTTTGGTGTGCTCGACAAGATTTTCCTCAAGGGAATCACCGTCGACTCGGTTGCCGCTACCTTCAGCAAGGGAGTGGTCGTCTCCGAGCTGGCCTATGTGATATTCCAGGGCGCATTCGCAGCCATTACCTGCGGGCTGATCGTCGGCGCCTTCGCTGAGCGTGCGAAATTTGCCGCGATTCTGGTCTTCATGGTGATCTGGTTTACGCTCTCCTACCTACCGATGGCGCACATGGTATGGTACTGGGCAGGTCCGGACGCCTACCTTGACGCGGCAACTGGCGAGGCAGCCACCAAGACGGCCGGCTTCCTGTTTCAGAAGGGCGCGCTCGACTTTGCCGGCGGTACCGTGGTGCATATCAACGCTGCCGTGGCCGGACTGGTCGGCTCGATCGTCATCGGCAAGCGGATCGGCTACGGCCGCGAATCGATGGCTCCACATAGTCTGACCTTCACCATGATCGGGGCTTCGCTGTTGTGGTTCGGCTGGTTCGGCTTCAACGCCGGCTCGGCACTCGAAGCGAGCGGTGGTGCAGCGCTGGCAATGGTCAATACCTGGGTCGCCACTGCTTGTGCTGCGATGTCCTGGATGCTGGCCGAATGGATGATCAAGGGCAAGCCCTCGATGCTCGGCGCTGCTTCCGGAGCGGTGGCCGGCCTGGTGGCAATCACTCCGGCAGCAGGTTTCGTCGGTGTCGTCGGCGCCATTGTCATCGGCCTGCTGGCGGGTGTGGTATGCCTGTGGGGCGTCAATGGACTGAAGCGACTGCTTGGCGCCGACGATTCGCTGGACGTCTTTGGTGTGCATGGTGTCGGCGGCATGCTCGGTGCCATCCTGACTGGAGTTTTCGCTGCGCCTTCGCTTGGCGGCACCGGTGTCTATGACTACGTACTCAACAAGGTCGGCGACTACGACATGACTGCCCAGGTGATCAGCCAGTTATGGGGTGTCGGTACGGTGATCGTCTGGTCCGGGGTGGTTTCCCTGATTGCTTTCAAACTGGTCGACATGGTGATTGGCCTGCGAGTACCGGAAGAAGAAGAGCGCGAAGGTCTCGACATCACCTCGCACGGCGAATCCGCCTACCACTACTGAGCCAGCACAAAGTTCGGTCTCTCCCCTTGAGGGCGCCAATACGGCGCCCTTTTTTCTGGGACAGCGTCGGTACCACCGTGCATGGGCAGCAAACCGATAGTCTGATTTTCCTGCCCCTGTAGTAGATTCCCGCTGGTGCGGGAATGACGCCACCTGGCAATAGTCGGCAGGCGGGATATCTATTCACGGAAATCGCCTCCGTGGCCATGCTCCCCGAGTAGCGCTTCGTACACCTGCAGGTCACGCGCGGAGAAGCAGCAGAAGAGCACTTCCTGAATAGGTCCGTTGGCCTGGAGCGACGAACGCACCGTCGTTACCGCGATCGTTGCGGCGGGTTCGATCGGGTAGCCATAGATGCCGGTGCTGATGCTCGGGATGGCCAGAGTGATCACGCCCTGGGCGCTGGCAAGCTCGATCGAGCGCCGGTAACACGCGGCCAGCAAGTCGGCTTCGCTCCGGTGACCACCGTGCCAGACTGGGCCGACGGTGTGGATGATGTAACGGGCAGGCAGGCGATAGCCGCTGGTGAGCCTGGCGTCGCCGGTTTGACAGCCGCCGATCTGGCGACAGGCATGCAGCAACTCGGGACCGGCAGCGCGGTGGATGGCGCCATCGACGCCACCGCCGCCAAGCAGCGACGAGTTGGCAGCATTCACGATCGCGTCAACTGCGAGCGTGGTGATGTCGGCCTGCAGGGCGCGTAACCGGGCTGGCATGGTCAGCGGAACCCAAAGATTTTCTGGTGAAAAACGGTACAGAAAGTATGCCCAGCATTGGGCGAGCAGGCAAGCATGTTCGCTGCTCGAATGGTCGATGGCCCGCGACCGGCGGGCGCGTTCGGTTCAGTGATGCCGCGGCCTCAGGCGCTGCGCAGCTTGAGCCGCTGCGTCACCCAGATCGCGGCCAAGGGCAGGAGCAGGCTGAGTACGATCGACAGGGTGAGCAACGCGCCGAGCTGGCTATAATCTGCCGGTACTTGGAGGGCGTGGGTTTGCGGGTCGCGGATCTCGCGGCTGACCTCGAAAAACTGGTTCAGATACTTGGTGCCGAGCTGCGCAGCCGACAGTGCAAGGTTGGTAAAGGATGCCATCACCGCGAAGTAGGTGGCCTTGAGATTGGCCGGTGCCGAGTTGGCGATCCACGCCAGCATCGGTACCATGGCGATCTGCCCGAGTGGTGACTCCAGCGCGGTGTCGATCAGCGCGATGAAGCGCGCGTCGATGACGCCACCGGTGTGCGCCGCAGTCCATTCGTGCAGGCCATAGTACATGCCGAGGGTGGGCAAGCTCAACAGCGCGTCGGTGAGCGTCAGAAAACCGACGATGTAGGCGATCGAACGCTCGCTCATGAAGCGGCGGAAGGCGAACAGGCCAAACAACGTGAGCACGCTGGCGATCAGCGAGAGCCGCGCAAGGAAGGACTGGTCGAAACCGAGTACGTCGATCATCCACCAGGTGGAACCGGCACCAGGACCCGGCATGGCGCGAAAGACAAAGATCACGATCGCGGTCCCAAGCAGCGTTCGCCGCGACTCCACGTCGAGTTCCCGGAGCAGCCGGGCCATCAGGAAAGCAACCACCGCGAAGGAGCCAGCGAAGATGATCTCTTCGCCAAAAGCCAGTCGCGAGAGTCCGACCGACAGACTGATGGCGACGAATACTGCGCTACCGCCGAGGATCCACCCGTCGGGCCGGACGGGGACCGGTGGCGGGTCGAGCCCGCCGTACAGGCTGGTCTCGTCAAAACCACGGGCGCGCAGCCGCCGTGCGTCGAACCGTTTGAGCAGTGCCGCCAGCAGCACGCCGGCAACCGAGATCGCCGGAATGACCAGTGCCATGCCAAAGACCTCGGCATAAATCGCCGCCTTGGCCTCCTTCGCCAGAGTTTCGGTGCCTTGGAACATGAACACATTGACCAGCGAGACCAGAATGCCGCCGGCAACGATGGCAATACGGCCGAGGGTCTGCAGCGTGGTGTTCATCAGCCGTCGCGTTTCCGGTGACAGCGGTTGCCCGTGTTCATCCACGCGCGGCACGGCTTCGACGGTCATTGCGTCGGCGACGACGTCCTGCAAGACATAGCCGACCGGCGAGAGCAGGGCGGCGACAACGAACCAGGTTTCGATGGACATCAGCTCAGCCATGCGCCGCGGTTCGGCCACCAGGCCGAGCATGATCAGCAGGCTGGTGGCGACCAGCCCGGCGCCCAGCCATACCAGCCCGGCCTTGTGCCGCCAGATCAGGTCGACCAGGTGTCCGAGCGGCATCTTCAAGGCCCAGGGAATTCCTGCCCAGAAGCCCAGGGCAGCGAGGAAGGCTGCGGACAAGCCGAGGGACTCCTTGACGAAGAAGGTCCCGACGATCTCGGTCAGCCCGGATACTCCTGCTGCGACATAGACCAGCAGGGGTGGCAGATAGGAAAGCCGCATTGCACGGCTGAGTTCAAAAGAGAACAAATCGACCCTGGTTCGGGGAATCTCAAGGCCTAGGCCTGGAGGCGTTCGGCGTACCCATTCTCGTGTAGTCTCAGGCCGTTGCGGAGTTCTCCGAAATGACGCAGGGAATCCGCCTGGCCAGTGTGCGTCCGCTTTAGCTGTAGCTGCCCGTCTGCGTGCGAGGCTTGCAGGGCGAAATCGAAGCGGTCGGGCTGGGCACAGAGAGCGAGATCGCCGATGGGCAGATTCGGGTTGTTGTCAGCCTGAAAGCGGCGACCGAAATCGGAGTTGCGTACGCGGGCGGCGTAGAGTTCCGGGTCGGGGTTTTCGCCGTGCAGCAGTGCATCGAGATAGTCTGCACAGGCGATATCCTCATCACCGTCGCGATCGACCCATTCGCCGGTGATCACGAAGCATACCTCCTCCGGTTGTAAGGCCAGCAGCGCCTTCGCCGTGGCATGGCCCAAGACCAGGCTGCCGGCGAACAGCGCCCGCGCGTGGCGAAAACGGCCAAGACCGCGCACTCCCGCGGCGGTGGTCTGAATCAGCGGCCGGCCAGTCAGGTCGGCGCCTTGCAGGGCCAGCGGCGAATTGCCGAAATCAAAACCGGGGATCGGGTCGCCGCCGCCGATGGCGCCGGTGGTGACCGCATCCGGCAAGCGCCGCAGCAGGCGGAAGGCGCCAGCAATCGTTTCCACCGGGTAAATGCTGCTGACGCCGGCGGCGAAAGCGTAGGCGGCAGTGGTGAAGGAGCGCAGCACGTCGATCACCACCACGGCATCGGTGGGCTCGTTGGCCGGATCAAGACGATTCAGGAAGACGCGGCGGGTACGCATGAGGGTAGGTAAGTCCTTGAAGGAGGGATCGAATGCCGCTTCGCAGAGCATCAACGATCTTTGGCGAGCAGTTCGTTTTCAGACCACCAGCGAAGGTTTGACACCTTGCCACTGGACAGCAGGATGGTTTCGATGGCGCTCGCCAGTCTTTCAACCGTGGGTGCATTGGCGAATTTCTTCAACCACTTGCGCACGAACGGCGTGGCTGGCTCGATGAAACACAGGAAGCCGTTCTCTTGTTCTTCATAGTTGCTGCAACCAATCCAGAGCGGGTAGTCCGGGTTGACCAGTTCGACCATCACCCCCCAGTCTTCGACCCCGACCGTGCGGATCGGGAAGCCATGTGCCGGCAACTGCTGGGACAGGAACTCTGCCAGGCGGAGGCCGTAACGACCTGGGTTGATTTGTTGGTCCTCGCCGGGGTAGGGCGGAAAATCGGCAGAGACGAATTCCATCTGCGCTCGCATGGCAATCCTTGAAGCAATGATCAATGATCAGGGTCCAGATGGGCGATCACGATCCGGTCCAGCGTGGCGTTCTATTCGGCTTTCTGCCAGCTCTTGTCCGGGTTGAAGCGGCTCATCCCGAGTACTGCAGTCTCGGTATTCTTGCCCAGGTTTTTCTGAAAGACCGTGCCGTCGTGATTGACGATGAAGGTCATCACCCCGGAGACCCCATATTTCGCTGGATAGGCAACGACGGCAAAGCCGCCGATCAATTTTCCATTGATCAGATAGTCATAGGCTCCGCCCGGCGCATCCTTGCCCTGCGCGGTCAGCATCCGGTAGCGGTAGCCATGGTACGCGGTCGGCTGCACGCTGGCGGTTTTCGCGACATAGCCTTCGCGCGTCGCTGCGCCAACCAGCGGTCCCAGCGGACTGGGCCGCTGGTCTGCCTCGACCGGCCAGAAAAGGCCGTCGCGAGTGCCCTCGCTGGAGACAAAACGCCGGGCGAAGTCGTTTGATCCATTGCCATCCAGGTCATCGGCAGCATACTCGCGTTGTGCATCGACGATCGCCAGCAGCGTCTGGATCGTATCCAGTTCATTCCGGCCGATACGTCGGTTGATGATTTCCTCGCGTCCGGCCGCCGCATCGAAGACCCAGCGATCACCCCGGCGGACCAGAGGAGCGGGGAAGGGCCAGTCATCTTCGCCGACAAGAACCACCGCCCTGCCATCCGATGCCAGGTTGATACCATGCTTGCGATCATAAGCGGCCAGGAATTTCTCCCAGTCCCGACGATCAGCCACGGCGTCGCCGCTTGCCAGCCAGCTTCGCGATGCCGAACCGAGCACGGCCAGCAGCGCGTTAACGTCCTTGGCGCGCACGGCTTCAGCCAGCGCCCCGACGGCGTCTTCAGGCTGGGCAAAGCTTTGTTGAGCAGGCTTCTGCGTCGTCAGTACTGGCCCGGCAGCATTGATCATGGGTGAGGTTACCAGCAGCAGCCCGAGCGCGAGCGCTTGCATCGTGTTCTTGAAGTTCATCGTATTCTTCTCCGCAGAAAGGGGGGGACGGACCTGCTCAGCGACCACGGCCACCACCACCGCGGAAGCCGCCGCCACCGCCGCCATGTCCGCCGCCACTGGAGAAGCCTGCATGACCCCCACCTCGACCGCCCATGTCTGCCCTGCTGGCGCTGCCGCGCTGGCTGGCCTCACGCGTCGAAGCGCCGTTGCCCACTCCAGAGAAGCCGCTGCTGCCCGCACGCTCCTGCATCCCGGCGCTGCGCGGCTGCGCGCCACTCTCAAAGCGGTCACGTGTTGAGGCCCCAGAACCCCGATCATCACCCGGCCGGCGGTCGCTCAACCCGGCGCGCTCCGGTCCCCGGTTCTCTGGTCGCCCAGCTTCACCGCGACCGCCCAGAGACTCGCGCGATCGGCCATCAGCCTGCCCGATGCGTTCGTTCAACTGGTCGCGATCCATGCCCTTGAGTTCCGTGCGCCCGGCGTCGGCATGGCCACGAAAATTCTCGCGCGCCTGTGCCGCCTGCGCATTGCCGCCACGGTTGTACTGGCGGGCGACATTCTGATCGCGGTAGGCGACTCCCCCGCGGTGATCGACGTTGTGGGTCCAGCGGTTGCTGCTGATATTGGTGCGATTGAAGGAGTTGTAACGATTGACGTTGATATCGACGTTGCCGCGGCCCCAAGCCCAGTTGCAACTGCCCCAGATCGCCGCGCCGACGACCACGCCGGTGGCAAAAGCGAGGCCAGGTGGATAGACGTAGGCCGGCGGGTAGACGTAATACGGTGGCGCGGGATACCACCAACTGCCATAAACGACGGTCGGATTATAGCTGGGCACATACACCACTTCGGGTTGCGGCGATTCGATCACGTAGATCTTCTGGCTGCCCTGCGTCTCGGTTCTCACTACCTGCTGTTCGGTGGCCTTGAGATGGCCAGTCGTGTCGGCTCTGGCACGCAGGCCCTGCACGGTGTCCAGCACGTCCTGCTGCTGCGCCAGGAAGGCGTCGCCGAGCTTCTGCATCCAGTCGAGATTGTCGCTCATCTGCTGTACCACCTGCGGTACTGCGGTCAGCGATTTGACCGCCGGGTCCCAGGACTGCTTGGCCATCGCCGTCTCCAGCGCCGCCCCACTGACCTTGGGATTGGCCTTCACCCAGCGCGCTGCCTGAACCACTTCGAGGGGATAGGTGGACGCCATCAGAACCTGCGCCAGCAGCGGATCCGGATAGAGGGCGATCGGTGCCAGGAGCCGATCAAGATCCTGTTGGGAGAAGGTCTTGGCCGGTGGATTTCCTGCCGTCGCTCCAGGTGCCAGGGTTGTTTGGGAATGCTGCGCCAGCGCCGGCGACCAGGCGAGCATCAGTGCCATGACAAGCGCACAGGATCGGGTAGAGGTTGATTCCATCAAACATCCTCGGGCGTTAACCATCACGGAAAGATTCAACTCGTATTGACCAGGAGCAGATGACGGACGACGCCTGGCAAGCAGATGTGAGCATAAGCGCAGACCGGTATGCATGGCAAGTTCCGGTTTGGCGTTTGCCCCACCTTCTGTTAAAATCCGCTTCCTTCCGGAGAGATGGATGAGCGGTTTAAGTCGCACGCCTGGAAAGCGTGTTTAGGATGATTCCTAACGCGGGTTCGAATCCCGCTCTCTCCGCCATGAATAGCCATCAACGCCAGTCGTAGCAAGGGTTTCAGGTTTATGCGAATGGAAATACCATCATTGGTACCATCAAATCTGATGCGCTTGCATGGCATGTCGTGAGACAACGAAGCGTCAGCCTGCGGAATCTGTGACAGTCACGGAGACGCGGCGATCCTGATCTGGCCACAGTCTTGGGCGCGCTTTTTGAAGTCATGCCCCTATTCAGCCCTCCCACCACTGCGCCACGCGCGCGCGGCTGGTTCCTTCTCGGGGGAGCCGCCCAGGTCCGCTACAGCAGTACGTCAAGGGCTTGCGCTGTGCTCGCTGGACGAACGATCAGCACTCAGCCCATACCATCCCACTGTACCGCAGAAACACCCCTGACCCCTCGGCGCAGAGGGTTGCTGCTGGCATTGCGCAGTGCAACTTACAAATTTCGCGCCAGGATGGACGGCACCGGTTGAACGTCAGGTAGCGCATGACGTGGGTGGTTTCATGCTTGGCATTGCTTTCAGCATTTGCCAACGCAGCATATCCAACAACGCGAGGCTCGCCACCATTGGCCAATTTTGCGGGCAGTGACCCATCCAGGACGGCGCGCTGCGGCAATCTCAGGCTGCCTGGTCAAACGGTCAGAATCGCACCACAGCGAACGATCTGCCGGAGTCAGATGGATGGTGCGCGACAGTAGCCCGCGAGATTCTCCAGGCGGAAGATCTGGTCTTCCTCGTTGCGTCCGGTTTGTGCGAAGAACTTGACGGTCATGAAGCGGCCGTCATCATCCTGTGTCAGCATCAGCGGCACACCGTACACCTTGTGCTCGGCCAGAATCTTGTCCAGCGTATCATCGCCGTTGAGGATGTGCCTACCCTTGGTTTCCACCAAGAGCAGACCATTACCCGGCCCACGGCCAGCCACCTTGACGGCGAAGTCGGGGAAATAGCGGTCGCCACTGGGCATCACGATGCCGATCGACCACGGCTTGCGCGGTTCGTTGCGGAACCAGTAGTCGACCGTGCCCGTGGTGTCGGCGTCGAGCAGGTCGGCAAACGCCCGCTCCGGCCCGTTCAGATCCTGCGGCATGACGCCATAGACATTGCGGCGCGACCTCTGCGCGCACGCCGGCATTTCGACAAACTCCGGCAAGGGTGCCGTATCGAAGACCTCCTTGAAGCGGGCCGCGCAGCTACGCGCCGCCACCCGGATCAAGTGAGGGTAGGCCGCCATGATGCGGTTCAAGGCACGTTCCAGCCCCGTGTGGTCGACGTCGATGCCACGGTGGCCGAACTCGCTTTTCAGGCGCGCCAGGAGGGCATCGTGCAAATCGCGCGGATCGACATAGTCGGCATCGAACATCACGCTTTGCGCCCGTCGCGCGATTTCCTCTTCGGACAGGCGAGCCTGTAGCGACTCCATTTCCTCGCTGCCCTCGAATACGTCAACGATCCGCCGCGTCACCTTCACCGACTGGCGCAAGCCGGCTTGAAAGACCTGATGGTCAATGGCGATGCTGGCAGCGATGCAGGTCAACAGATCGCCGGTGGACAGCGGAAGGCGCTCAGCGCGATAGACGCGCGGCACACCTTCGCGAACGGGAAAGCGCCGATTGCCCGCGAGCAGCGGGCTCGTGCGGGGTGCGTCCGGCGATTGCGGTGCGGCTTCCGGTGGCGTCAGCACCAGATGCGTCAAAATCCCGGTCGGCTGCCAGGTCGGTGGTGCGGCCACATGCCCTCCAGAATTGCCGCTGCTCGTTTCCGGTACGGACCAAGCGGGCGGCGCATAAGGCACCGACAGCAATTGCGGCTGCCCCCCGTGCGTCACCTGAATTTCGTTGCGCCCGGCCACCTTCACCACCATCGTAAACGGGCAGACGTGGGATAGCTCGCTCTGGATCGCGTTGATCTTCTCGCCGGCATGCACCAGCCCGCTCTGATTCGCCGCATCGGCCAGAAACACATAGCCGTAGCGCAGCAGCTCGGGAAGCTTCTGTTCCAGCGTTGGCCCCTGCAACCGGCCATGCACGCGCAGGATGCGGCCGACCACCTGAATGCCGAAATCCGTGTCCCTCGCCCCGCGCATCGACACCAGCGTGAAGGCGCGCGGCGCGTCGAAACCCAGTGCCACCGCTACCTTGAAAATCAGCACTTCCTTCTGTTCGTCGATAGCGACCGCCAACAGATCGTCGTTCGGGTCGTCCGCCGTGTACCAGGCGATTTTCGATTCCGGCACGCTCAATGCGGCCAGCCGGGTCCGCGCTTCTTCGACCGCCGCGTTGCTGTTCCCCACCTGCACCAGCATCAGCGGCACCAGGCCAATGCCGGCAGCCTGCAAACCCTGCTTGATGGCCCCGTGCATGCCCCAGCCATCCGCCAGCGCGGTCGCAGGAAAGTCCACCAGTTCTTTCTGATCGTCCGCCGCCAGATAGGCGATGGACTGGATGCCGTCTTTGATCAGTCCCGCATCCACCGCCTCCTTGCGGCTGACGCGGACGCGGTGCAAGTGTCCAATACCCGCCGCCTTCTTGAACTTGTCCACGTCCTGATCGTCGGGCGTGGCGGTAATCATCAGCGTGAAGTCCGGCCGCATGGTCTCGCGGTAGAAGCGCACGGCCTCTGCCGCTCGGGTGAAACCGTGGTGCGCCTCGTCCACCACGACGCCGATGCGGAAACCTCCCCTGCGCAGTTCGGCAATCAAGTCGTCCAGCGCCAGCACAAATTCGCCGCTGCTGCGAATCTTGCGCGTTTCCTTGTTCGTGGCCGCCACCGAGGCCCAGGTAGTGACAAACACGTCACCGCTCTTGCTGCCGCGTGTCTTGCGGTCGCCTTGCAAGTCACGCACGCGCAGGCCGACGAAGGTGGACTTGATCGCCCCCTTGGCCTGCTCGACCAGTCCGGCGAAGGGGGTGAACCAGAACCAGACGATGCACGCATTGCTCTCCCGATCCGGTGCGGCGAAGGCCTCGGCGATCATGCCGGCCATCAGCGTCTTGCCCGAACCGGTCGGCGCTTCCAGCAGCAGGCAGCCGTTGAAGGCCGTCACCGCCGCGCGGCTGGGTTCATCCTCTGCCTGGCGCAACTGACTTTCGGCGTAGCGGAAGATCTCCAGTGCGTTGGTCACCGCCTCACGCTGATACCCTTTGGGTGCTGGCGCGCTCATGGCCGTCCCATCGCCGAGGAACGAGCGCCGAAGCGATTGACCAGGAAGGCAGGGATCGGCTCGAAGGCCAGGCGCGGATCGGTCAGCCGTTGCGCCAGCAAGGCAGATTGCCACGAGTACACCACCGCCTGCCCGGCGGCGTGAATCGAACTTTGTAGCGCATCGAGAACCGCGTCCGTCAGCTTCGGCAGATAGATCACCAGTCCACGCCGGCCTTCCGCGGTCTGCATTGGCAACCCGGTTTGATAGGGCGTCAGCGCCATGTCGTGAATCATCTGGAGCGCCGTCCACACCTGTGCGTGCTCAATGCCGCGAAACACCGTCGCCGCCGGAATTCGCCGGCAGCGCAGATAGGCGAAGCCACCGCCCAAGCCGTCAACCGGCTGGCTCTTCTTGTTGTCGTAGCCGGTAATCACGCGCCGCACCCGTTCCGCGCACACGTCGCGGCAGAGGTTCTTGTCCGGTGCTTCAGGCGTGGCTTCGGTGCTGGACACGAGGATGAATTTTCGATTGCCGCCGTCTTCGCGATTCAGATTCAGCACGGCCTGCGCCGTGGTTCCGCTGCCAGCGAAGAAATCCAGGACGATGTCGCCGGGATCGGTGGCGATGCGCAGGATACGTTCGATTAGCGCGACCGGCTTGGGCGTCGAGAACACGTCTTCCGAATTCGTGAATTGCAGAATGTCGTGGATCTCCTTCTTGGCGTCCTGCGTGTGACCGACGTCATCGTATTTCCACAGCGTTTGTGGCACCACGCCTTGCTGCACGTCGGAAAGAAACCGCTTGAAGGCCGGCACGTTGTTGCCGTCTTTACCCCACCAGATACGCTTATCTCTGTCCAATTCGAGAAATTTCTCCTCCGAAAAGCGCCAGTAATTGCCGGGTGGCGGCCCGGCAACCACACGCCCAGAGGGGCAGGTAATCGCGTAGGTGCCTTTGCTGTAGAAGTTGCGTGCCGAAAAATCGCCAGCTTTCCATGGCCCGCGAGGATCGTCGTCAGGGTTCTTGTAGGCTTTGTCCTGCGCAGCCGAACGGGGCATGGGATTTGGCCGCCAGACGCTCTTGTTGAGCGCATAGCAGACGATGTATTCGTGGTCGTCGGAAAAATGTTGGGCTGTTCCTTTGGGCGAGTACACCTTCTGCCAGATCACATTGGCAATAAAGTTCGCCGCGCCAAATACCTGCTCCATCAACAGCCCAAGATGAAACACCTCGTTGTCGTCGATGGAAACAAAAATTACCCCGTCCTCGCGCAGCAGTTCCTTCGCCAGTTCCAGCCGCCGATACATGAACTCCAGCCACTTGGAATGGCGGTAGCTGTCTTCCTTGTCGACGAAGCGGTCGTTGTAGATGAAGTCGCGGTTGCCGGTGTTGTAGGGCGGGTCGATGTAAATGCACTTGATGCGGCCGGCGTGGGTCATGCGCAGGGTGCGCAGGGCGTCGAAGTTGTCACCCTCGATGATCAGATTGCGCTGCGGACCGTCGCCGCACGACAGTTCGGCATCCCAATCGAGCGCGACGAAATCGTTGTTGACCGATAGATCGTGGTCGATCTCGTCGCGCTCCCACACCAGCCCGAAGCGCGGCCGCCGGTCGCGCTCGCGCAGCAGGCGCAGGAGTTGCTCGCGGGTATAGTCGTCGTAGTTGTCGGCCATCGGGGAGGAACGATCAGGGATTGCGGAGCAACTTTAGGCGACTGGAGGAGCCTCCACGGCTCCGACTTCGATCAGCTTGCGCTCGTAGCCATCGCGATCCAGCGGGTAGTCGATAAGCCGGTCAAAGTCTTGCCGGGTGAGCTTGCATTGGCGGGACATCATGCCCAGCAAGCTGTCGTCGAGTTCCTTGACACCATGGCTGGTCTTGGTGAACACCTTGGTTTTCTTGCCCGCCTTGATGTAGTAGTTGAAATAATGGTGATCCCCTTCTTTGCGTTGAAAGCCTTTTTTCTCCAGGCTTTTTTCCACATCGTTTGGCTTACGCGCCATGGGCCACCTCGCTGAACGCGGCAAGCAACGCTTGTTTCACCTTGATCGCCTCGCCGTCGAGGGTATCGTCGGCGGCCAGCGCGTATTCCTGCCACAGCATGCCGATCTGCTCATTCAGTTCGCCGACCAGCCCCTCGCGGGTGCGCGCAAAGGCGTCGATCCCCAATTCGCTATTGGACACGCAAATGAGTTGCTGCGTCTCGTCGGTCTCCGGCTCCAGAGTAATGCCCCCAATTGCTTCGAGTATCCGATCGCCGACTCTGATCGTATCGACTGCCAGCGGCGACAAGTCCAGTTCCCGGATGTCATTGACGTCGATGATTTTTTTCGGTGCGCCGGCATCATCCAGAACGACTCGGCCTGTGACCTGAATCAGTCCGCGCCGGTTTTCGATCAACAATTCCTCAACCGCATCGTCGTAGACGCACTCCATCTCGCGCTTGGTCGGGGGGTAAATGATCGTGACGATCCGATGGGTGAAATTGATATTGGTGAGCTGACCGGTTACGACCTGCGAAGCTTCTCGTTCCTCGATCGGTACAATCGCCTCTCGAATGACTGCTTCGCTTTCAATATTCAGATCCCCGAACTCGACACCCGTGGCATCCCACAGCTTGAGGCTCCACTTGTCATCAGCGCGGGGGGTCATACCTCTTATCGCTTCCAGTACGCGGTGACGTAGCGCTTGGTCTGGCAAGGCGGCGCTGATTCGCGCCGTATCGCGCCGGGTAATCCCCTCGATCATCTTGCGGAAAGCATCAATGGCCGCCGCGATATGCTCGGCCAGCAGGTCTTTGCCACCTAGTTCGACCGGAACGGCGTAGCAACCTGGCTCCGGTAGGCGGCATACCAACTGGAAACGGCTCCGGGTAGCCGCAGAAATCCTTGCACGCTCGCGGATCGTTCGCCCCTCGACGTACGTTCCGATAAGCTCGAACGCGCGCTGAGAACCACTGAGAATCTGCGCCAACACGGCGGCCGGAACAGCATCACCATTCTGGATACCGCCCTCGATATGCAGGCTAAACGAGGCTTTTCCATCAGGGTTGGTCATGGGTCAGTTGTCCCGAGAAGCAGAAGCCCGCTGAAGCAACGGATCGCGTATCGAGAAATTATAGGGGCAATATGACATTGGCGATACCATCACGCCCGAACAGTGCCTTGCGCGCCCTACCAGTTGTGGCAGCTTCACCACTGGCAGCCGCCTTTCCAGCACCGGCCGATACTGCGCCCGCCGGTTGCCCGATCCTGCGAAACAGATTCAGTCCTCGGGCCGCAGCGCAGCGTCCACGCCATCAAGCCGCCGTTCGATCAGCCCCAGGCGTGCAGCCATCCCGGCCAGCGATACCCCGACGAAAGCATCATGCTCGGCAGTCAGCCGCTCGAACGTGCGCCAGTGCATTCCCTTGGGCTTGCCGCCGTTGGGGTTCGCAATGCCAGCCGGCCAGCCCAGCCGTTCACGGATGTTGTCGGCCCGCCGCATGGCTCGATCGTCTACGGTTTCCCGTTGGCAGGCATACGCCAGCCGGTGGCAATGTCGACAGGCTCCGCCTTCACCCGCATGGCCATCTCGCATCCTCCTCTTGCCGCCAACCCCGAACTCCGGGGCATGTCAATATACTACACCAACGCCCCGCAAACTGACGGCTTTGGGGAGGGGCGAAGTAAACGAGTTTATGAAAATATTTCCAAATAAATCAGTTTGTTATCGCCAAACTTTGCGATGGGTTTTTCCTTGCTTTGGTGGGCAAGGGAAACCGCCATGGATAGATGCCAGGGAAATACTGTGGCGGTAGTGTGGCCCCTTGGATAAAATCCGCATCCTATGCCGAAGATTTCAACCCCATCCTCACTGACGTTCAGTCGGCTAAACGCAGCCGCTGCACTGATCCCGGTGATTCAGTCAGATCTTGCCGACATCAAATTGTCGCGGGAACGAGTGGTCAGCATGACCTCTTTCATCGAGTGGGTAGCCAGCAGTAAGCCTGAAAATGCCGCCGAACAGCAATGGGTGGATGAATTGAGGGCTGGGCTTGCGAGCCTGAAAGCAGCGCTTGCAGCCTGATCAGACGGCCGTGCTCTTGTGATGTGCAGCCACTTCGAATCCGTTAAAAATCGCCAAGTCATGAAGGATCATTTCCGGCTGGACGGCGTGCCGGAAGGTGGAAAGTGGGATATGTGGCCTGGCTACCTGGGGCCGTTCATCCGTCGGCATGAATTCGCGGACGTGGGCAACGAAGCGGTACCCGATCGCGAGGCTTTGCTGGGTTCCTTCGGCCTGATCCCTCATTGGGCAACTGATACCAAGATCACCCGGCAGACCTACAACGCACGCTCGGAAACTGTCGCCATGAAGCCGAGCTACCGGGATGCATGGAAGAAGGGGCAGCATTGCATCATTCCGGCCGATGCCTTTTATGAGCCGGACTGGCGATCCGGTAAGGCGGTGGCGACGCGGATTTTCCGGACCGATGGGCTGCCGATGGGAATTGCCGGGCTATGGTCGTGGTGGAAATCTCCAAAGGGAGAGATCCTCCATGGCTTCACGATGCTGACGATCAATGCGGACAATCACGAACTGATGCGCCAGTTCCACAAGCCTACGGATGAAAAACGCATGGTCGTGATCCTGCCCGAAGCTCGTTACGACGATTGGCTGCGTGCGCCTGCTGAAACAAGCTCAGATTTCCTGTGTCTTTATCCTTCAGATCAACTTGGTTCCGAAGTACCGGGCTCTCACCCTCAGTCGTTATTTTGAAACTCCGGGGACTTTCTTTCGCACCACTGTTTGATTGACGATACGACGGTTGATTTTCCACTTTCTCTGGTATGACCGAGGCCTGCGCAGAAAATTTCTGCCTCCACGACCCACCATTCTAGCCAGTGCGGAGGGAACATGGGCAGAAACCATGTCACATCCAGTGACCCGTTCGATACTGTCGATAAACCGCCTATCCCCAAGCGGCTGCCCCTGATCCAGGGCCATGCGGATGTCGCTGATTGCGTCGGCATCCAGTTCCGGACGGAACAAGGACCGATCATTCGCCAGCCGCTCAACCTCGTTTGCCCCCAGACTGGAATACACTGCACTGCATGCGGAGTCCGCAATGAGTCAGGTTGCCCCAGTCCGTTCGCCCGATAACGGCTCCAGCGATAATGCGCCGGGTCATCGACCATCGCTGCACGCATGGGATTGAGTTCAATATGGCGCTGACAAAGCAGTCACGGAAATCGCCTAAAATTGTCGTCACTGTTGGAAGGCAGGAAATCAGAGGGCGGAGCTGGCATAGACGGTCGACTCCAAGGAACTGACGGTCCAGCGGTTCAAGGACATCACCGACCTGTGGACGGACGAGGACTGGCGGTCTCTGGCGGTCGTGCTTGACCTGTTTAACCGTGAAATCGTTGGCTGATCGTTGAAACCGCGCATGACAACGGATAGCCACCACCACAGGAGAATCCCATGGGCGATCTCTCGACCACACTCGACAGCCGCTATACGGCCAACTCGGGACGCGTCTTTCTGAGCGGCACGCAAGCCCTCGTTCGCCTGCCGATGCTGCAGCGCATGCGCGACGAAGCGGTCGGGCTGAATACCGCCGGCTTTGTCGCGGGCTACCGTGGCAGCCCGCTGGGAGGACTCGATCAGGCGCTGTGGAAAGCTCGCCCGCATCTCGAGGCCCAGCGCATCGTCTTCCAGCCGGCGGTCAACGAGGATCTCGCAGCCACCGCAGTCTGGGGAACCCAGCAGCTCAATCTCTTTCCCGGCGCCAAATACGAGGGGGTCTTCGCCATGTGGTACGGCAAGGGTCCGGGGGTCGACCGCTGCGGCGACGTTTTCCGGCACGCCAATGCGGCCGGTTCGGCAAAGCACGGCGGCGTCCTGGTGATCGCCGGCGACGATCACGCCGCCAAGTCCTCGACCCTGCCGCACCAGACCGAGCATGTCTTCAAGGCGGTGATGATGCCGGTCCTCTATCCGGCCAATGTCCAGGAATATCTCGATTACGGCCTGCACGGCTGGGCGATGAGCCGCTACTCGGGCTGCTGGGTGGTGATGAAAGCGCTGGCCGACACCGTGGAAACCTCTGCCTCGGTCTTGATTGACCCGCTGTCGACACGGATTCGGCTACCCGACGATTTCGAGATGCCAAAGAACGATCCGCACGGACTCAACATCCGCTGGCCGGACCCACCGCTGCAGCAGGAAGCTCGCCTGCTCAATCACAAGCTTTACGCGGCGCTGGCCTATTGCCGAGCCAATCAGCTCAACCGGGTGGTGATCGATAGTGCCGACCCGGCTTCGCCAGCCCGCCTGGGAATCATCACCGCCGGCAAGGCCTACCTCGATGTCCGCCAGGCGCTCGACGAACTGGGGATCGATGACGAACTGGCAGCGCAGATCGGCATTCGCCTGTACAAAGTCGGCATGGTCTGGCCACTCGAAGCCGATGGCGTGCGCCGTTTTGCCGAGGGACTCGAAGAAATCCTGGTCGTCGAGGAAAAACGGCAACTGCTCGAATACCAGCTCAAGGAAGAACTCTACAACTGGCGCGAGGATGTCCGGCCACGTGTCGTCGGGAAGTTCGACGAGAAAGGCGAATGGGCGCTGCTGCCCACCGGCAGCGGGCATCTGACGCATGGCGACTGGCTGCTGCCGGCGGCCGGCGAGTTGTCGGTAGCACAGGTGGCACGGGCGCTGGCGGCGCGCATCGGGCGTTTCTTCACTTCTTCGGCAATCGAGGCTCGACTGGCGCTGCTCGAAGCCAAACAGAGAAGCCTCGCACAGGGGTTGCTGCCGGCGACCGGCATGGCGGCAATCCAGCGCACGCCGTACTTCTGTTCCGGTTGTCCGCACAACACCTCAACGCGCGTACCCGAAGGGTCTCGCGCCGTCGCCGGCATCGGCTGCCACTACATGGTGACCTGGATGGAGCGCAATACCGCGACCTTCACGCACATGGGCGGCGAAGGCGTGACCTGGGTCGGGCAGGCGCCGTTCAGCCACGAAAAGCACATTTTTGCCAACCTCGGCGATGGTACCTACTTCCACTCCGGTCTGTTGGCGATTCGCCAGGCGGTTGCCGCCGGCGTCGCCATCACCTACAAGATTCTGTACAACGATGCCGTGGCAATGACCGGCGGGCAACCGGTCGATGGCCAGTTAAGCGTCGCACAACTGAGTCGTCAACTGGCGGCAGAAGGCATCCAGCGGATCGTCATTGTCACCGACGAGCCGGAAAAATATCGCAAGGTCCCTGATCTCGCCCCGAATACGCCGATTCACCATCGCGATGAACTCGATGCCGTACAGCGCGAACTGCGCAATCACCCCGGCGTGTCGGTCCTGATCTATGACCAGACCTGCGCCACCGAGAAACGCCGCCGGCGCAAACGTGGCAAGCTCGCCGATCCGGCCCGGCGGGTGTTCATCAACGCAGCGGTCTGTGAAGGATGCGGAGACTGTGGCGTGCAGTCCAACTGCCTGGCGGTGATTCCGGTAGAAACCGAGTTCGGCCGCAAGCGAGCGATCGATCAGTCTGCATGCAACAAGGATTTCTCGTGCATCCAGGGCTTCTGTCCCAGCTTCGTCAGCGTCGAAGGCGGCAGACTGCGCCGCGGCCGGGCCATCACTGCTGC